>Ga0208297_1000066_pt1 | contig 293693 bp, 252 predicted proteins | sample LMS_cellobiose_e_FD_187367 | JGI IMG/M metagenome (GOLD analysis project Ga0208297, IMG submission 187367) | Rumen-fistulated moose microbial communities from Alaska, USA - LMS_cellobiose_enrichment (SPAdes) (version 2) | ecosystem: Host-associated > Mammals > Digestive system > Stomach >...
TTCCCATCCGAAAGGAGTAAGGCCCCACGAGGACTACGTGGTTGATAGGTCGGAGATGTAAGTGCAGTAATGTATTGAGTCGACCGATACTAATAGGCCGAGGACTTGACCTAATATATTCGAATCGAGTATATATGGCGAACCTCAACTCTTGCTCTTTTCTTTCTTCCTCTTTTCAGTTTTTAATGTGCCGATGACAACATGCACCATTAGCTCAGCTGGTAGAGCACCTGACTCTTAATCAGGGTGTCCAGGGTTCGAGTCCCTGATGGTGTACCAAATGGCCCGTTGGTCAAGCGGTTAAGACGGCGGCCTCTCACGCCGCAAACATGGGTTCGATTCCCGTACGGGTCACCAATTCATACTTGCCAACCGCTGGTGAGTGTGATACAATTCAATCAGTAGGTGTTGATTACGGCGAGGGTCCACCTGTTCCCATTTCGAACACAGTAGTTAAGCTCGCAGGTGCCGAAGATACTTGTCTGGCGACGGACCGGGAAAATAGGTTGACGCCTACACAAACAAAGAGCTGCCCTCTGGGGCGGCTCTTTTGTTGTTTGCAAATGAGCAAGTTTTTGATCGATCAGTTTTTTCCATGGACATGCGCCATGGGAAAAACACCTTTATGATCCATCCAGTTCTCTTTACGATCGGAGGGCGATATCATATGTTCAGAAGATTGGCAGCCGGCGTTCTTTGCGCGCTGGCACTGGTAGCGCTCCTGCTGTTCGGCGGTCAGGCCGCCGCATCCGACGAGATGCGCGCCCGCGCCCTGGATGCAGGGGAGATCACCATCGTACACAACATCGGGTAAAAGAAAGACGCCTCCGCGGCGTCTTTCTTTTTTCCTAATCTGTTCGAAAAAACTTGGTATTCTCAGCGTTCAAATCATGTCTTTTCTCTCGCGCCTGCCGCGGAGAAAACGCCGGAGCTCGATCCGGTCCTCGTAGACCGTGTAATAAAGGACGTATCCTTTGACGGGAACCTTGCGGATCTCGTCCAGCATCGGACGATCCGTGCGGTACAGCTCATAGGCATAGGGGAAGGCAGCAACGTGCTCCACGGCGTCGAGAAACGCATTGTGCAGCGCCTTTGCGGCCTGCGGGCTGTCCAGCTGCCGGCCGATGTAGGTGATCGCTTCCAGAAGATCGGCCCGGGCCAGCGGCAAATAAACGATTTTACGCACGATCCGTATCCTCGGCGAGAAGCTCATCCAGCAGCGCCCGCGCGTCTTGTGTCACCTGCTCATGGGAATAGCGCACATCGGTGGAGCGGGCCTCCAGCTCTGCCTCGCGCAGACGGTCATATACGGCTGCTTCATACCGCTTGGCCTCGTAGGCCTCCATGCTCATGACGACGAGGGAGCCGACGCCGTTTTTCGTCAGGAAAACAGGTTCGCCGGTAGCTTGCACATCCCTTGTGATCTCCGCGAAATGGTTTCGCAGATCAGAAATCGGCCGAATGTTTGGCATGGTCATCACTCCTTTAGCAATATTATATACATAATTACGCTAAATTGCAACAGAAAGATGAGCAAGGGAGATTACTCGACAGACGAAGAGTGGTATACTGAGTTGGCAAAATAGCAATTAAAAATCGGAAGTGCCAACTCAGTCCGGAGTGATTCGACAAATTTGCATGCTTGTCACAATAAATTCACAAACAAAATAGCACTCAGGTCTTGACAGTGCTAAAACATCGTGGTATAACATAGTCGAAAGATAAAAAGAGACCGCGAGACCCCCAAGGGATCGCGAGGCCCAAAAAGGAGGACTTAAAAATGTTATACCCCACTATTTTCGGAGAGAACCTGTTTGATGATCTGATGAGCTTTGATTTCCCGACGTTCCGCAGCTTCGGCGATGTTGATAAGAAGCTCTACGGCAAGCACGCCGCCCACGTTATGCAGACCGACGTCCGCGAACACGACGACAGCTACCAGGTGGACATCGACCTGCCGGGCTTCAAGAAGGACGAGATCAACATCGACCTGGAGAACGGCAACCTGACCGTCAGCGCCGCGAAGGGCCTCGACAAGGACGAAAAGGACGACAACGGCCGCCTGATCCGTCAGGAGCGCTACGCCGGCGCCATGCAGCGCAGCTTCTACGTGGGCGAGCACGTGACCGTCGAGGACATCAAGGCCAAGTTTGAGAACGGCGTGCTGACCCTCACCGTCCCCAAGAAGGAAGCCAAGAAGCTGCCCGAGAAGCAGTCCATCATGATCGAAGGCTAAAATCGAAGAACCGTCGCCCGGAGGCAGCCGCCTCCGGGCTTTTTTTGTCATTGGCACCGGAGCGTAAGGGCATAGATCCTTCGACTCCGCTGACGCGACCCTCGGGATGACAGCGGGTGGGGAATGATATCGCTTCGTAGGGGCCGATGCCCACATGGTCCATGATCACGCATGCGTTTCGTGGTCGTTGCAGCGGCGGCCTGCGGCCGCCATGACCGGCCCGCGCACATCATGGCCCCGGAAACGTGTGCATCCCGCGGCAACTCCCTCAGTCAGTCGGCGTCCGCCGACTGACAGCTCCCTCACGGAGGGAGCCAAGGAAGGGCGCACCTCATGGCCCTGAATGATCGCACCCGCGCCGCCCTCCCCGCACTGTCTTCCCGCGCGGCCCTTCCCTGCAACGCCTCACCTCATTCCTCCTTGACTCGTTCCGTGAGTTATGGGTATAATAAAAATATCAAATACCCGGAGGAGGACTCAACCATGAAACTTGTAGTGATCGGCGGCGTGGCCGGCGGCGCGTCCGCGGCGGCGCGCGTGCGGCGGCTCGACGCGCAGGCGGAGATCGTCATGCTGGAGCGCGGCGAGCACGTCTCCTTTTCCAACTGCTGCCTGCCCTATCACCTGAGCAACACCGTGGCCGACAGCAATAAGCTGATCATGATGACCCCCCAGCGCTTCAAGGCCCAGCACAACATCGACGCCCGCGTCCATTCCGAGGCTGTGGCCATCCACCGCGACAGGAAGACCGTCACAGTCCGCGACACCCTGTCCGGCGAGACGTATGAGGAGCGCTACGACAAGCTGGTGCTGGCCCCTGGCGCGCGTCCCGTGATGCCCAGGAGCATCGCCGGCATCGACCGGGCAAACGTTTTTGCCATCCGCAACGTCACGGACATCCGCGCGCTGAAGGCCTGCGTGGATCTGCCGGAGACGAAGAATATCGTCGTGGTGGGCGGCGGCTTCATCGGCATCGAGGCCGCGGAGAACCTGCGCGCCCTGGGCAAAGAGGTCGCGCTCGTCGAGGGCATGGATCAGATCCTGGCGCCCTTCGACCACGACATGGTCCAGATCCTGCACAAGGAGCTGGACGACAACGGCGTCAGGCTTTATCTCAACGCCACCGTCACCGCCGTGGAGGACGGCCATGTGCTGGCCAGACGCGGCGACGAGGTCTTTTCCGTCCCCGCCGACGCCGTCGTCATGGCCATCGGCGTGACGCCCGAGACCGAGCTGGCCCGGGAGGCCGGGCTGGAGATCGGCGAGACGCGGGGCATCAAGGTCAACCACAACTACCAGACCTCCGATCCCGATATCTACGCCGTCGGCGACGCCGTGGAGATCTACAACGCGCTGACGCACCGCTGGGGCCGTCTGGCGCTGGCCGGTCCCGCCCAGCGGCAGGCCCGCGCCGCCGCCGACCATATGTACGGCCTGCACCACAACAACCGGGGCTATATCGGTTCCTCCTGCCTGCGCGTCTTCAACATGAACGCCGCGTCCACGGGCCTCAACGTCCGCGCCGCCCGGGAGGCCGGGTTCAGCTGCGACAGCGTGACGATCTACCCCAACGACAAGGTGGGTATCATGCCCGGGGCCCATTATATGGCGTTCAAGCTCGTCTTCGAGACGCCCACAGGGCGCATCCTGGGCGCGCAGGCCATCGGCGCGGGCGCAGCGGACAAGCGCATCGACGTCATCGCCGCCATGATCACCATGGGCGCCGATCTGGAGGACCTGAAGGAGCTGGAGCTGTGCTATTCGCCCGTCTTCGGCACGGCCAAGGACGTGGTCAACCTGGCCGCCACCACGGCGCTCAATATCCTCTACGGCCGCGTGCGGCAGGTGCAGGTCAGCGAGGTCCGCGGCCTGGTGGAGTCCGGGGCGTATATCGTGGACGTCCGCGAGGAGAACGAGTTCGCCGCCGGGCACCTGAAGGGCGCGCATAACGTGCCTCTGAGCCAGTTGACCCAGCGCATGGACGAGATCCCCAAGGACGTGCCCGTGTACCTCCACTGCCGCTCCAGCCAGCGCAGCTACTACGCCATCTGCCGCCTGCAGGGCAGCGGCTGGCGCAACGTGCACAACATCAGCGGCTCGTTCCTCGGCATCAGCCTGTACGAGTATTTCACCGACAAGGCGGAGGGCCGGGAGCCCATCGTCACAGCGTACAATTTTAAATAAGGTGTAAGGGAAGGCGTCCCGCCGTCAGGCGGGACGCTTTTTTTGAATTGACGGTTGACAGTGGACAATTGACAATTAAGGAGTCGGCCTCCGGCCGACGATCTGATGCCGCCTGACGGCGGGACGCACATGGCCCCGGACAGTGGTCGTCGCAGCGGAGGCACGAAACGCGGGCGGGATCATGGGCCGATGTGGGCGTCGGCCCCTGCGACGCGATCCGATCCCGGCACGATCCCGGCCGCCTGGGCGCGCTTTGCGCAGGGAGGGGGCGTTTTTTGATTGTTTCTTTGATTGTTAAGGGAGTTAACTTCTGGGGGAGGGGAACAAAGGCGACGGTTTTTCAGTATAATAAGTGAAAGAGACTGCGGAAAAACCGCGGCGGCGGACGAAGGGATCGGCCCCGGGCGGGACGACGCATTGGCGGGCGATCCGGCCCCGATATCACGGTTTTATACGGTCGGCGCGGTAAAGTAATAACGCTGCAGACGCAGGATCGGGCCGATTATTGACGGGTCCTTTGACGGCGGTCTGGTATACTGAGAGCAGACAACGGGCAGACCGTCGATATCTTGCAAAGCATTTTACAAGATATAGTGGTGACATAAACCCCACTTTTATGGTACACTATTGTCGAATATATATATGCATCGGTGAAAGGAGGCGGACAGCGTGAACGGTACGATGGAAAAGCAGGCCGGCGGATATCTGGCGCGGCGCAGAAAGCATCAGCAGTGGCTGTCCGTCTTTTTGCTGCTGGCCCTGGCGGTCACCTACGGCACCTTCCGCGAGCTGAGGATCGAGGGCGAGGCGCTGAACCACAAGCAGATGGCGCTGGTCTGCACGGCCCACGGGCTGGTAGCCCACGAGCACAACGACGATTGCTACGACGAAGACGGCGAGCTGCGCTGCCCGCTGCCCGAGCTGGAGCTGCATGAGCACGACGACAGCTGTTATGAGGAAATGGCGGCGCTGATCTGCGATAAGCTGGAGTCCGACGGCCACGTCCACGACGCGTCCTGCTATGAGCGCGTCCGGGACGAGGAGCCGAGCTGCGGCATCGAAAACGAGAATCACGTCCACGGCGACGCCTGCTACGGCTGGCATGAGGAGCTGGTCTGCGATATCCCGGAGGGCGAAGGGGCCCACCATCACGGCCTGGGCTGCTATGAGATCCAGATGGCGCTGGCCTGCGGCCTGCCCGAGGTCACCGAGGAGCACGTCCACACCGACGAGTGCTTCCGTGAGATCGACATGACCGCCGAAGAGGTGGAAGAGTACGTCCAGCAGCGCGACGCGGAGCCGGAGATCGTCCCGGTCGTCCATGAGGAATGGACGGCGGAGGAGCTGGAACTCACCGGGAACTGGCGCGAGGACCTGCTGGCCGTGGCGCTGGAGCAGGTCGGCTATGCCCCTGAGGACGGCTGGAACCGCTATATGGACTGGTACGGCCAGACTGAGGGCGCGTGGGACGCCACCTTCGTCTCCTTCTGCCTGAGCCATGCGAACATCCCCGCCAGGGCGGTCCCCCGTGTCAGCGATACGGCCGCCTGGATCGACGAGCTGACGAAGCTGGCGCTGGTGGAGGATTACGACGAGCCGGTCCCCGGCGACGTCCTCCTGCTTGAAAATGAAGACGAAACGCTCCGCCCTGCCGTGTTTGTCGAATACGGTGAGGATGATGACGAGCAGATTATACTGAAAGTTATCGAAGTAAGAGACGATTCCGTCGTTTTCGGCGAGTATGCAGACGACGATCCGGCCCTCGTCGCCTGCGTCCGTATCCCCGACGCCGAGGAGTGGGAGAGATCGCAGCAGAACAGCGAGTACCCCGCCCGGACGTTCACGGGTGAATCGGGCGCCGTCCGGGTGACCGTGGAGGCCGACGCCGGGGCGTTCCCCGCCGGGACGACGATGGTCCTGACGGCGGTCCCGTCCGACGAGATCGAGACCGCGGTGACGGGCGCGGTGGACGCGAAGGTCTGCGGCATGGAGGCCGTGGACATCAGCTTCCGTGACAAAGACGGCAATGAGATCGAGCCGCTGATCCCCATCCGCGTCACCATGAGCGCCCCGAAGATCGCCCACGCCGACGCGGCGCAGGTGGTCCATATCGGCAGCGACGGCGAGCCCACGGTCGTGGAGCAGACGGCTGCGGCGCAGCTGGATGCGCCCGTCGGCGACGACGAGGTCGTCTTTGAAAGCGACGCCTTCTCCGTGTATGCTCTCGTTTACGTCATCGAAAAGTACGTCACCGACTGTCAGGGCGACACCTGGCGCATCACCGTGTCCTACACCGACGACGCGCAGCTGCCCGAGGGTGTGGAAGTGGAAGCCGAGGAGATCGGCCCCGCCTTCGCCCTCTACGGCGCCTATACCGAAAAGGCCGCCGACGCCGTCGGCTGCGAGGCCGACAGCGCCCGGCTCCGTCTGTTCGACATCCGGCTGGTCAAGGACGGCCGGAAGGTCAAAAACGCGGCGCCCGTGGACGTGACCGTCGAGCTGGCGGATCATGACACGAGCCTGACCACCCATGTGGTCCACTTCGCCGACGGTTCGGCGACGGGCGACGTGGTCTCCGGCGTCACCGCCGAGGGCGAGCGCGTCAGCTTCACCGCCGAGGGCTTCAGCGTCTACGCCATCGTGGACGCCCCCGAGCCTTACGTCGCCGCGATCCAGAAGGTCAGCGACCCGGATAACGAGCTGCCCGGCGGCCCGTTCTACATCTCCTACAACGGTCTGAATAAATACTGGAGCAGCAACGTGCTCGGAAGCGGCGCCCTGGAGGAGACCAACTCCGTCGGCGGCGCCGCGGAGTGGTACTTCGAGACGACGGGGACCGACGGCCAGTATTACATCTATACGATGGTCGGCGCGGAGAAGCGATATATCCATCAGACGGGCTCCGGCGCGAACACCATCGAGCTTTCCGCCGGCAGCAAGACGGCCTTTACGGTCAGCATGCCCGAGAACGGAAAGCTTCTCATCAAGCACGCCACGCAGAACCGGTGGCTCCAGCACTCCATCGGCGGCGGCGGCATCCGCCTGTGGACCGACGCCAACAACGCGACCAACTCCCGCATGACCTTCTCCTATCCGGAATCCTACGTCGTCAACGACGATCCGTACGAGCTGGACGGCAGGAGCTGGGGCGTGGCCTACAACGACGAGTCCGTCACCGCGGGCGCGATGATGGCCCAGGCGGCCGGGAGCCGCCTGGCCCAGACATCCATGCTGATCCGCCCCGACGTGCTGAACAACGACGGCTCGCTGCTGGTGGCCGAGAACACCGATATCTCCATGTGGACCTTCCACGCCCAGGGGATGCAGACCTACACCATGTCCGCCACGGCGGACGGCGCGGTGAAGTATCTCAAGATGAGCGGCGCGACGGTCAGCCTCGTGGACGACCCCGCCGAGGCCACTGCGCTGAAGGCCACCCCGGGCACCGGCGCCAGAAGCGGCAAGTGGCAGCTGTCGGCCAACGGCTACGTGCTCAACTACACCAAGGACGGCTTCGCCGGCGTCACGGGCAACCCCGGCACCAGCTGGCTCAGCTTCGTCCGCGAGTCCTCCATCAGTCAGGACGATTTCACGCTCTACAACGCCCGTAAGGTCAGCGTTTCCGATACGACCAACGTCCCCGACGGCGCGCAGGTGGTCATTTACACCCGCGTGTGGAACGACACCACGAAGCGGTACGAGTTCTACGTTGTGGACCACAACGGCACCCTGGCCCGCTGCTACGACACCGGCGACGGGATCGAGTGGATCGGCAGCCAGATCAACACGGCGCTGTGGGACTTCACCGAGTACCACAATTCCGACGGCACCCCCAATTATTACTATGAGCTGACCAACACCCAGTACGGCAACGTGCTGGCCCCCCAGAACGGCAGCGCCGTCGCGGACGACCCCGTGGGCGTCAACCTCAGCGGCCGCCGCTACGGCGAGACGAAGACCACCATCGTCGCCTGGGACGATGCCAATTACGGCTACGTCGGCCTCAAGGTCGAGGACGGCCGCGTGGTGCCCTGCCCGCTGGCCGAGGCCGCCGACTTCTATTTCGCCATCGTCCGGCCCGTGGTCCCCGTCGGCGAAGCGCCGGAGCTGTCCAAGGTCAACACCATCGACAACGACGAGTTCGGCATCACCATGAAGATGGTCGATTTCGGCAACGTCAGGGCCTACGGCAGCCACCGACGCAGCGCGGATCTGCACGATTTCTTCTATGCGCCCGGTGGAGCGAACGGCAACGGCGACAACAACGCGGCGGGCATGATGACCAACGACCTCAAGGCCGACGGCTACCCGGAGTCCACCGACGCGACCCATCAGGCGGGCGTCTCCCTGGGCGAGCTGTACACGGGAACGGAATCGGGCCTGTTCGACGTCAACCATCTGTTCATCGAAAGCATCCACAACGAAAGCGGCTATTTCGAGTTCGACAGCACCCAGAACCACGCCCAGCTGGACACCGACACCAATACCTTCACGGTCTACGACCAGCTGATGGCCATCGGCACGGATTCGGGCCCCACCAGGACCCACGGCCAGTTCCTGCCCTACGCCGACATCGTCGCGGCCCATGATGAGGGGCGCACCGCCCCCTTCCGGAACCTGACCACCGTTGATCAGACGACGCTGTCCGACTCCGACCCCCGCAAGGGCGAGATCATGTACTGGGTCCCCGGGGAGGATCAGTATTACTTCTTCGGCATGGAGATGGAGGCCTCCTTCACCCAGACTGCCAGCGGCCTGGACGCCTGGGGCCACGACATCATCTTCGAGTTCTCCGGCGACGACGACTTCTGGTTCTACGTGGACGGCGAGCTCGTCCTCGACCTGGGCGGCGTCCACAAGGCCATGTCCGGCTCCATCAACTTCCGCACCGGCCAGGTGACCAGCTCCCGCGGCAACTCCACCCTCTACGAGATCTTCCGGAGCAATTACCAGTCCCGCGGCATGACCGAGGATCAGATCAGCGCGAAGCTGGACGAGATCTTCCACCTGAACAGCGAGGGCAACTACGTCTTCCGGGATTACACCAACCACGACATGAAGATGTTCTATATGGAGCGCGGCGCGGGCGCGTCGAACCTCCACATGCGCTTCAATCTGGCGGCCGTCAAGCCCGGCACCTTCCAGCTGAGCAAGTCCATCTCCGGCGCGACGGTCACCGACAGTTCCCTGCTACGGTTCCCGTACCAGATCTATTACACCCTCAAGACCGATCCCATCGGGGAGCCGCCGCACCTGCTGAGCGACCCCGCCGCCGTCACCTATAAGGACAGCACCCGCGAAGTCCCCTATCAGGCGCACTACACCCCCGCCGACGGCACGCAGGACTACGACAGCGTCTTCTTCCTCAGGCCCGGCGAGACCGCCCAGGTGGCCATGCCCCTGGACGTGGTGGAGTACTGGGTCGTGGAATGCGCCGTCAACCCCGATATCTACGAACAGGTCACGGTCAACGACGAGACGATCGCCGGCACGGCGACCGTCAACGAGGTGGGCGGCACGGCCCGCAGGGACTACGCCGCCCCCCATGACACGCTGGAGGCCCGCAAGAAGGTCGAGTACGACAACTGCGTGGACGAAGACGCCATGAGCGCCCTGCGCATCAAGAAGGTGCTCTACGATTCCGACGGCACGGCGCTCCTGACGGCGGATCAGGACGGCACGGAGTTCTCCTTCCGTCTGTATCTGGGCAGCGAGGACGAAAACGCCGCCGACCTGCCCCTGGCCTACCTCTACAGCTATTACGTCATCGATCCCGCCGGCAATTACTGCCGCTGGGACGCCGCGCAGGGCGGGTTCGTCTCCCTGGGCGTCAGCACCTTCGAGGCGCTGCAGACGTACTTCACCGCCAACAACTGGACCGCGGCCCAGAAGGAGTCCGTGATCTTCAAGACCTCCATGAACGGCTCCATCTCCCGCATCCCCGCGGGCTACTCCGTGGAGATCCGCGACCTGGTCCTGGGCACCCAGTACAAGGTGGAAGAGCGCGAAAACGAGATCCCCCGCGGCTACACCCTGCGCCTGGAGGACGGCTATACCCGCACCGACGCGGGCCACGAGCATAACAACGGCACCGAGCCCTACGCCGACTATATCCACAAGGACGAGGATCCCCAGATCGACATCCGCAACCAGAAGGGCTGGGGCCTGACCGTTCACAAAGACTGGACCGACAGCGACTTCGTGGGCGACCACGATCCCGTATGGTTCGCCGTGTATGTGCGCTCCGGCAGCACTGAGACGCTGGTGCCCGGCACCGTTCGCCGCCTGGCTCCTGGCGGGACCGAGCTCTACTACTTCTTCGGCAACCTGCAGAGCGGCATCCCCTTCTCGGATTACGTCGTCCACGAGGTGACGCTGAGCGATACGAACGTTGCGTACGACGAGGAGGGCTATGTCACCTCCGATCTGACGGGCGTCACGATCACCCCGATCGAAGAGGGCGGGACCGTTACCGCCCAGGCCGAGCTGCTGAACAATCCGGAGAGTTACACCGTCCGCTATCACGTGGGCGAGCAGACCACCGAGAACCAGAACGTCCGCACCGACACCGTCGTCAACTCCCGCCCAGGCGTGGAGCTCTACAAGACCGACTGGAACGGCGCGCACCCGCTGGCCGGGGCCGTGTTCAAGCTGACGGACACCGACGGCGAGCCCATCTCGGCCGCCGCCTCCTATACCACCGACGCAAGCGGCAGGATCACCACCGCCTACCTGTCCGCGGGCACCTATTATCTCGACGAGATCGGCACCCCCAAGGGTTACGTTGGCGCCCAGCGCGTCACGATCACCGTGGCGGCCGACGGCACGGTCACGGCCGCCGGGCCCGACGGCGCATCCGACTTCTTCCAGCTGGAGACCTACGAGGAAGACAGCGACATGATCGCCCGCCTGACGGTCTGGAACAGAAGCGGCGCCTTCAGCGCCAAGAAGATCGACAGCGTCAGCCTCGACCCCCTGGAGGACGTCACCTTCGCCCTCTACCGGCAGGTGGAGGACGTCAACCACAACCTTGTGCGCGACTATGAGCCCATCCCCGGCTACGAAGAGCTGCTGACCGACGTCAACGGCGTCGTGGACAGGATCACGGGCGAGCTGCCCGCCGGGACCTATTACCTCTCCGAAAAGGAGACGCTTCCCGGTTACCAGCTTCTGGACGAGGATATCTGCTTCACCATCAGCATCACGGGCAGCGTCAGCATCAAGAGCGCCCCCGCGGGCGTCGAGCTGGTCACGGAGAACGGCGGCGGCGTCATGTCCTATACGCTGCTGATCAAAAACGGCGTCATGCAGGAGGTCTGGCTCCGCAAGACGGTCATCGGCACCGACCGCGTCCTGCCCGGCGCGTCCTTCGCCCTTTACAATAAGGACGACTGCGATGAAAACGACCGGCCGCTGGCCGGGAAAGATCCCGTTATCACCGGCGTCACCGACGGAAGCGGACTGCTGCGGCTGGGCCTGCTGCCCCAGGGCGAGTACCGCCTCATCGAGACCGAAGCTCCGGCGGGCTACCATCCCTACCCCGGGGCCATGCACCTGACCGTGACGGCCACCAGCGTCGCCGCCACCCAGGGCTCCGCCCTGTCGAACGTCACCCACGCCGCCGACACCTGGCAGGTGGAGTTCTGGAACACCGAAGGCGTCGAGCTGCCTATGACCGGCGGCAGCGGCTGGGTGCTCCAGTCCGCCCTCGGCGCGATGATGGCGTTCGGCGCAGGCGGCACGCTCGTGTTGCGCAGGAAAAAACGATAAACGCTCAGAAAAAGCCGCCCATAAGGGCGGCTTTTTCAGTGGACAGCGAAGGGCGAATCAACAATTGACAATTGACAATGGACAATTATTGTGCCTGCGGCGCATTTGATACCGCCTGACGGCGTGAGGCACATGGCCCCGGAAAGTGGTCGTCGCAGCGGCGGCCTGCGGCCGCCATGACTGGTCGGCGCACAACCGCCTTCCGCCTTGCCAACGGCGCGGCTGACGTGGTACAATCCTGATATGGAAAACGCAGACTTTCTCTCGAAACAACTGATCACGTATCTGGGCAACAAGCGCGCGCTGCTGGGGTTCATCGGGCGGGCGGTGGACGAGGCGCGGGACCGCATGGGCGAGGAGACGCTCCGGTGCGCCGACCTGTTCGCGGGCTCGGGCGTCGTGTCCCGCTACCTCAAGCAGTACGCCTCCTACCTGCTGTCGAACGATCTGGAGCCCTACTGCCGCACGATCGCGCTGTGCTACCTGTCGAACCCCGACGAGGCGGCCCTCCGGGGCGTCTACGCGGACCTTCTGCGCGACATGGCCGACCACCCCGTGACGGACGGCTTCCTGCGCCGCCTCTACGCCCCCGCGGACGAGGCGGCTATCGCCCCCGGCGACCGCGTCTTTTACACGCCCCGGAACGCCGCGTATCTCGACACCTGCCGCCGGGCCATCGGCCGGCTGGACGGGGAACTGCAGCACTATTTCATCGCCCCGCTTCTCAGCGAGGCCTCCGTCAAATGCAACACCTCCGGCGTCTTCAAGGGCTTTTACAAGGACCGCCGCACGGGTCTCGGGGCCTACGGCGGCACGGGCCGCAACGCCCTCAGCCGCATCTGCGCGCCCATCGAGCTGCCGTTTCCCGTGTTCAGCGCCTATCGCTGCCCCTTCGACGCCGTCACCATGGACGCGAACGCGCTGGCACGGCAGATGGAGCCTGTTGACCTGGCCTATATTGACCCGCCCTACAACCAGCACCCCTACGGCTCCAACTATTTTATGCTCAACCTGATCAACGACTACCGGGAGCCCCGGCGGATCAGCCGCGTCTCCGGTATCCCCGACGACTGGCGGCGCTCGGACTACAACCGCGCCGCCGGGGCCGCCGACGCGCTGATGGACCTGTGCGAGGCCGTGCCCGCCCGGTTTTTGCTGATCTCCTTCAATTCCGAGGGCTTCGTCTCCCGGGAGGAGATGGAGCGGCGGCTGGCGCCCCTGGGCCGTCTGACGGTCTTCGGCACCGCCTACAACGTCTTCCGCGGCGGCCGAAATCTCAAAGAGCGCACCATCCACAACAGCGAATATCTGTATCTCATCGAAAAATCTTGACCTGGAGCGTACTCCAGGGGGTATAATAGATTTGGCAGGAGTTTCCGCAGCCATATACGAAAGGAGAAAAGTTCGATATGAAATCGAAGGTCTACTTCACAAGAGACATCACCCCCGAAGGGGTCCTGAAGCTGTACAAGCTGCTGGGCAAGGAGCTGCCGGGCAATGTGGCCATCAAGCTGCACTCCGGCGAGGTCGGCAACCAGAACTTCCTGAAGCCCGACTTCTGGAAGCCCGTCATCGACTTCGTGGGCGGCACCGTCGTCGAGTGCAACACGGCCTATGACGGCGAGCGCAACACCACCGAAAAGCACCTGAAGACCATCCGCAAGCACGGCTGGAGCGAGTATTTCAAGGTCGACCTGCTGGACGCCGAGGGTCCGGACATCGAGATCCCCATCGAGGGCGGCAAGGTCATCCACAAGAACTTCCTGGGCAAGGACACGGCCAACTATGACTCCATGCTGGTGCTGGCCCACTTCAAGGGCCATCCCATGGGCGGCTACGGCGGAGCGCTGAAGCAGCTGAGCATCGGCTGCGCCTCCTCCTACGGCAAGGCGTGGATCCACGGCGCCGGCGAGCCCGAGAAGATCTGGACCGCCGAGCACGACCTGTTCCTGGAGTCCATGGCCGACGCCGCCAAGAGCGTCGTCGATTACTTCAAGGGCAACATCGCCTATATCAACGTCATGAAGAACATGTCCGTCGACTGCGACTGCTGCGCCGTGGCCGAGGACCCCTGCATGAAGGACATCGGCATCCTGGCCTCCGTCGATCCCATCGCCATCGACCAGGCCTGCATCGATCTTGTCTACAACAGCGACGATCCCGGCCGCGACCATCTGGTGGAGCGCATCGAGACCCGCAACGGCGTGCACACCATCGAGGCTGCCGCCGCCCTGGGCTACGGCTCCAGAGAGTACGAGCTGGTTGAGGTCGAATAACAGCGCCGGGTCTGGTATAATAATAGCTGCAAAAGGGCGCTGCCGGTAAACGGTTTCAGCCCCGATCAGTTATCACACACAGTGTGACCGCTAACTCTTGGCCGGAGGGGCGGTCACATTGCTTTTGTGGGGATTATGTAAAGCAGGATCGCCAAACAAATCAAAAAGCGCAGCAGTGTACAGAGCCGCTTTTTCCACATCTGCATCACCCCCGATCACGGGGACGATTTGAAACCGCCTGCCATTTATGGCAGCGCCGGGTATCGTATCGCATACCGCGCCGGTTTGTCAATTTCGCCTGAAAACCGGCGAAATGACTAAAAAATGCTTGAAAGTTCGTGAAAATTCATCAAATCCATATTCGATTTGACAAGCCGCAGGGCTTGACAATTTTCCGGAACTTTGGTATTCTAATAGAGCGCCCGGAGTATCGGGGGCAGTGGGCGATAGCCCAAAACACATTATAACAGCGATGAATCCGGAGATTGCCGGCCAGGCCGGGTAACTTCGGGGGAGTAGTCCGAGAATCGGGCGGCAGAGAAACACACCATACTCGCGTATCCATTAAACCGGCGGAACTGCCTGCATTCGGCAGGTAAGCCACGGGGAGACCAACGAGTATCACGTTCACGCCGGAGCCCTTCATGCAGCCGGCTTTTCGTATGCCCAAAGCATGATACACCCGGAAGCGTTGCACGGTTTCTCGCCGTACCAAATCCAAGGATTTGCGTACGCACAGAAAGGAAAGAGAACAAATGGCAGACATGCAGAAAATGAGAATCAGGCTGAAAGCCTATGACCACCAGCTGATCGACCAGGCGGCCGAGAGGATCGTCGAGGCGGCCAAGCGCACCGGCGCCGACGTCGCGGGCCCCATCCCCCTGCCCACCGAGAAGAAGGTCGTCACCATCCTCCGCGCCGTCCATAAGTATAAGGACAGCCGCGAGCAGTTCGAGCGCCGCACCCACAAGCGCCTCATCGACATCCGCAACCCCGAGCAGAAGACCATCGAGGCTCTGACCAACCTGGATCTGCCCGCCGGCGTCGACGTCGAGATCAAACTCTAATTTTTTAGAAGGTCAACAACCGTTCCCGCTGAGGCGGAGGGATGCCGTATCAGCCCGAAGTCCCGGAAGGCGGGAGGGTTATGTTGGGAAATGAAGGAAGACAAAAACTTTACTGTTTTCCAACCACTAACTTAAGGAGGAAATAAAATTGCAGCTCACCAAAGCAATCATCGGCAGAAAGGTCGGCATGTCGCAGATCTTCGACGAAACCGGCAAGGTGATCCCCGTTACGGTCATCGAAGCCGGCCCCTGCACCGTCACGCAGAGAAAGACTGCTGACAAGGACGGTTACGAATCCGTTCAGCTCGGCTTTGCCGACGTCAAGGAAAAGCACCTGACGAAGCCCATGAAGGGCCACTTCGCCAAGCAGGGCGTCGCGCCCCGCAAGTATCTCAAGGAGTTCCGCCTGGCCGACTGCAGCACCTACAACGTAGGCGACATCGTCAAGGCTGACGTCTTCGCCGAGGGCGACAAGGTCGACGTCATCGGCACCAGCAAGGGCAAGGGCTACGCCGGCGTCGTCAAGCGCTGGAACGCTCACTCCCAGGAGCACACCCACGGCGTGGGTCCCGTGCACCGCTCCGTCGGTTCCATGGGCGCCAACACCGATCCTTCCAGGGTCATGCCCGGCAAGAAGATGGCCGGTCATCTGGGCGCCGAGCAGGTCACCGTTCAGAACCTGCAGATCGTCAAGGTCGACGCCGAGAGCAACATGATCGCCGTGCGCGGCGCGATCCCCGGCCCCAAGGGCGGCGTCGTGTATATCAAGAACACCGTCAAGCTGAACCGTGTCAAGAACACGCAGCTGCAGGGTGTCAGCAGCAACCCGCAGAAGGCTTCTGCAAGAAGATAACGGGGAGGAGGAAATACAGTGGCTAAAACCAATCTTTATGATATGACCGGCAAGGTCATCGGCGAGATCGAACTGAACGACAGCGTTTTCGGCATCGAGCCCCACGTGGCCCTCATGCACGAGGTCGTCAAGAACTACAACGCCAACCAGCGTCAGGGCACCCAGAGCACGCTGACCCGCGCGGAAGTCCGCGGCGGCGGCAGAAAGCCCTGGAGGCAGAAGGGCACCGGCCGCGCCCGTCAGGGCAGCATCCGCGCTCCCCAGTGGACCCACGGCGGCATCGCCCTCGGCCCCAAGCCCCGCACCTACCGCTACACCATGAACAAGAAGAGCCGCCGCCTGGCCATGCGCAGCGCCCTGAGCGCCAAGCTCGCCGCCGGCAACATGGTCGTCGTGGACAGCCTCAAGCTGCCTGAGATCAAGACCAAGGCCATGGTCAGCTTCCTGAACAGCGTCGGCTGCACCAAGTCGGCTCTGATCGTCACCCCCGCCGTCGAAAAGAACGTGGTCCTGTCCGCCAGGAACATCCCCGGCGTCCAGACGACCTTTGCCTCTGTCATCAATGTCCATGACATCCTGAAGGCAGACAAGTTCATCGTCGACCAGCAGGCCGTCAGCATGATCGAGGAGGTTTACGCACAGTGAAATCCGTATATGACATCATTCTCCGCCCCATCATCACCGAAAAGTCCATGGAAGGCGTTGAGAACAAGAAGTACGTCTTTGAGGTAGCGCGTTCTGCCAACAAGATCGAGGTCCGCAAGGCTGTCGAGCAGATCTTCGGCGTCAAGGTCAAGAGCGTCAACACCATCAACGTTCCCGGCAAGGAAAAGCGCATGGGCGTCCACGTGGGCAAGACCGCTGCCCGCAAGAAGGCCATTGTCTGCCTGACCGAGGATTCCAAGCCCATCGAGATCTTCGAGGGCATGGTCTAAAAACCGATGCCCGAGACGGGCCGCAAGGCCCGCGGCCGTTTTCGGCCGGAGGATTTTGGCGGATTCATTCCGACAAAATCTATTCGATCGAGGGGGCCCCGCAAAAGCGAAGCTTTTGTGGGATGGGCATGGTCTAAAGAGAGGATTCGCCTCTCGCGAATGTATATCGCCCGACCGGGCGATGCGAAACGAAAATCGACAAGGAGTGAATATAGACAATGGCTATCAAGAGCTATAAGCCTACTACGCCCTCCCGCCGCAACATGACCGTTACGGACTACAGAGAGCTTAGCAAGGTCAAGCCTGAAAAGAGCCTGCTGGAGAGCGTGAAGAAGCACGCCGGCCGCAACAGCTACGGCAGGATCACCGTCCGTCATCAGGGCGGCGGCAACAAGATCAAGTACAGAGTCATCGACTTCAAGAGGGACAAGGTCGACATGCCGGCCACCGTCATGACCCTCGAGTATGACCCCAACCGTTCGGCTCATATCGCTCTGCTGCAGTATGAGGACGGCGAGAAGCGCTACATCCTGGCCCCCAACGGCCTGAATGTTGGCGACGTCATCCTCTCCAGCGAGACCGCCGACATCAAGCCGGGCAACTGCCTGCCCGTCGGCAACATCCCCCTGGGCACCGTCATCCACAACATCGAGCTGTATCCGGGCCGCGGCGGCCAGCTGTGCCGCTCCGCCGGCACCGCCGCGCAGCTGATGGCCAAGGAAGGCACCGCCGCGCAGGTCCGCCTGCCCTCCGGCGAGGTCCGTTATATCAAGATGGGCTGCAAGGCCACCATCGGCCAGGTCGGCAACATCGACCACGAGAACGTCCATCTGGGCAAGGCCGGCCGCAAGCGCCACATGGGCGTGCGTCCCACGGTCCGCGGCTCCGTCATGAACCCCAATGACCACCCCCACGGCGGCGGCGAGGGCAAGAGCCCTGTGGGCCGTCCGGGTCCTGTCTCTCCCTGGGGCAAGCCGACCCTCGGTTACAAGACGCGTAAGAAGAATCACCGCACCGACAAGCAGATCGTCAGGCGCCGGAACGGTAAATAAGAGGAAGGAGACACTTAAATGGGCAGAAGCACAAAGAAGGGTCCTTTCGTGGCTCCCGAGCTTCTCACGAGAGTCCAGGCTCTCAATGAGACCGGCGACAAGAAGGTCCTTAAAACATGGTCGAGAGCATCGACGATTTATCCCGAGTTTGTCGGACACACCATTGCCGTCCACGACGGCCGCAAGCATGTTCCCGTGTATGTCACCGAGGATATGGTCGGCCATAAGCTCGGCGAGTTCGCCCCCACGCGCACGTTCCGCGGCCATGCGGGCAACAAGAACAAGTAGGAGGACAGTGAGATGGAAGCAAGAGCATATTTGAAGCACGTGCGCATCTCGCCCCGCAAGGTCCAGATCGCCTGCGATCTGATCCGCGGCAAGGATGTGGCGACTGCCGCTGCCATTCTTATGAACACTCCCAAGGCGGCGAGCGAGCATCTGCTGAAGCTCCTCAGGAGCGCGGCGGCCAATGCCGAGAACAACTTTGAAATGGATCCCGCCAAGCTGTACGTGGCCCAGGTGTTCGTCACCGGCGGCCCCATCATGAAGCGGGTACAGCCCAGGGCTCAGGGCAGAGCCTTCAGGATCAACAAGAGGACCTCTCACGTCACCCTGGTCCTCAAAGAGAAAGAATAGTCGAGGAGGTAAGTTATGGGCCAGAAAGTAAATCCCCACGGTCTGCGTGTGGGCGTTATCAAAGGATGGGAATCCCGCTGGTTTGCCAAGGACGAGCTCGTCGGCGACCTTCTCGTTGAGGATTACAACATCCGTAAGGAACTGAAGAAGTCCCTGTATGCGGCCGGCGTGCCTGAGATCGAGATCGAGCGCACCAACGCCAACGTCCGCATCATCATCCACTGCGCCAAGCCCGGCATGATCGTCGGCAAGGGCGGCGCCGATATCCAGAAGCTCGAGGCTGAGCTGACCGCCAAGGTCGGCAAGCCCGTCAAGGTCTCCATCGTCGAGGTCCGCAGCCCCGACCTGAACGCCCAGCTCGTCGCCGAGAACATCGCCGGTCAGCTGGAGCGCCGCATCAGCTTCCGCCGCGCCATGAAGCAGGCCATGGCCAGAGCCATGCGTCTGGGCGCCAAGGGCATCAAGACCGCCGTTTCCGGCCGTCTGGGCGGCGCGGAGATCTCCCGCACCGAGCATTATCACGAGGGCACCATCCCCCTGCAGACCCTGCGCGCCGACATCGAGTACGGCTTTGCCGAGGCCAACACCACCTACGGCAAGATCGGCGTCAAGGTCTGGCTGTATAAGGGCGAGGTCCTCACCGGCGGCCCGCGGCAGTCTTCTGTCGAGGCTCCCCGCCGTGACCGCCGCGACCGCCGCGACGGCGACCGCCGCCAGAGCGACCGCCGCAATAACGGCGAGCGCCGCAGCTACAACGGCAACCGCGGCGACCGTCCCCAGGGCAATCGTCCCCAGGGTCAGGGCAACCGTCCCCAGGGCAGCCGTCCTCAGGGCGCCCGCCCCCAGGGCCAGGGCAACCGCCCCTATCGTCAGGGCGGCAATAACCAGAGCCGGCCCGCTCCCAAGCAGGAAGGAGGAGCTCAGTAATGCTGATTCCGAAGAGAGTTAAATACAGGAGGGTCCAGAGAGGCCGTATGCGCGGCAAGGCCCTGCGCGGCAACTTTGTCTCCAACGGCGAGTACGGCCTGCAGGCCACCGAGCCCGCCTGGGTCACCTCCCAGCAGATCGAGGCCGCCCGTGTCGCCATGACCCGTTATATCAAGCGCGGCGGTCAGGTCTGGATCAAGATCTTCCCCGACAAGCCCGTCACCAAGCAGCCTGCCGAGACCCGCATGGGCTCCGGTAAGGGCTCGCCCGAGTTCTGGGTGTCTGTCGTCAAGCCCGGCCGCGTTCTGTTCGAGATCGCCGGCGTCGATGAGGCTACCGCAAGAGAGGCCATGCGTTTGGCCAGCCACAAGCTGCCCCTGAAGACGAAGTTCGTCGCCAGGGAGAAGGAAGAAGGTGCTGAATAATGAAGGTGAAAGAGGTACGCGAGCTCAACGATGAGCAGCTGAATCAGAAGCTGGATGAGCTGAAAAAGGATCTCTTCAATCTGAGACTTCAGCACGCTATCAACCAGCTTGACAACCCGCTGAAGATCGCCGATGTCAAGCACGACATCGCCAGAGTCAAGACGGTCCTCCGTGAGCGTCAGCTCGCGGGCAAGTCTTAAGCGGTAAGGAGGAATTACAATGAGTGAAAGAGCTTTCCGCAAGACGAGGGTAGGCACCGTCGTTTCCGACAAGATGGACAAGACCATCGTTGTCGCCATCGAGGACAGAGTCCAGCATCCGCTTTACAAGAAGATCGTTAAGTCCACCTATAAACTGAAAGCACACGACGAGAACAACGAGTGCGGCGTCGGCGACAGAGTCAGGGTCATGGAGACCCGTCCCCTGTCCAAGGACAAGAGATGGCGCCTGGTCGAGATCGTCGAAAAAGCGAAATAAGGAGGGTTTGCTGTGGTACAGGCTGAATCTTATCTTCGCGTAGCCGACAACACCGGCGCGAAGGAACTCAAGTGCATCCGTGTCCTCGGCGGCTCTACCCGCAGATACGGAAATATCGGCGACGTGGTCGTCGCCTCTGTCAGAAAGGCCACTCCCGGTGGCCAGGTCAAGAAGGGCGAGGTCGTCAGGGCCGTTATCGTCCGCAGCCGCAAGGGCCTGCGCAGGCCCGACGGCAGCTACGTTCGCTTCGATGAGAACGCCGCCGTCATCATCAAGGACGATAAGACCCCCAGGGGCACCCGAATCTTTGGACCGGTGGCCCGCGAGCTTCGCGAGAAGGATTACATGAGAATCCTCTCCCTTGCTCCCGAAGTACTGTAAGGAGGAAGAGCCATGAATACACTTCATGTCAAGTCCGGCGATACCGTCGTCGTGCTGTCCGGCAAGGACAAGGGCAAGCAGGGCAAGGTCCTGTCCGCCTCCCCCAAGGCCGGCACGGTCATCGTTGAAGGAATCAATATCGCACAGCGGCACACCAAGCCCCGCCGTCAGGGCGAGGAGGGCGGCATCATCTCCAAGCCCATCCCCCTGAAGGCCTGCAAGGTCATGAAGATCTGCCCGAAGTGCGGCAAGCCCACTCGTCCGGCTCACAAGCTGGGTGCCGACGGCAAGAAGGTCACCGTCTGCAAGAAGTGCGGCGCAGAGATCTAAGGGCAGGAGGTAAACGGAAATGTCTGAAAACTATACGCCCCGTCTGAAACAGAAGTACAACGAGGAGATCGCCCCCGCCCTGATGAAGAAGTTCGGCTACAAGAGCGTCATGCAGATCCCCAAGCTCGAAAAGATCACCGTCAACGTCGGCTGCGGCGAAGCCCGCGACAACGCCAAGGTGCTGGACGCCGTGTGCAACGACCTGGCCATCATCACCGGCCAGAAGCCCGTCATCACCCGCGCCCGCAAGTCCATCGCCAACTTCAAGCTGCGTGAGGATATGCCCATCGGCGCCAAGGTCACCCTGCGCCAGGACCGCATGTGGGAGTTCCTCGACAGGTTCTTCAACATCGCTCTGCCCCGCGTCCGCGACTTCCGCGGCATCCAGAACGGCGGTTTTGACGGCCGCGGCAACTTTGCCATGGGCATCAAGGAACAGCTGATCTTCCCCGAGATCGAGTACGATAAGATCGACAAGATCCGCGGTATGGATATCGTGTTCACCACCACCGCTGAGACCGACGAAGAGGCCCGCGAGCTCCTGGAGCTCCTCGGCGCTCCGTTCGCCAAATAAGGGAGGAGCAAAGAAATGGCAAAGAAGGCTATGATCCTGAAACAGCAGAGAGGCAGCAAGTTCTCCACCAGGAACTATAACCGCTGCAAGATCTGCGGCCGCCCCCATGCGTATCTGAGAGACTTCGGCATCTGCCGTATCTGCTTCAGAGAGCTGGCCTACAAGGGCGAGATCCCCGGCGTCAGGAAGGCTTCCTGGTAAGTCGGATCAAACAAGTATGCTGCGGCGCTTCTGCGCCGCGCCGCAAGTGCGGCGAACGATTTTGACGGATTCATTCCGGCAAAATCTATTGAATCAATAAGGGTTCCCAAAAACGCTTGCGTTTTTGGGAGTCCTGAGAATAGTGGAGGGGGCCGCCATTGAAAGTCAGGCGGCATGCCGCCAAGCTCCGTGCCCGGCGGTATCCCTGTTCTGAAACAGAATGGCAGTAAAGGCTGCCCTCTAACTTCTTTAAGGAGGAAAACAAAAATGCAGATCACAGATCCCATTGCTGATATGCTGACGCGTATCAGGAATGCCGGCGCCGCAAGGCATGCCACTGTCGATGTGCCCGCCTCCGGCATGAAGAAGGCCATTGCCCAGATCCTGCTGGATGAGGGCTACATCAAGGCTTTCGAAGTGACCGAGGAAGGCGTCCAGGGCAACATCCACATCACGCTCAAGTATCTGAGCAACAAGGAAAAGGCCATCTCCGGCCTGAGAAGAGTCAGCAAGCCCGGCCTGCGCGTTTACTGCGGCGCCGACGAGCTGCCCAGGGTGCTGAAAGGTCTCGGCATCGCGATCATTTCCACGTCTAAAGGCATCATGACGGACAAGAAGGCCCGCGAGCTCAACGTCGGCGGCGAAGTTCTTGCCTTCGTCTGGTAAGAGGAGGTAACAGGTATGTCTCGTATCGGAAGAATGCCCATTGCCATCCCCGCCGGTGTGACCGTGGAGGTCAATGGCAACGTCGTAACGGCGAAGGGCCCCAAGGGTGAGCTCACCCGGGCCATGCACCCCGACATGATCATCGAGGTCGAGGGCAATGAGGTGCTTGTCAAGCGCCCCAGCGAAGATAAACTGCACAAGTCCCTGCACGGACTTACCCGCACGCTGATCCACAACATGGTCGTCGGCGTCAACGAGGGTTACAAGAAGGAGCTGGACGTCGTCGGCGTCGGCTACCGTGTCGCCATGGAAGGCAAGAAGCTGGTCATGAACATCGGCTTCTCGCATCAGGTGAACGTGGAGCCCGTGGATGGCATCACCATCGAAGCGCCCGCTCCCAACAAGATCGTCATCAGCGGTCTCGACAAGCAGCTGGTCGGCCAGTTCGCCGCCGACGTCCGCGCGAAGAGACCCCCCGAGCCTTACAAGGGCAAGGGTATCCGCTACACCGGTGAAGTTGTCCGCCGCAAAGAGGGCAAGGCCGGCGCCAAGAAGAAATAAGGGAGGTGCGCTTAAATGGTTAAGAAGTATGATTCTAACGCTCAGAGGCTCAAGAGGCATAAGAGAGTGCGCGCCCACATTTCGGGTACGGCCGAGAGACCCCGTCTGGCGGTCTTCCGCAGCGATAAGCACATTTATGCTCAGGTGATCGACGACGTCGCGGGCAAGACCCTGGTCGCCGCCGCCACCAACGAAAAGGATTTTGAAGGCTACGGCGGAAACGTCGAGGCCGCTAAGAAGCTCGGCGCCATCCTGGCTGAGAGAGCCCTGAAGGCCGGCGTTGAGGAAGTCGTGTTCGACCGCGGCGGCTATCTGTTCCACGGCCGCGTCAAGGCTTTGGCAGACGGCGCCCGCGAGGGCGGACTCAAGTTTTAAGGGAGGAGCTAAACAATGGCTAAGTTAATAGACGCCTCGACACTTGAGCTGTCCGAGAAGGTCGTCGCGCTGAATCGCGTATCCAAGACGGTCAAGGGCGGCCGCATCATGAAGTTCTCGGCGCTGGTCGTCGTGGGCGACGGCAACGGCATCGTGGGCTACGGCCTCGGCAAGTCCTCCGAAGTTCCCGACGCCATCCGCAAGGGCATCGAGGACGCCAAGAAGCATCTGGTCAAGATCTCCCTCGACGGGAACACCATTCCCCACGAGGTCCTGGGCAAGTTTGGCGCAGCCCGCGTGCTGCTCAAGCCCGCCCCCGCCGGTACCGGCGTGATCGCCGGCGGCGCCGTCCGTGCCGTCGTCGAGGCGGCCGGCATCTCCGACATCCGCACGAAGTGCCTGCGCTCCAACAACCCGCAGAACGTCGTGTCCGCCGCCATGCAGGGCCTGTGCTCCCTGAGAGACGCCCAGCAGGTATCCCTCGTCCGCGGCATCCCCGCCGACGAGCTGAGATAAGGGGGTAAATAACAATGGAAATGGTAAAGATCACCCTTGTTAAGAGCCTCAACGGCAGGCATAAGAAGCACATCGCCACCGCCCATTCCCTGGGCCTGACCAAGATCGGCGACGTGACCGTTCAGCCCGCCAACGAACAGACCAACGGCAAGATCGCTCAGATCTGCTACCTGGTCAAAGTTGAGAATAACTAAGGAGGGGCTGAACATGAAACTGCATGAACTTTCCCCCGCCGCCGGCAGCACCACGGTCGGCAAGCGGAAGGGCAGAGGCGTCGGCACCGGCAACGGCAAGACGGCCGGCCGCGGCCATAAGGGCCAGTGGGCCAGAAGCGGCGGCGGCGTCCGTCCCGGCTTCGAGGGCGGCCAGATGCCTCTCTCCAGGCGTCTGCCCAAGCGCGGCTTCCACAACGTCTTCGCGCCGAAGTACCAGGAGGTCAGCCTGTCCACCCTGGACAAGTGCTTTGAGGACGGCGCCGAGGTCACCTTCTGCGCTCTGGTCGAAAAGCACCTGGTCGAAAAGAAGTTTGACGGCTTCCGCGTCCTCGGCAACGGCGAGGTGAGCAAGAAGCTGGTCGTCAAGGCTAATGGCTTCACCGCCTCTGCCAAAGAAAAGATCGAAGCCGCAGGAGGAAGGGCGGAGGTGATCTAAGCATGATCGAGACAGTCAGAAATGCTTGGAAAATCCCCGAACTGCGCAAAAAACTCCTGTACGTAGCGCTGGCGCTGGTCGTGTACCGCATCGGTCACGCGATCTACGTCCCCTACGTCGACACCGCTGCGCTGGCCAACCAGTTCGCAGCGTACTCCAGCACGATCCTGGGCTACTTCAACATCCTGGCCGGCGGCGGTCTGTCGCAGGCCTCGGTGTTCGCCCTGGGCGTGTACCCCTATATCAACAGCTCCATCATCATGCAGCTGCTGCAGGTCGCCATCCCCGCCCTTGAGCGTCTGGCCAAGGACGGCGGCGAGGAGGGCCGCAAGAAGATCGCCCAGATCACCAGGTACGTCACCATCGGCCTTTCGCTGATCATGGGCTACAGCTACTACGTGATGCTGCGCCATTACGGCGTTCTGACCCGCACCGATTTCTGGAGCGGCTTCGTCATCGTCATCACCTTCGTGGCCGGCTCGTCCTTCGTCATGTGGCTGGGTGAGCAGATCACCGAGAAGGGCGTCGGCAACGGCGTTTCGCTGCTGATCTTCATCGGTATCGTCTCCCGCGGCCCCACGGCGGCGTACAGCATGCTGTACAGCGTCATTAACGGCACCCTGGCCTGGTGGAAGGCACTGATCATCCTCATCCTGTTCGTGGTCATCATCGCCTTCGTCGTCTTTATCACCAACGCCGAGCGCCGCATCCCCGTCTCCTACGCCAAGCGCGTGGTGGGACGCAAGCAGTACGGCGGGCAGAGCACGTTCCTGCCCATGAAGGTCAACATGGCCGGCGTCATGCCCGTCATCTTCGCCTCCACCATCACCACCGTGCCTGCTACCATCGCCGCGTTCTTCACGCCGGCGGAGGGCAGCTTCTGGGCGAACTTCGTCAACGTGTTCTCCCAGGGCAAGCCCCTGTATATCATCGTCTACGTCCTGCTGATTTTCGGCTTCTCGTATTTCTATTCGACGATCCAGTTCAACCCCATCGAGGTCGCCAACAACCTCAAGAACAACGGCGGCTTCATCCCCGGCTTCCGTCCCGGCAGGCCCACCTCTGACTTCATCGCCAAGGTGCTGAACAAGGTCACGCTGATGGGCGCCATCTTCCTGGCGATCATCGCTGCCCTGCCGCAGATCATGAGCAACTTCAACGGGATGGGCGGACTGGCTGTCGGCGGTACGTCCATGCTCATCATGGTCGGCGTCGCCCTCGAGACCGTCAAGGCCATCGAGAACCAGATGCTGATGCGTCACTATAAGGGCTTCCTTGAGTAAAGAACGGATCCGTTCTCAGGAGTTAAAACGATGAAAATGATTCTTTTAGGCGCCCCCGGCGCCGGCAAGGGCACCCAGGCTGACTTCATCAAGGAGAAGCTGGGCATCCCCTCGATCTCCACGGGCAACCTGCTCCGCGCGGCCATCGCCGCCGAGAGCGAGCTGGGCAGGAAGGCCGCCGCCTTCATGGAAAGCGGCAACCTGGTGCCCGACGAGCTGGTCCTCGACCTGGTGAAGGAGAGGATCGGGCAGCCCGACTGCGCCAACGGCATGATCTTCGACGGATTCCCCCGTACCGTAGAGCAGGCCGAGGCGCTGTCCAAAATGGTCGATATCGACATGGCGCTGCTGCTGGACGTGCCGGACGAGGTCATCGTCAAACGCATGAGCGGCCGCAGGACCTGCCCCAACTGCCAGACCACCTATCACGTGGTCAGCGCGCCTCCCAAGGTGGAGGGCGTGTGCGACAAGTGCGGCGCGAAGCTGGGCATCCGCAAGGATGACAAGCCCGAGGTCGTGCGCGAGCGCCTGGCTGTGTATCACAGCAAGACCGAGCCCATCGTGGAGTATTACAGAAACAAAGGCGTGCTGAAGGTCGTGGACGGCCAGGCAAGCCTTGAGCAGACCCGCGCTCTCGTGGCCGAGGCCATCGGAGTCGAGTTATGATCAGAATCAAATCAGCGCATGAGATCAAGCTCATGCAGGAAGCTGGCCAGATCACCGCTGCCGCCCGCGCGGCAGCCGGTGCTCTGGTCGCTCCCGGGATCACCACCCGAGAGCTTGACGAGGCGGCGCGCAAGGTCATCGTCGGCTACGGCGCCACCCCCTCCTTCCTCAATTACAACGGCTTCCCGGCCAGCATCTGCTGCAGCGTCAACAACGAGGTGATCCACGGATTCCCCGGCGGTCGGAAGCTGAAGGAGGGCGACCTTGTCAAGATCGACGTGGGCGCCAAGTACATGGGGTACCACGGCGACTGCGCCGAAACCTTCCCCTGCGGGAAGATCTCGGACGAGGCGAGAAGGCTCATCGAGGTGACCCGGCAGAGCTTCTATGAGGGTATCAAGCTGGCCCGCGAGGGGCAGAGGGTATCCGACATCGGGCACGCCGTGCAGGCCTACGTGGAAGCGAACGGCTTTTCGGTGGTGCGCGATTACGTCGGGCACGGAGTAGGTTCCGAGCTTCATGAAGCTCCCGAGGTACCGAACTACGGTAATCCGGGCAGAGGTCCCCGGCTCATCGCCGGCATGACCATTGCCGTCGAACCGATGGTAAATCAAGGCGGTTATCAGGTAAAGACGCTGAGCAACGGGTGGACGGTCGTGACCGTCGACGGCAAGCTGTCGTCCCACTACGAGAACAGCATCCTGATCACCAAGGGGGACCCGATCATACTGACCGTCCTCCCGGACAAAAAGTAAACCCGGACTGATTCCAAAAGGAGAACTTGCATGCCGAAAGAAGACATGATTGAAGTTGAAGGTACCGTTATAGAGGCGCTGCCAAACGCAATGTTTCAGGTGGAGATCGCCGGCGGGCACAGGATCCTGGCCCACATCTCCGGCAGGCTCCGCAAAAACTTCATCAGGATCCTTCCCGGGGATAAGGTGACGCTCCAGATGTCGCCCTATGACCTGACCAAGGGCAGGATCACCTGGAGATCGAAATAATGGATTCCACGACAGGAGGAACAAACCATGAAAGTTAAGCCGTCCGTCAAGCCCATGTGCGAAAAGTGCAAGATCATTCGCCGCAAGGGCCGCGTTATGGTTATCTGCGAAAACCCCAAGCACAAGCAGAAGCAGGGTTAAAGATTATTTGGAGGTGTAAAGATAAATGGCTCGTATTGCCGGTGTTGACCTCCCTCGCGAGAAGAGGGTAGAGATCGGTCTGACCTATATCTATGGTATCGGTCGCACCCTCTCTAAGGAGATTTTGACCAAAACGGGCATCAATCCCGATATCAGAGTAAAAGACCTGACCGAAGACGAAGCTGCCAAGCTGCGTGAAGCCATCGAGCATGAGTACGCCGTGGAAGGCGACCTGAGACGTGAGGTCGGCCTGAACATCAAGCGTCTGACCGAGATCGGCTCCTACAGAGGTCTGCGTCACCGCAGGGGCCTGCCCGTCCGCGGCCAGCGCTCCAAGACCAACGCAAGAACGCGCAAGGGTCCCAAGAAGACCATTGCCAACAAGAAGAAGTAAGGGAGGGACTTAAGAAATGGCGAAAGCAACCACCAAGAAGAACGCCGCCGCCGGCCGCGTCAAGCGCCGCGAGCGCAAGAATATCGAAAAGGGAGCCGTCCATATCCAGTCTTCCTTCAACAATACTCTCGTGACCATCACCGATCTGAAGGGCAACGCCATCTCCTGGGCGTCTGCCGGCGGACTGGGCTTCCGCGGCTCCAGAAAGTCGACGCCTTATGCCGCTCAGACCGCTGCCGAGACGGCTGCCAAGGCCGCCATGGAGCACGGCCTGAAGACCGTTGAGGTCTATGTCAAGGGACCCGGCGCCGGCCGTGAGGCCGCCATCCGCGCCCTGCAGGCCGCCGGTCTGGAGGTCAACATGATCAAGGATGTTACCCCCATTCCTCACAACGGCTGCCGTCCCCCCAAGAGAAGAAGAGTTTAATCGAACACAGGAGGTTTATCAGATATGGCTAAAAATATGCAGCCTGTCGCCAAGCGCTGCAAGGCTCTTGGTATCTCTCCCACCGTCATGGGTTACAACCGCAAGACCACCAACCGCAACCCCGGCGGCAACCAGATGCGGAGAAAGAAGAGCGAATATGCGACTCAGCTGACTGAGAAGCAGAAGGTCAAGTTCGTTTACGGCATCCTCGAGAAGCAGTTCCGCGCTTATTACGAGAAAGCCTTCGCCATGCAGGGCAAGACCGGTGAGAATCTGCTGATCCTCATCGAGCGCCGCCTGGACAACGTCGTCTATCGCGCCGGCTTCGCCATGACCCGCCGTGAGGCCCGTCAGCTGGTCAGCCACGCCCACTTCACCGTCAACGGCAAGAAGGTCAACATCCCCTCTTACCTGGTCAAGCCCGGCGACGTCATCGCCATCAAGGAGACCAGCCTGAGCAAGGATAAGTTCAAGAATACGCTGGAGGCCAATGCCACCATGCCCATTGTCAGCTGGCTGAGCGTCGACAGGACCAAGGGCCAGGCCACGGTCGCTACCATGCCTACCCGTGACGAGATCGACTGCGAGATCGAAGAGAACCTCATCGTCGAGCTGTACTCCAAGTAATCGCATGCGGCTTCGGGCCGCGCGCGTACGTCTCAATGTCATCACTTTACGAGGAGGGTAATGAATGATAGCTATTGAAAAACCGCGTATTGAATGTGTCGAGTCTCTGGAAGACGGCTCGTACGGCAAGTTCGTCATCGAGCCTCTGGAGCGCGGATACGGCACGACCCTCGGTAATTCCCTGCGCCGCGTTCTGCTGTCCTCGCTGCCCGGCACGGCCGCGACCAGCATCAAGATCGACGGCGTCCAGCACGAGTTTTCCACCGTCCCCGGAGTCAAGGAGGACGTGACGGAGATCGTCCTCAACGTCAAGCAGATCACCGCCAAGCTGTACACCGAGAGCCGCAAGATGGCCGTGATCGAGGCCGTCGGCCCCTGCGTCGTCACAGCCGGCGACATCAAGTGCGACTCCGAGATGGAGATCCTCAACCCCGATCTGCACATCGCAACGCTGATGGAGGACGCCAAGCTCAATATGGAGCTGACCTTCGACCACGGCCGCGGCTATGTGCCCAGCGATAAAAACAAGCAGCCCCAGCAGCCCATCGGCGTGATCCCCGTCGATTCGATCTACACCCCGATCCTCAAGGTCAACTACACGGTGGAAAACACCCGCGTCGGCAACATGACCGACTACGACAAGCTGACCCTGGAGGTCTTCACCGACAAGACCATCACGGCCCGCGACGCCGTCAGCCTGTCGGCCAAGATCCTCACCGATCACCTGAACCTGTTCGTCGAGCTCAGCGATGAGATCGGCTCCCAGGCCGTGGTGGTGGAGAAGAACGAGTCGACCCAGGACAAGGTGCTTGAAATGACGATCGAAGAGCTGGATCTGTCGGTCCGCTCCTTCAACTGCCTCAAGCGTGCAGGCATCAACACAGTGGCCGATCTGGTCAACACGACTGAGGAAGACATGATGAAGGTCCGCAACCTGGGCCGCAAGTCCTATGAAGAAGTCGTCAACAAGCTGTCCGACATGGGCCTGTATCTGGCGAAAGTGGAAAATCAATAGACATAAGGTGGCGTTCGTGTCCGGTCACGGACCGGGCACGGACTGCCGGTTTTGAATAGGAGGTAAACAACACATGCCCGGAACCCGCAAACTCGGCAGACCTACCGATCATCGCCGCGCCATGCTGAGAGCGATGGTCACCTATCTGCTGGAAAACGGTAAGATCGAAACGACCGTTACCAGGGCCAAGGAAGTCCGTCCGCTGGCTGAGAAGATGATCACCCTCGGCAAGAAGGGCGACCTGAACGCCAAGCGTCAGGCCATGGCCTTTATCACCAAGGAAGACGTCGTCAAGAAGACCTTTGACGAGATCGCTCCCAAGTACGCCAGCCGCAACGGCGGCTACACCCGCATCGTCCGCATCGGCCCCCGCCGCGGCGACGCTGCCGAGATGGCCATTATCGAGCTTCTTTAATCAATACTAAAGAGCCCCAAAGGGATTGTTCCGAGATTGATGCCTCGGAACAATCCCTTTTTTTGCGCTGCGGGGGCTAAGGGCATTTGTGCCCGCTTGCGCAAGCGAAAGATCATCTGATAGATCTCTCTTTCCGTTAATGGCCCCGGATGGCGGCCTACACTCTCCCGCCGGGTCTATCCAAACGGGGGTGTTCAGGCTGGAAGGAATTGTGTACAATAAGACTATCAAAACTGCCCCTTCGGGGGTGGAGGAGGGATAGAACGTGAAACGAATCTTTATGATGACGCTGGCGGTCTGCCTGGCGGCGACGCTGATGACGGGCACGGCGCTGGCATATTGCCTGCACACGGAGAACGGAACGGACCTGCCTGACGGCCACCGGTACGAGAACGGCCAGTGCGTTTACTGCGGCGTGCCCGCGCCGGTCCTGGAGCTCGTCACTGACGAGTCCATGCTGACTCCCGGCGATAAATACGTCATCGGCATGCCCGGCGAGGGCCTGCTGGGCATCGACAGCAGCGCCGAGAACGTCAACGGCAGTGTCGTCACAAGCATCGACACGGAGTATCTCGAGGAGACCGGCCGCATCCGCCTGGACAACACGCAGGACGATCCGGGTCTCTACACCGCCGAGTTCGTGCTGCGCGAGGCCGTGGAGTACGGCGTGCCGGAGAGGGCTTACTCGCTGATCTCCACCACCGGCTACAGCCTCATCATCGACGACGAGAACGTCCGGCTGCTCAACGATCCGCTGTATCTGAGCCTGACCCCAGTCAGCATCGCCATCGCGCCCTATGACGCCGTGAACGATCAGGGCGGCGGGGCGACGATCCGCGGCTATGTCGGCGGCAGTGTCTGGGGCAAGGCCGTGACCTTTGACCTCGATCACTGGCGCTTCGCCCCAGCGAGCACCGGCTCCGTTTATCTGTTCCGCTGCGTCTCGCAGGGGCTGACCCACGTGGAGGCCAAGGAGTCCACCTGCTCCGGCAACGGCTGGGTCGAGTACTGGTACGACGACGTGAATGACATCTACTATCTGGATGAAGCGGGCACCGTGCCCGCCGAGCCCGGCGACGTCATCCTGCCTGCCCTGGCGCATATCTTCGATACATACGAGTACGACGAGAACGAGCACTGGCGCGTCTGCTCCGTCTGCGGCGAAGCCGATGAGGAGCGCATCGCCCATGCGCGCAACGACTGGAGAGCCGACCCGGAGGACCCGGACCTCCACTGCTGGATCTGCATCGACTGCGGCTACAAGGCCACCGAGGCGCACAACTGGGAGGAGACCGACGACCGGAAGGAACCCACCTGCACCGAGGACGGCTGGAAGACCCGGATCTGTATGAACTGCCAGACAGAGATCAGGGAGGTCCTGCCCGCCACGGGCCACACCATGCTCGAGGGCTGGCTGACTGACAACGAGAGCCATTATCATCTGTGCGATACCTGCAAAGAGCATTTTGATGAGGCGCCTCACGCCTTCGGCGCCCCGCAGAACGTGGGCGACAGCATCAAGGCCCACTTCGTCGTGTGCGAGGTCTGCGGCTATAGGAACAGCGAGCCGCACCAGTTCGTCGCCGAGGTGACGAAGCACGCTACGCCCGAGGAGGACGGCGAGGTCCGGTACACCTGCTCCCTCTGCGGCATGTCCTATACCGAGACGTTCTCCGCCGATCACAGCCACGTCTTTGAGCATCACGAAGCGGTCGAGCCCACCTGCACGGAGCCCGGCATGGCCGCCTATGAGGCGTGCGTTCTCTGCGGCAAGTGCTTCGACGTGACAGGCGCGGAGGTCACGCCGGATCGTCTGGTCATCCCCGCGCCGGGCCACTCCATGGATCTCATGGCGGCCCACGAGTCCACCTGCGTGGAGCCGGGCCTTGTGCAGTGCTGGTTCTGCTTCCGCTGCGGCAAGTACTTCACGCTCCCTGCCGTCGAGGAGGGCCAGACCATGACCCGCGGCGCGCTGGCGGCGCTGCTGGCCGAGACCTTCGGCTGGGAGAACACGCTGACCGAGAGCCCCTTCACCGATGTGACGCCCGACCGCGACGACTATGACGGCATCCTGGCCTGCTTCGCGCATCAGGGCCTGCTGGGCGTCGGCGACGGCAGGTTCGCGCCCGATCAGACCGTCACCCGCGCCGAGGCCGCCGTGGTCTTCATGCGCATCGGCGATCTGGACGACGTCGTTCCCACCTGGCTCCCCTCCGACATCCCGTCGGACGCCTGGTACAGGGACGGCGCCCTGGCCGTGATCGCCTATGAGATCATGTACACCGACGAAGAGCTGTTCCGGCCCAACGACCCGCTGAAGGGCGGCGAGTTCGATCTGACGTACATCGTCGATATCACGGGCCGGTGCGGCCACGAGTGCGAGGACCCCACGCTGCCGCTGCTGCCCCACGACTGGAGCGAGTGGGAGGTCCTAGAGACCGTCGGCAACATGAAGCAGCGCGTCTGCCATCGCTGCAGCCTGATCGAGACCGAAGAGATCATCAAGAACGAGGACGACCGCCTGGGCATCGTGGACGTGTCCGAGGACGAGGAGGAGCTGAACGTCACCGTCTATCCCTCCTCTGAGCTCTACACCTACGAGGTCCTGGTGGCCTGGTACGACCAGAATGGCCGCTTCGACCACATCGAGACCCAGACCGTCGCCTCCAGCTCCTATTCCACCATCACCTTCGAGAACGACTATGCAAACACCTACGTCGTCATGGCCGTCAGCGAATCCTGGACCCCGCTCTGCGAGCAGTACGCCCAGGAAGCGGAATAGGTTCGGATCGTTTAGTCAACTAAATCCAATACATAACAAAAGGCGCTCCCGAACGGGAGCGCCTTTGGCGATTCGGGCGTACGATACGCCATGCTCGCGCAGCGAGCAGTAATAGATCAGTGTTTTTGACGGACATGCGCCGACAAAAACACACATTCCGGTCTGCAAACGTGCGAGCGTAAGCGAGTGCGCTGCGGCAGACCGGCCCGAGCAGGCAGAGGCTCTTCTGCCTGCGGGCCCTTCCTGGCGCGAATCAGGATTCGCGCCAGATAAAAGGCGCTCCCCGTGGGGAGCGCCTTTTGTGATAGAGCTTGAAAATCAGCAGTTTTTCGGCTTGCGCCGGAAGGCGGTTTAGCCCTGATAAATGACCTTGCCGTCGATGATGGCGGTGTGGACGGTGAACGTCACGTCGGTCAGCGGGTTGCCGTTGAAGATGACGACGTCGGCGTCCTTGCCGACCTCCAGGGAACCGACGCGGTCGCCGATGCCGGTGGACTTGGCGGGGTTGATGGTGATCGCCTTCCAGGCTTCCTCGATGTCAAGGCCGCCGCGGACCGCCATGCCGGCGCACAGGCTCAGCTGCTGCAGGGGGATGACGGGGGCGTCGGTGATGATGGAGACGCAGACGCCGGCGCGGTTCAGGATGCCCGGGGTCTCAAAGCTCTTGTTCAGCAGCTCGATCTTGGACTTCTTGCCCAGAGAAGGACCGACGAAAGCGGGCAGGCCCTCTTCGGCCAGCTCGTCAGCGATCAGGGCGCCGTCGGTGCAGTGATCCAGGGTGATGCCGACGCCGAACTCCTTGGCGATGCGGATGGCGGTGAAGATATCGTCGGCGCGGTGGGCATGAGCCTTCAGGGGGATCTCCTTCTTCAGCACGGGGATCATGGCCTCCAGCTTCATGTCGAAGGCGGGCGCCTTGGTGCCGTTCTTCTCGGCCTCTTCCTTGTCCTGCATGTAGCGCTGGGTCTTGAACAGGATCTCGCGCAGCAGGGCGGCGGTGCCCATACGGGTGTAGGGGCTCTTCTTCATGTTGGAATAGCAGCGCTTGGGGTTCTCGCCGAAGGCGACCTTCATGGCCACGGGGTTCTTCAGGATCATCTTGTCAACGCGCTTGCCGTACAGCTTGATGGCGGCGAAGGTGCCGCCCACGACGTTGGCGGAGCCCGGGCCGGTGACGGCGGTGGTGACGCCGCCCTTGACGGCGTTCAGGAACGCTTCGTCGATGGGGTTGATGGAGTCGATGCCGCGCAGATGGGGGGTGCAGGGATCGGTGATCTCGTTATAGTCCATACCTTCCCAGCCCATGCCCTCGTTGTCCAGGCCGATGTGGCAGTGCGCGTCCACGAAGCCGGGCGTGACGAGACGGCCCTCAGCGTCGATGACCGTGCAGCCCTCGGGAGCGGTCAGGTTCTCGCCCACAGCCTTGATCTTGCCGTTCTCCAGCAGGACGTCGCCGCATTCCAGGTCGGGACCGGCCATGGTCTTCACGTGACCGTTTTTGATAAGGATCATTTCGATCGTCTCCTTTTTTAATAAAGTTACACGTCTATTTTACACCGTCGCGCCCGTTCTTTCAATCCGGCAAACTGCATATCTTTCCCATGTCCGATTCGTCATGTTTACCCAAGGGGGTGCATCAATATTTATTTGGAAATATGCATATTTATACTTGACGCATCATGCGTTATGGTGTATCATATCCCCAGACTTGAAAATACTTAAAGGAGAAAGAGTTATGTCTGAATACAAGCCTGAAATCTTATTTCTGAAGCAGGAGGACGTCGTCAAGGCCGGCCTGCTGAATATGAAGGAGATCCTCGCCATCACCGAGAAGACCTTCAAGATGATCGGCGAGGGCCAGGTCATCAACCCGCCCAAGACCATGCTGGGCATGCCCAACAACGAGAACTGGCAGAGCTACTGCATGTCCATGCCCTCCTACATCGGCGGCGACGTAGACACCGTCGGCTTCAAGTGGGCCTCCGAGAGCGTTTACAATATGAGCCAGCCCGACATGCCCTACGGCGTTGACGTCGTGATGCTGACGAATCCCAAGACCGTTTACCCCAAGGCCATCATGGACGGCACGCTCATCACCGCCATGCGCACCTCCGCCGCCGCGGGCGTCGCCGCCAAGTACCTGGCCCGGAAGGACTCCAAGGTCGCGTGCCTCGTGGGCGCGGGCGTCATCGGCAGGACCATGGTCATGGCCATGATGGAAGCCGTCCCCTCGCTGGAGGAGATCTATCTGTGCGATCTGGACGTCAGCAAGGCCGAGGGCATCGCCAAGGAGTACGCGGGCAAGTACAACGTCATCCCCTGCGGCAACACCGAGGAGGCCGCGAAGAAGGCCGACCTGATCGTCACCGAGACCACCTCCCGCAAGCCCTTCCTGAAGGCCGAATGGGTCAAGAAGAATGCCACGGTCATCCAGATGAGCGGCTATGAGATCGAGGACGAGATCTATCTGAAGGCCGACAAGAAGGTCGTTGACAACTGGGCGCAGCTGTCCCACGGCGCCGGCGCGCTGATCCACAAGCTGGCCGACGAGGGCAAGCTCACCGAGGATATGGTCATCACGCTGCCTCAGCTGGCCGCCGGTCAGAAGCCCGGCCGCGAGAGCGACGACGAGCTGTGTGTGGCCGCCACCTACGGCATCGGCTCCGTGGACGTGGCCGTCGCCAACCACATCTACCTCAACGCCAAGGCCCAGGGCATCGGCCAGAAGCTCATGCTGTGGGACAACCCCCTGTGGGTCTGATCTGAAATAAAGGAAAGCCTCCCGAAAGGGAGGCTTTTTCGTATAGTGGACAGTTGACAGTTGACAGTGGACAGTGAAAGGGCGGATTGACAATTGACAATTGATGTGCCTGCGGCGCATTGGATATCGCCTGACGGCGGGAGGGCAAGATCCTTCGACTCCGCTCAGGATGACAGTATTGGGTGCGGTGTGCGTCGCAGGGGCCGATGACAACATCGGCCCTTGATCACGCTCGCGTTTCGTGGTCGTCGTAGCGGCGAGCTGTGCTCGCCATGACCGGTTCGCGCACATCGCCGCACCGTCAGCATAGCCTCCCTCTTCGTCTGAACACGCGTGTCTCAGCCTGCGGCTGAGCCTTTCGCGCGGAATAGGGAGGGGTACTCACCCCGCAAAAGAAAACCTTTTTGCGGGGACCCCGAGACCGCGTCAGCGGTGGAAGGAGTTGCCCCGGGCTTTGAGGCGCCCCGGAACTGCGATCATCCCGCTGCAACTCCCTCAGTCAAACGGCCCTGCCGTTTGACAGCTCCCTCACGGAGGGAGCCAAGGAAGGGCCTCGCCCCGCGCGGCGGGCGGCACTATTTTCCCGGCGGCTCTTGCCTTTGTGTCCCGTTGATGATATACTTATTCATTAGTAACTGTTTATCAGAGGGGGAGAGCGCATGAGCCTGGCCGGGTTCAGGAAAAAGTTCATCGGCGACAGGGCATTTTACAAGATGTTCCTGCTGCTGGTGGTGCCGATGATCATTCAGAACAGCATCACCAACTTCGTCAACCTGCTGGACAACATCATGGTGGGCCGTCTGGGCACGGAGCCCATGTCGGGCGTCGCCATCGCCAACCAGCTGATCTTCGTGTTCAACCTGTCGATCTTCGGCGGCATCGCCGGGGCGGGCATCTTCGGCGCGCAGTTCTTCGGCAAGGGCGACCACGACGGCGTGCGCCACACCTTCCGCTTCAAGCTCATCGTCTGTCTGGCGCTGGCCGCGATCTTCATCACGGTCTTCGCCCTGTTCGACGAGCAGCTGATCTCCCTGTACCTCCACGACGCCGGGGACGGCGGCGATCTGATGATGACGCTGCAGGAGGGCAAAAAGTACCTGAAGATCATCCTCTTCGGCCTGCTGCCCTTCGCCGTCAACAACGCCTACGTGGGCACCCTGCGCGAGACCGGCGAGACCGTCCTGCCCATGAAGGCGGGCGTCACGGCCGTGCTGGTCAACCTGTGCTTCAACTGGCTGCTGATCTTCGGCCATCTGGGCTTCCCCCGGCTGGGCGTCCAGGGCGCGGCCATCGCCACGGTGCTGTCGCGCTACGTGGAGCTGGCCATCGTCGTCTGGTGGACCCACGGCCACAAGGAGCGCAACCGCTTCGCCGTGGGGCTGTACAAGGGCTTTTCCGTGCCCGGGGAGCTGGCGGGGCGCATCATTCAGAAGGGCTGGCCGCTGCTGCTCAACGAGTTCATGTTCTCCCTGGGCCTGACGGTCATCAACCAGTGCTATTCCACCCGCGGCCTGGCCGCCGTGGCCGCCGTCAACATCTCCGCCGTGCTGTCGCAGCTGTTCCGCGTCGTCGTTTTCGCCGGCGGCAGCGCCATCTCGATCCTCGTGGGCAACCGCCTGGGTGCGGGGCGCATGGAGGAGGCGAAGGACGTGGACAACAAGCTGTTCTTCGTCACCGTGGCCTCCAGCACCGCCGTGGGGATCGTCCTGTTCATGCTGGCGCCGCTGTTCCCGCAGATGTACAACACCACCGACGAGGTCCGCGCGCTGGCCACGTCGTTCCTGCGCATCGCGGCCTGCTTCTTCCCGGTGATGGCCTTCAACAACAACTGCTATTTTACCCTCCGCGCCGGCGGCAAGACGTTCATCACCTTCCTGTTCGACAGCATGTTCATCTGGGCGATCATCCTGCCCCCGACCTTCGCCGTGTCCCGCCTGACGGCCATGCCCGTCACGGCCATGTACCTGCTGGTCAACTCCCTGGAGCTGATCAAGTCCGCCGGCGGCTTCTTCCTTGTCAGGAGCGGCACGTGGATCTCCAACATCGTAACGAAATAGCGCTACGCGCTTCGGTTGAAGACCGCTTCGCTGGGTCTTCATCCGAGGATTACTCGCGCTTATCGCACTCCACTTCGTTCCGCTTGGTCGGCGCGAGCGCTCGCCTTGCTCGCTTTTAAGGAGTTTTTTGGCGGCGCATGTCCGCCAAAAAACGATTCCATCCAGACTGAAAAGGCCCTCGGAAGAGGGCCTTTCTAATATGTCATCCTGAGCGGAGCGAAGCGGAGTCGAAGGATCTGTGCCCTTGATCTGCGCCGGGCGGAAAGATCCCTCGACAGGCGCGGGATGACGGGTTTGGGCGCGGCGGACGGGACCGCCCCTGCGCCAAAGTTCATTTGACACCCGTTTCCCGACAGGATATAATGTCGATATACCTGTTTTTCGCACGAATCGCGGTGATAACTTGAACATCATACAATCGATCTGTCGGGCGCTGGACCCGCACACCGAGGGGGCCGGGGGGTTCCGGCGGTTCTTTCTGTGGACGCTGAACCTGCTGGCGCTGACGGCCTGGGGCCTGGGCCTGGGGGCCGTGGGGCTGTATTTCGCCGCCGACGGCGTCATCCACGGCGACGCGCTGCTCCAGAGCTACCTGCAGCAGCCGCTGCTGCTGATTTTGAATATCGCGCCCTGCCTGGCGCTGACCTATTTCTTTTACCTGCTCTTCGGCCGCCCCTGGGCCGGGATGCTGTTCTCCGGCGTGATCGTCATCTGCGGCAGCCTCGTCAACTACTACAAGATCATGCTCCGCGGCGACCCGCTGCTGGCGGCCGACCTGACGCTGTTCTCCGAGGCGGCCAAAATGACGGGCCAGTACGATATCCGCATCACGCTGTCCGTGGCCGTCACGGCGGCGATGGCGCTGGCGGCGGTGATGATGTCCGTGCTGCTGCTGCGGGCCAAGGTGCGCCCCTGGTGGTTCCGCCTGCTGCTGCTGGCGGCGCTGTGCGGGCTGATGTACTTCGGCGTCGACCGCTTCTATTTTGACGACTGGCTCTACGAGCAGACCGAGAACGTGGAGGTCAACCAGTGGTTCCTGAGCCATTGGTCCGACCGCGACCAGTTCGTCAGCCGCGGCTTCGTCTACCCCTTCATCTACTCCGCCAAAAACGCCTGGGAGAAGCCGCCCGAGGGCTACAACAAGGACGAGGCCCGGGCGCTGCTGCAGCGCTACGAGGCCGACGGCATCCCCGAGGAGAAGCGCGTCAACGTCATCGCGATCATGCTGGAGGCCTACAGCGACCTGTCGGTCTACGAGTCCATCGAGTTCGAGAAGGACCCCTACGACTATTTCCACCAGCTGCAGGAGGAGAGCCTCAGCGGCCGCCTGGTGACGAATATCTTCGCCGGCGGCACCATCGACACCGAGCGGTCGTTCATCACGGGCTACACCTACATGAGCGAGTACCGCGGCGCCACGCCCTCCTACGCCGATTATTTCGCCGCCCAGGGCTACACCGTGGAGGGCGGCCACCCGGGCTACGAGTGGTTCTACAACCGCAATAACGTCAACCGCTGGTTCGGCTTCCCCACCTATTATTTCTATGAGAACCGCTACCGCACCGAGGGCGAGTTCCTCATGGCCGACCGCGACTTCTTCGGCGATATCCTGTCCCTCTACCACGCCAACCGCTCCACGGGCCGGCCCTACTTCAATTTCTCCGTCACCTACCAGAACCACGGGCCCTATTCCGACAAGTCCTTCACGGACCCCTATACGGTCTACATGCGCAACGGCGACACGCTGTCCACCCCGGCCTACCGCATCCTCAGCAACTATTTCGAGGGCATCGACCGCACGGACACGGCCATGGAGCTGCTGATCGAGCGCCTGCGCCGGGAGGAGGAGCCGGTGGTCGTGGTGCTGTTCGGCGATCATAAGCCCTGGCTGGGCGACGGGTCCTACGTCTACTCCGAGCTGGGCATCGACCTGAGCCTCGCCGAGGCCGAGGGCTTCTACAACCACTACAGCACGCCCTATATCATCTGGGCCAACGACGCTGCCAAGGACGTCACCGGCAGCGATTTCCAGGGCGACAGCGGCGACGTCAGCCCCAACTTCCTGATGAACCTGCTGTTCGAGGAGTGCGGCTGGAAGGGCAGCAGCTTCTTCAAGGCCACCGAGGACCTGTTTGAAACGCTGGACATCGTCAACCGCTCCGGCCTCGTGCGCCTGCGCGCAACGGGCGAGCTCACCAGCTGGCCCACCGGCGAAGCGGCCCAGAAGCTCAGCAATTTCAAAAAAATCGAATACTATATGAAAAAAGACTTCAAAAAATAACGAAGAGTTGTCAAAAAGGCCGCCGAAAGGCGGCCTTTTTGCAGTTGACAGTGGACAGTGTACAGTTGACAGTGAGGGCCATTGATACCCTCGCGGAGACGACCATATGCCGCGGGCGTCATCAGGGGCCGATGTGGGCATCGGCCCTGCGACGCGATCCGTTCTCTCCCATTGTCATCCTGAGCGGAGCGTCAGCGAAGTCGAAGGGTCTATGCCCTTGACGGAGCCGTGATGTGCGCGGACCGGTCAAGGGCAATGGATACGCGCTAACGCGCGCCCCCTTCAGTCGCCTGCGGCGACAGCTCCCCCGTTGGGGGAAGCGAGGAAGGTCGTCGCCCCTGCGCCCTTCCCGCCGTCAGGCGGCATCGGATCGTCGGCGAAGCCGGCACCGCAATTGTCAATTGTCCATTGTCAATTAAAAAAAGCACCCCTCCCGGGGTGCTTTTTCGGGTCAGGCTCAGACGTTCATGGCCCAGCGCTTGATCTCGTCGGCGCTCATGTGGTTGAGCAGCTTGCCCTCCACGAGGTTCGCGCCGGGGCAGCTGGGGGCCAGGTAGACGTTGGTCTCGCCCATGCCGCTGGAGCCGGAGGTGGCGAAGGGCACGACCTTCTTGCCCTTGAGGTCGACGCTCTCCAGGAACGTGTTGACGATGGTCGGGGCGATGTACCACCAGATGGGGAAGCCGATGAAGACCGTGTCGTACGCGGACACGTCGCAGCTGCCCTTGATGGCGGGGCGGGAGCTCTTGTCCTTCATCTCCAGCGAGCTGCGGGAGTTCTGGTCGCGCCAGTCAAGGTCGGCGCGGGTGTACAGGACCTCGGGCTCGATCTCGAACAGGTCGGCGCCGACGGACTCCGCCAGCGTCTGGGCGACCTTGCGGGTGACGCCGCTGGCCGAGAAATAGGCGACTAATGCTTTGCTCATAGGTAGGACCTCCTGTGTGAATTGGTTCAAGTGTATTATACCCCCTGGAGTGGCCTCCAAGTCAAGGGGGGGAGGGGCGCAGGAGGCCTTTCCACGGCGCCCCCTTGGAGGAGCTGGCACGGCCCGCGGGGCCGTGCCTGAGGGGGTCGTCCCGGGATGGACACACCCGGGGCCGGAATGTGCGCGTACTGGTCAAGGGCAATGGTTACGCGCCAACGCGCGCCCCCTTCAGTCGCCTGCGGCGACAGCTCCCCCGGAGGGGGAGCCGAGGAAGGGCGTCCTCACGCCGCGCAGAGGCGGTATCCGATGCGCCGCAGGCACGACAATTGTCAATTGTCCATTCGCCCTTGCGCTACAATAAAAACCGGCCCGCTTTCGCGGGCCGGTGCGTTATGCCAGGATCGCCTGCAGCAGCGCGTCGTAGTCCTCATATGCGGGCAGGGCGGGGTTGTCCTGTCTGATCTTGTCCGTGGTGCGGAACAGGAAGCCCTTTTTCGACGCCTTGAGCATGTCCAGATCGTTGTAGCTGTCGCCCACGGCGACGGTGTCGAAGCCGATGGACTGGAGGCCGCGGACGGTGGTGAGCTTGGAGTCGGGGCAGCGCATGCGCACGCCGCGGAGGAAGCCGTCGGGGCCGATGTCGAGGCTGTTGCAGAACAGCGTGGGCCAGCTCAGCTTCTGCATCAGCGGCTGCGCGAACTCCTCGAAGGTGTCGCTGACGATGATCGCCTGGGTCCGGGCGCGCAGCGCGTCCAGGAACTCCTTCGCCCCGGGCAGGGGATCGATCTGCGAGATGACGTCCTGTATCTCCTTGATACCCAGACCGCGCTCCCGCAGCAGGTCCATGCGCCAGCCCATGAGCTTCATGTAATCCGGCTCGTCCCGGGTGGTGCGGCGCAGCTCGGGGATGCCGGAGACGCGGGCGAACTCGATCCAGATCTCGGGCGTCAGCACGCCCTCCATGTCGAGACAGACGATATTCATGCGTTCCACTCCTTTTCTCCCGCCTTTTTCAGCACGTAGGCGGGCATATCGGCGATGTCCGTGACGTCCCTGTGGAGCACGGCCTTGTCCCGCAGGCCCCGGAGGTTTTCGGGCACGGGTACCTGCGTCAGCGCGTGCAGCCGGTCGATGAGGTCGAAGCCGTCGCCGCTTGATGATCCGCCGAGGCCCTCCAGCACGGCGGCGGGGAACTTATAGGGCGAGGCCGTGGACAGCACCACCACGGGCGCGGTCCCGGGCCGGGCGGCCTTGTATGCCTGCGCCGCGCGCCATGCCACGGCTGTGTGGGTGTCGCAGAGGTAGTGATGCGCGCGCCAGACGTCGCCGATGGCTGCCTTCGTCTGCTCGTCGTCGCAGCGGCCGGGGAAGAAGTCCGCCTGCAGGCGGGCCAGCAGGTCGGCGGGCACCTCGTAGCGGCCCTCGGTCCTGAGCTGCGCCATCAGCGCGGCGGTGAGCGCGGCGTCGCCGCTCATCAGGTACAGCAGCCGCTCCAGATTGCTTGACACGAGGATGTCCATGGAGGGGGAGACGGTCTTGTAGAACGGGCGGTTCTTATCGTAAACGCCCGTGCGCAGGAAGTCCGCCAGCACGTCGTTGCGGTTGGAGGCGCAGATCAGCGTGCCCACGGGCAGGCCCATGCGCTTGGCCAGGTAGCCCGCCAGTATGTCGCCGAAGTTGCCCGTGGGCACGGCGAAATCGACGGGATCGCCGAGCTTGACGCGCCCCAGACGCAGCAGGTCGGCGTAGGCCTTGAAGTAGTAGACCACCTGCGGGGCCAGGCGGCCGATGTTGATGGAGTTGGCCGAGGACAGCCGCAGGGGCAGGTCGGAGGCGAAGATCTCCTTGACCGCCGTCTGGGCGTCGTCGAAGTTGCCGCGGACGGCGCAGACACAGACGTTCCCGCCCTCCTGGGTGGTCATCTGGGCCTGCTGGACCTCGCTGACGCCGCCGTGGGGGTAAAAGACGATGATCCGCGTGCCGGGCACGTCCCGGAAGCCCGCCATGGCGGCCTTGCCCGTGTCGCCGCTGGTGGCCGTCAGGATCAGCACCGGGTCCGTGACGCCGCATTTCTGCTGGGAGGCGGTCATCAGGTAGGGGAGGATCGACAGCGCCACGTCCTTGAAGGCCGACGTGGGGCCGCGGAACAGCTCCAGGATATAGTCGCCGCCCACGGGGACCGTGGGGGTGACGTCGGCGGTCTCGAAGCGGCCTGTGTAGGCACTTCTGACCAGCGCGGTCATTTCATCCGTCGTGAAGTCGGGCAGCAGCGCCTGCAGGATGGCTGCGGCCATGCCCTGAAAATCGAGGGTCAGCAGCTTGGGCAGCGCCGGGCGCAGGTCGGGCAGGGAAGAGGGGACGTACAGCCCGCCGTCCGGCGCGGGGCCGCGCAGGATCGCCTCCGCCGCCGAAGCTGTCAGCGCCGGGTCCCGGGTGCTTTGATAGATCATAGTGAGTACCTCCGAATCGTTCAGTTTCAGTATTTCCGCTACTCCCTGACGGCCTTGAACGTCATGACCTCGCCGCGGAGGCCGCCGCCGTACCATTTGGGGCCGCGGCGGATCTTCAGGCACACGGCGCCGGGGTAGTCGAAGGTGCGGCGCCAGAAGGTGTGGGAGGGGTAGTTCTTCGGGTGCATCATCAGCTGCCACCAGCCGCCGAGGCTCTCGGTGAGCAGCCGCGCGGCGGCGGTGCCCACGCCCATGCGCCGGTACTCGGGCATGACGTAGAACTCCGCGATGGACCGGCTGGGGCGCATCAGGCGCACGTAGTGGGTCCGGTTGATCAGCACGAACCCCGCCCGCGCCCCGTCCACGGTGATGAAATAGGGGTGGCGGTCGCGATCCTGCCAGTAGGCGTCGAAGTAATAGTAGGGGTAGACCCCGTTTTCGTCGGGCTCCACGGGCTCGAAGGCCGTGAACTCGGCGATGTATCGCTGCAGCAGCGCGTGCAGGGCGGGTTTATCGCTGAGCGCTGCCGTCTCCAGGCGCACCTCCATGCTATTTCCTCCCGTGAAACATCCCTGCCAGCAGGAGCAGTGCCCGCACGCAGGCCGTCAGCAGCATCAGGGTCAGCAGGAAGCCCAGGGGCGAGGGGACCAGGCTGTGGGTGGTGATATCGTCCGGCGTCATGGCGAAGAGGTGGACCGCCCGCAGGCCGAAGCCGATCTCCACGGTGACCTCGCCGCCGTGCATCCGCACGGCCCACAGCAGCCAGTTGTTGGCCCGGTAGTAGAAATAATTGACCAGCGTCCCGCCCACGTCCAGCACCAGGGCGATGACGACCGGGATGATCCAAGGATTGCGTCGCATAAAAGCATCTCTCCAAAGCAGATTCTGCCTATAGTTTACACCACCGCCGCGCACTTGGCAACGAAAAAGCGCAGCTGCCGGTGCGGTGGCGGGGAGCCTTGCCGCCGCGCCGGCAACGTGCTATACTAAGATCAAGCAAAACCCGGATCAATTGAAGAAAGGATGTTTCCGTATGTCATTCGTGAACAACAACGCCTCCGCCTTCAGCGACACCCACACGCGTTCCGATCGGCTGACACCATGCTCGGGCATGTGCTCACTGTGCATGGAAAACTGTCCCGGCACCTGTGAGATCGGACTCTCGGCCGTATTGGGCAAGGCGATGGTTTATCCCACCAACACCGGCGCCAACCAGGTGGCGGGGGAGAAGGACCTGCCGATCGACTGGTCGATCTTCAACATCAACGGCCGCTGCTTCGGCGCGGTGGGCGCGCCCGAGAACGCCGACGAGGCCACGATCTTCAACGTGGACCTTGAGCGCACCGTTGGCAGGCGCAATCCCGTGAAGCTGGCCGTTCCCTTCACGCTGCCGGCCATCATCAAGCTCAACTGGAAGGATTACTTCGCAGCCGCGGCCATGATCGGGACCATCTGCGTCATCGGCGAGGGATGTCCCTCAAAGGATCCCAATCTGGAAAAGAAGGACGGAAAGATCGTCCGCTTCGACATGCTCAACGATATGCTTGACGCCTTCCGCAGCCACTACCGCGGCTATGGTCAGATCGCAGTGCAGTGCAATCTGGAGGATCTGGCCGCCGGACTGGCGGAGTTTGCCATTGAGAAGTGCGGCGCGGAGGCGATCGAGTTCAAGTTCGGCCAGAGTGCCAAGGGCACGCAGCCGGCCAACCGTCTGGGCTCCTGGAAGGAGGCCCTGGCCAAGAAGGAGGACGGCTTCATCGTATGGCCCGATCCCGCCGATCCCGAGGTGATCCGCCGGGTGGAGAGCGGCTGCGCCCCCGTGTTCTGGTCCTATTCCCGCCTGCCCATGTGGACGGAGGAGTCCCTGAGGGAGCGCATCGAGTCCCTGCGCGCTCTGGGCATGAAGAACGTCTATTTCAAGACGGCAGGCTTTGACGCTGCGGATCTGGAGCGCATTCTGCGCATCGCTTCTGCGCTGGAGGTGGATATGGTCACCTTCGACGGCGCCGGCGGCGGCTCGGGCTACAGCCCCTCCAAGATGATGAACGAGTTCGGCCTCCCTGCCGTGTGCATCGAGCAGGAGATCCTGCCCGTGTGCCGCGCGCTGGAGAGCGAGGGGAAATACGTGCCTTCCATCTGCATCACCGGCGGCTTCTCCACGGAGGATCAGGCCTTCAAGGCCCTGGCCTACGGCGCGCCCTATGTCACCGCTGTCGGCCTCTGCCGCGCCACTATGGCGGCTGCCATGGTCGGGCAGACGGTAGGAATGCAGACGGCGCTGGGCAACGTGCCAGCGCATCTGAAAAAGTTCGGCGCCACAGCTGAGGAGCTGTTTCTGGAGCTGCCCGAGGTCCGGTATCTCTACGGCGAAAAGGCAAAGGATATCTCTCTCGGCGCCGTGGGCGCTTTCTCCTATCTGCGCAAGATGGCCTTCGGCGTTCAGCACTTTGCGGCGCTGAACCGCAAGTTCGGCGTCAGCTACCTGGGCAGGGAGGATCTCATCCCCATGACCGAGGACGCAAGACAGCTGATGAAGGGCGTCTGGAACAAGTAGTAATACCAGGCAGCAATACATTGGAATGAATACAGCCCCGCCGATGCATCCATATCCGGCGGCGAGCCATGAGAAAGGATACTGACCGCCGGGGCGACAGGGAGAACGACCGCCTGGCGGACGAGGATCCTTCTTCGCAGGGATATGAATGCAGGGAGAAACGCGAAAGGCAGGGATCGATATGAGGACTATCGGACTGATCGTCAACCCGCTGGCCGGCATCGGCGGTCCCCTGGGCTTCAAGGGCAGCGACGGCGCGGAGATCGTCGAAAAGGCGCTGGCGCTGGGCGCGGAGCAGAAGGCCCCGGCGCGCATGGCGCTGGCGCTGGAGAAGGCGAAGGCCGACGGCGCGCGCTGGCTTTGCTGGGGCGGCGACATGGGCGAAGCGCTGCTGCGTAAGCGGGGCGTGGAGCCGGAGGTGCTGGGCGCGCCCCGGGGGGACCGCACCACCCCGGAGGACACCCGCCGGGCGGCGGAGGCCATGGTGCAGGCCGGCGCGGAGCTGATCCTCTTCGCGGGCGGCGACGGCACGGCCCGCGATCTGTGCGCCGCCGTGGGCGGGAAGGTCCCCGTCATCGGCGTCCCCGCGGGCGTCAAGATCCACTCGGCCGTCTACGCGCTGGACCCCTCCAGCGCCGGGTATCTGCTGCGCGACTGGCTGGACGGCCGCGTGACGGGGATCAAGGAGGCCGAGGTCATGGACATCGACGAGGATCTGTTCCGGCAGGGCCGCGTCTCCGCGCGGCTGTACGGCTACATGACCGTCCCCGACAGCGCCGCGCGCATGCAGGCGGGCAAGTCCGCCGGGTCCTCCGAGGCCGACGCCATCGCCGAGATCGGCGCCGATCTGGCCGACTCCATGGAGGAGGGCGTCACGTATATCGTCGGCTCCGGCAGCACGCTGAAAGCGCTGATGGACGAGCTGGAGCTGCCCGACACGCTGCTGGGCGTCGATCTTGTCCGCGACGGGCAGCTGCTGGCCGCCGACCTGTCGGAAAAGGAGCTGTGGTCATTCATCGAGGACCCGGATATTCCCGTCAAGATGATCGTCACAGTCATCGGCGGGCAGGGGAACATCTTCGGCCGCGGCAATCAGCAGCTGAGCCCCCGGATCATCCGCCGCGTGGGGCGGGAGAACATCATCGTCGCCGCCGGGCCGGAGAAGCTGGCGGGCCTCCCGGGCCGCGCCCTCCGCGCCGACACCGGCGACCCGGAGCTGGACGCGTCGCTGGCCGGGTATATCAGCGTCGTCACCGGCTACCGGACAACCGCGCTGGTGAAGATCGCGAAAACGGAGGGGTGAAACGAATGACAGTCAAGTATAACCGCGAATCATTATCCATGGGCGACAACGTTTATAACGGCGTTTACAGGATAGAGATGCCGGATGACGCGACGCTCGGCGAGCTGATCCACGTACTCCTGCACGGGGGAAACGGCAACGACTGGCCGATCCCCATGACGTCGGTGATCGGCTGGGTCATTTATTCCGACATCGGCAGATTGGCTGACGTTTCGGCGGATAAAAAGCGGATCGATTACATCGTCCCCGAAGGATCGAAGCTCTCCGCGCTCGGGGTCCGGTGGGTCTTCGGCGCGCGCGAAGGCGAGGAACCCGCCGCCGCGGGTCTGGCGCGATTGTTTGAAGAATAGGAACGTGCAGGCTCCGGTTCCTGCCCCGCAGAGCCGGGATAAGAAACAGGCGTGACCGCGCTGGTCACGCCTGTTTCTTTTCTGCGTATGGATCGGATGGACAATGGAAGGGCGAATTGACAGTTGACAATTGTCAATTGCGGCCTGCGGCGCATTGGATACCGCCGCTGACGCGGCGTACGGGCAAGATCCTTCGACTCCGCTTTGCTCCGCTCGGGATGACAGGTTTGGGGAACGGATCGCGCCGCAGGGGCGACGCCCTTCCTCGCTTCCCCCACCGGTCTGAACACGCGTGTCCCGGCCTGCGGCCGGGCCTTTCGCGCGGAATGGGAAGTGCCGGAGCGGCATAGCCGCGGAGGCGATAGGGGGCGCGCGTCAGCGCGTAACCATTGCCCTTGACCGGTACGCGCACATCATGGCGCCGTCACCCGCCGCAGGGCCGCTCCTCAATCCCTTCCCTTTGACCGGAACAGGACGGCGCTGAGCAGCGACAGGACCACGGCGGCGGAGATCCCGCCTGCGGCGGCGGTGAGGCCGCCGGTCAGCGCGCCGGGGAGGCCGTACTGCCGCACGGCTTCCTCGACGCCCTTCGCCATGGTGTAGCCGAAGCCGAACAGCGGCGTGGTGGCGCCGCAGCCGCCCCAGCGGACGATTGGCTCGTAGACGCCGATCGCCGTCAATATCACGCCCAGCACCACATAGCTCGTCAGCAGCCGGGCGGGCGTCAGACGCGTGCGGTCGATGATCACCTGGCTCACGCCGCAGATCAGCCCGCCGCAGAGGAACGCGCGCGCGTATTCCATCACATCACCTCCAGACAGACGACGTGGCAGATGCCGGGGATCGACTCCCCCTGATTCGTCGTCAGCGGGCTCAGCAGCGCCCCGGTCCCGGCGAACAGCACCTTGCGGAACGTCCCCTTTTCCAGCTCCGGCAGCAGGTACCCGCACAGCACCGCCGCCGAGCAGCCGCAGCCCGACCCGCCTGCGTGGACGTCCTGGCGATCCCGGTCGTAGAGCAGCAGCCCGCAGTCGGTGTAATTGCTCCCCAGCGGGAGCCCGTCGTCCTTCGCCAGCTCCAGCACCAGCTCACGCCCCACGGAGGCCAGGTCGCCCGTGACGATCAGGTCGAAGTCGCCCGGGCGCTCCCCCGTGGAGCCGAAATAGGCGCGCAGGCTCTCGAAGGCCGCCTGGGCCATGGCCGCGCCCATGTTGGCCCCGTCGGTGACGCCGGGGTCGAAGATGCGGCCGCAGAGCCCCTTCGTCACGGCGACGCGGCCCGTTTTCTCCCGGCTCAGCAGCACCGTGCCCGAGGCCGTGGCCGTCCACTGGGCCGTGGGCGGCCGCTGGCCGCCGTACTCCAGCGGGAAGCGGTACTGGCGCTCCGCCGTGCAGAAATGGGAGGAGGCCGTGCACAGCGCCGTGTCCTCCAGCCCCGCGTCGATCAGCGCCGCGCCCAGCACCAGCGATTCCGCCATGGTGGAGCACGCGCCGTAAAGCCCGAAGAACCGGCTGCCCAGCTCCCGCACGGCGAAGCTGGTGGAGACGCACTGATTGAGCAGGTCGCCGCCCAGCACGCATCCCACGTCGCCCTTGTCCAGCCGCGCCTTCTCCACCGCCCGGCCCAGGGACGTCAGCACCATCTGCCGCTCCGCCTGCTCCCAGGTCTCCTGCCCGAAGCGGTCATCCTCGGTGAAGACGTCGAACCGGCCGCCCAGCGGCCCCTCGTTCTCCTTTTTGCCCACGCAGGAGGCATACGACCGCACCCACACCGGGGTGCGGTACACGTAAACGTCCGCGTTCCGCATGAACTCACGCCCTTTTCATCGTTTTGACGTAGTATGCGCCCCCGGCGCGGGGATATTCCTTTGACAAAGCACAAGTTATTTTCAGGAAAATATTCTGGATAAAAAGCGGACCTGCGCTCGATTTTGACGCGGAAAATCGGACGCAAGTCTTTTTCCCAAAATGATTGACTTTTGCGCGCTGACGCGGTATTCTATTCCCATCTTTTTTGTTTTTCGGAGGGACGAGAGATGACCGAGAGCGGCGATTCCCTGCTGGAGACCTACGCCTCCAACGTATTCGACGACGGCGCCATGCGCAAATATCTGCCCAGCGACACCTACAAGCAGCTCCGCAAGACGATCAACGACGGCCGCGACCTCGATCCGGCCATCGCCGACGCCGTGGCCAACGGCATGAAGCGGTGGGCGCTGGACAAGGGCGCGACCCACTTCACCCACTGGTTCCAGCCCATGACGGGCTACACGGCGGAGAAGCACGAGGCGTTCATCAACCCCCAGCGGGACGGCTCGATCATCCTGTCGTTCTCGGGCAAGGAGCTGGTCCGCGGCGAGGCCGACGCGTCGTCATTGCCCTCAGGCGGCATCCGCGCCACCTTCGAGGCCAGGGGCTACACCGCCTGGGACTGCACGTCTCCCGCCTTCGTCAAGGAGGGGACCTTGTGCATCCCCACCTGCTTTTTCTCCTACAGCGGCGACGCGCTGGACAAGAAAACGCCGCTGCTGCGGTCCATGGAGGCGCTGTCCCGGGAGGCCATCCGCGTGCTGCGGGCCATGGGGGACCAGGACGCCCGGCGCGTCATCGCCATGTCCGGGGCGGAGCAGGAGTATTTCCTCGTCAGCCGGGAGCTGTGCCGGAAGAGGCAGGATCTGATGCTCTGCGGCCGCACGCTCTACGGCGCGGCCCCCGCCAAGGGGCAGGAGCTGTACGATCACTATTACGGCTCCCTGAAGGAGAACGTCGGGGCCTTCATGCGTCAGGTGGACCGGGAGCTGTGGAGCCTGGGCGTGCCCTCCAAGACCGAGCACAACGAGGTCGCCCCGGCCCAGCACGAGCTGGCCCCCGTCTTCAACACGGCCAACATCGCCTGCGACAACAACCAGCTGATCATGGAGACGCTCAAGAAGGTCGCATTGCGCAACGACATGGTTTGCCTGCTCCACGAGAAGCCCTTCGCCCGGGTCAACGGCTCCGGCAAGCACAACAACTGGTCCATCAACATCGACGGCGGCGAGAGCCTGCTCCGGCAGGGCAAAACGCCCGCCAGCAACGCCCGGTTCCTGTTGTTCCTCAGCGCCTTCATCTGGGCCGTGGACGACTGGGCGGAGCTGCTGCGCATGACCATCGCCGGGCCGGGCAACGACCACCGTCTTGGCGGCCACGAGGCCCCGCCCTGCATCATCTCCGTCTTTCTGGGCGACCTGCTCACCGATATCCTCCACGAGATCGAGACCGGCGGACAGTCGGATTTCCGGGAGGGCGGCAGCCTCAGGGTGGGCATCAGCTCCATGCCCACGCTGCCCCAGGACATCTCCGACCGCAACCGCACCTCGCCCATGGCCTATACAGGCAACAAGTTCGAGTTCCGCATGCTGGGCTCCTCCATGTCCATCGCCGACTGCAACACCGTGACGAATCTGATGATGTCCGACGTCCTCAGCAAGATCGCCGACCGGCTGGAGGCCTGCGATGATGTGCAGACGGAGATCCGCGAGATCATCCGGGATATCATGAAGGCCCACAAGCGCGTCATCTTCAACGGCAACAACTACGCCCCCGCCTGGGTGGAGGAGGCCCACCGCCGGGGCCTGCCCGATATCGACAACTCCGTGGACGCCTTCGACGCTGCCGTCGCCCCGCGGACCGTGGAGCTGTTCGAGCGCTTCGGCGTGCTGAGCCGCCGGGAGCTGGAGGCGCGCTACGGCATTTACCACGACAATTACGTCAACACCGTCTCCATCGAGGCGCGGACCATGGTGGAGATGGCGAAGCGGCAGATCCTGCCCGCTGTCATCAAATACACGCGCTTCGTCTCCGAGACGTTCAACTGCCTGCGCGACACAGGCCTGACACTGGACGTGACGCTCCAGTCCGCCATGCTCAAGGACGTCACGGCCGCCGCCGCCCAGTTCCGCGCCCATCTGAGCAAGCTGGAAAAGCTGCTGGACAAGGCCGGCGCCGCGCCCTTCGAGGACCTCAAGGCGCGCTCCGTCTACTATCGCGACAAGGTCGCCCCCGCCATGGAGTCCCTCCGCGACGTGGCCGACAAGCTGGAGACGCTCCTGGGCGACGAGTTCTGGCCCATCCCCACGTACACCGATCTGATGTTCACGGAATAGCGAAAAGGCCGCCGAAAGGCGGCCTTTTTCAGTGGACAGTGGAAGGATGAATTGACAATTGACAATTGCGGTGTCGGCTTCGCCGATGATCTGATACCGCCTGACGGCGCGGGAAAGGCTCCCTCGCGGAGGGAGCCAAGCCGTCGTAGGGGCCGATGTCCACATCGGCCCATGAGCACGCTCCGGGTCGTGGTTCCACCCCCGCCCGGAACGCCGATGGATCATCAACGCTTCATTCATGAAGACGGGCTTCGCCCTAATGAAGACACTCGCTTCGCTGGTTAATGAAGACGGCGCTTCGCGCCTAATGAAGCGAAGTCGCCCCGAACGTCTGTCCTTTCCCTTTCATTTCTTCATTAGCAACGCGTCTTCATTCCTTCATTAGCCCCGCAAGGGGCGACTTCATTGAAAAACCCGTGATTTGGTAGACAAATCACGGGTTTTTCATGGTGGACGATATGGGATTCGAACCCACGACCTCCGCGTTGCGAACGCGGCGCTCTCCCAGCTGAGCTAATCGCCCGTGTGAAGTTGTTCGGCGTTTCGGAATGGTGCCGGTGACCGGGATCGAACCGGTACGAGTGTTACCTCACGGGATTTTAAGTCCCGGGCGTCTGCCAGTTCCGCCACACCGGCGTGTAACATAAGGATTATACAACCGACGCGCCCGGAAAGTCAAGAGGGACCGGCTATTTTTCTTCGTCGTCCCTGCCGTTCTTTTTCTCCGTAAAAAACTGCCACAGTTTACCGAAGCCCAGGTACAGCACCACGCCGCCCATGACGAGCCCCGCGATGTACAGCGTCGTTTTTTCCTCTTCCTTGAGCGCCGCGGCGTGCGCCTCCGGCACCACTGCCAGCAGGATCAGCACGACGACCGCCAGCCACATCAGCTTCCGTTTCACGTCACGCGCCCCCTTTCCGTTTCTTTTCCCATCTTACCACAACCCCGCGCGCATTGCAAGACGGCCCCTGGCCGTGGTATACTGGTGAAAACCATCACAGGAGGGCATGACCATGTTCATCACCGAAAACGAGCGCATCTATATGAAGAACGACGCAGGCGAGACTGTCGCCGAGATCACGTTCCCCGAGACCGTCCCCGGCGTCTTCACCATCGACCACACTTTCGTGGACGAGTCGCTGCGGGGCCAGGGCATCGCCTCGAAGCTGGTGCGGGCCGCCGTGGAGGAGATCCGCGCCCGCGGCGGCAGGCCGGAGGCCACCTGTTCCTACGCCGTGGCGTGGTTCGAGAAGCACAGTGACGCTCTTGCCTAAAAGCTGTCGAAAAAGTCAGATAAATTCAGTTAATATTTATAGTGTTTTTCTATTTGGATTCTGTTACAATATAGGGCACCAAAATCGGCATATTGCGCCCGATTTTGCGCTTTAAAGTGGTATTTATAGATGTCATTAATAAAAAGGAGCAGATTCCAATGAAAAAGTTCGTCTATCTCTTTTCCGAAGGCAACGGAAAAATGAGAGAGCTGCTGGGCGGCAAAGGCGCGAACCTGGCCGAGATGACCAACCTCGGCATGCCTGTCCCGCAGGGCTTCACCATCACCACGGAGGCCTGCACCCAGTATTATGCCGACGGCCAGCGGATCAACGATGAGATCCAGGCCGAGATCATGACCTATATCACGAAGCTGGAGGAGATCACCGGCAAGAAGTTCGGCGATCTGGAGAACCCGCTGCTGGTCTCCGTGCGCTCCGGCGCCCGCGCGTCCATGCCCGGCATGATGGACACCATCCTCAACCTCGGCCTCAACGACACCGTCGTGGAAGCCTTCGCGAAGAAGACGAACAATCCCCGTTTCGCTTACGATTCCTATCGCCGCTTCATCCAGATGTACTCCGACGTCGTCATGGAAGTGGGCAAGAAGTATTTTGAAGAGCTGATCGACGAGATGAAGGACGAGCGCGGCGTCACCCTGGACACCGAGCTGACCGCCGCCGATCTCAAGAAGCTGGCCGAGAAGTTCAAGGCCGAGTACAAGGCCAAGATCGGCAAGGACTTCCCCCAGGAGCCCAAGGAACAGCTGATGGGCGCCATCAAGGCCGTCTTCCGCAGCTGGGACAACCCCCGCGCCATCTACTACCGCCGCATGAACGACATCCCCGGCGACTGGGGCACCGCCGTCAACGTGCAGATGATGGTCTTCGGCAACACCGGCGATACCTCCGGCACGGGCGTGGCCTTCACCCGCAACCCCGCCACCGGCGAGAAGAAGCTGTTCGGCGAGTTCCTGATGAATGCCCAGGGCGAGGACGTCGTGGCCGGCGTCCGCACCCCCCAGACCATCGACCAGCTGGCCGAGGTCATGCCCGAGGCGTATGAGCAGTTCGTCGACATCTGCGCCAAGCTGGAGAACCACTACCGCGACATGCAGGATATGGAGTTCACCATCGAGGACAAGAAGCTCTACATGCTGCAGACCCGCAACGGCAAGCGCACCGCCGCTGCCGCCGTCAAGATCGCCTGCGACCTGGTGGACGAGGGCATGATCAACGAGCGCGAGGCCGTCGCCATGATCGACGCCCGCAGCCTGGACGCCCTGCTGCATCCCCAGTTCGACGCCGAGGCGCTGAAGAAGGCCACCCCCGTGGCCACCGCCCTGCCCGCCTCTCCCGGCGCCGCCTGCGGCCGCATCGTCTTCACCGCCGAGGACGCCACCGCCTGGGCCAAGCGCGGCGAAAAGGTCGTGCTGGTCCGTCTCGAGACGTCCCCCGAGGACATCGAGGGCATGCATCACGCCCAGGGCGTGCTGACCGTCCGCGGCGGCATGACCTCCCACGCGGCCGTCGTGGCCCGCGGCATGGGCACCTGCTGCGTCTCCGGCTGCGGCGAGATCGTCATGGACGAGGAGAACAAGCAGTTCACGCTGGGCAAGCGCACCTATTTCCAGGGCGACTGGATCTCCCTGGACGGCTCCACCGGCAACATCTACGGCGAGGCCATCCCCACCGTCGAGCCCTCGATCAGCGGCGACTTCGGCCGTCTGATGGGCTGGGCCGACGAGATCCGTCAGCTGGGCGTGCGCACCAACGCCGACACGCCCCACGACGCCGAGAAGGCCTTCAGCTTCGGCGCGGAGGGCATCGGCCTGTGCCGCACCGAGCATATGTTCTTTGAGCCCGACCGCATCACCGCCATCCGCGAGATGATCGTCGCCCCCACCGTCGAGCTGCGCGAGAAGGCCCTGGCCAAGCTGGAGCCCATGCAGCAGGGCGACTTCGAGGGCCTGTTCGAGGCCATGCACGGCAACCCCGTCACCATCCGTTTCCTCGATCCCCCTCTGCACGAGTTCGTCCCCACCGCCGAGGAGGACATCCGCGCCCTGGCCGCCGAGATGAAGATGCGCGTGATCGACCTGAAGGTCGTCATCGACAGCCTGCATGAGTTCAACCCCATGATGGGCCACCGCGGCTGCCGTCTGGACGTCACCTATCCCGAAATCGCCGCCATGCAGACCCGCGCCGTGATCAAGGCCGCCATCAACGTCCAGAAGCGTCATGCCGACTGGAACGTCCAGCCCGAGATCATGATCCCGCTGGTGGGCGAGGTCAAGGAGCTGCAGTTCGTCAAGAGCATCGTCGTGGAAAACGCCGACAAGCTGATCGCGGAGTCCGGCCTTGACATGCACTACAAGGTGGGCACCATGATCGAGATCCCCCGCGCCGCCGTCACCGCCGACGAGATTGCCCGGGAGGCCGAGTTCTTCTCCTTCGGCACCAACGACCTGACCCAGATGACCTTCGGCTTCAGCCGTGACGACGCCGGCAAGTTCCTGCCCGCCTATTACGAAAAGAAGATCTACGAGTTCGATCCCTTCTCCCGCTTGGACCAGAAGGGTGTCGGCCGCATGATCGATATGGCTGTCAAGCTGGGCCGCCAGACCCGCCCCGACATCAAGCTGGGCGTCTGCGGTGAGCACGGCGGCGAGCCCTCGTCCGTGGAATTCTTCCACAACGTCGGCCTGACCTACGTCTCCTGCTCGCCCTACCGCGTGCCCATCGCCCGTCTCGCCGCCGCGCAGGCCGCCATCAAGAATCCCAGAAAGTAAGCAAGTCCGATCAGGAGCCGCCCGAAAGGGCGGCTCTTTTTTTGAATCGACATGACGGAAGGGGCGCACCCTTGTCAAACGGGCGGGTTTCTGTTACACTGACATTGACACAAATCTGACTATGGAGGGAACGCCATGGAGATCACGTTGGAGGAGCTGCGGGCCATGCCGGCGGGCAGTTACGTGCTGGTGGACACCCGCGGCGAGGGAGAGCGCGCTTACGGCGCGATCCCGGGCAGCGTGACGGTGCCGGAGACGCCGCAGCCGGGCGTGCGGTACGTCCTCTACTGCCGCCGGGGGCTGCACAGTCAGCAGCTGGCGGAGGAGTGGGAGGCGGAGGGCCTGGACGCCGTCAGCCTGCAGGGCGGCTACAACGGCTGGCTGATGGACCATCTGGCCCGGCAGGAGCAGGAGGAGGACGACCTGTGCCGCCGGGTGGAGGACAGCCTGCGCCGCCGCTTCCGCAAGTCCATCTGGAGCCAGTTCACCAAGGCACTGCGCCAGTACCAGCTGATCCGGCCGAACGACCGCATCGCCGTGTGCCTCTCGGGCGGCAAGGACTCCATGCTGCTGGCGAAGCTCTTTCAGGAGCTGCATCAGCACACCGCCGTGCCCTTCGAGATGGAGTTCCTGTGCATGGATCCGGGCTACAGCCCCGAGAACCGCAGGCTCATCGAGGACAACGCCCGGCGGCTCGGCGTGCCGCTGCATATTTTTGAATCGGATATCTTCGATTCCGTCTTTCACGTGGAGAAGAACCCCTGCTACCTCTGCGCCCGCATGCGCCGGGGCCACCTGTACGAGCAGGCGCGGCGGCTGGGCTGCAACAAGATCGCCCTGGGCCACCACTACGACGACGTCATCGAGACGACGCTGATGGGCATGCTCTACGGCGCGCAGATCCAGGGCATGATGCCCAAGCTCAAAAGCACCAATTTCGCGGGCATGGAGCTGATCCGCCCGCTGTACCTCGTCCGGGAGGACGATATCAAGAAGTGGCGCGACGCCAACGGGCTGCGCTTTCTCCAGTGCGCCTGCCGCTTCACCGACACCTGCTCCGTCTTCGACGACAACGAGGAGACGCGCTCCAAGCGTCAGGAGACGAAGCGGCTGATCAAGCAGCTGAAAAAGACGAACCCCGACGTGGAGGCCCGCATCTTCCGCAGCCTTGAGAATGTCAACCTCGACACCGTGATCGGCTGGAAGACGAAGGGGAAGAAGCACAGCTTTCTGGAGGAGTATTGATGGCAGACACATTCCGCGCCCGGGTGGACCGGGCCTGGGCCGATTTCGCCCGGAAGGAGGCGGACCTCCGCCGCCTGCTGCAGGAGGGAAAGGGCGAGGAGCTGATCGCGGCCATCCGCGAGAGCCTGGCCCTCTGCTTCACGAAGATCAATTTCGAGATCGCCGTGGGCGAGCGCATTCGGCTGATCCTGGCGCTGGAGGCCAGCATGCCCATGCTGTTCGAGATCGCCTACTTCGCTCATCATATCCCGGAGGACGTGGCCGAGCACTGGGAGGCCGTCATCGGGCGGCAGAAGATGGACACGCCGCGCATCGACGCCCGGTGGCTGGGCGAGGTGATCCGCGCCGAGGACACGTTCTTCCGCGCCCGGCCGGGCAAGGGGCCCTTCGTGGAGCTGGAGGTGTGGAACCGGCCGCTGATGAAGCACTGGGAGGAGCACCAGCGCGGCGTGCGCTGGATGCTGGGCAATATGGTGGATCTGGCCATCGGCGAGGCGGCGTCCATGCGCTTCGTCAGCCGGTTCGACGTGCTCACCGAGTTCCCGGAGGACGGGCAGACCATCGACTGCCTGCCGCAGACCCTGCGTGACATGGGCCTCGACGTGGACGGCGAGCATCTTGACAAGCTGGTCAACGGCCTGCGCAGCTACCGCATGCGCCCCGTCATCGGCGCGGCCGTGCCCCTGCGCGGCGATATTTCAAGCGGCGTGACGCGGCTGCCGGGCCTGCTCAACGGCTGGGCCACCGGCGACCGCTCCACCTTCGACGACTTCGCCCGGGACGGGGTGGCCGCCGGGTTCCTCTGCTGGAGCATCGACGGTCTGGGCAAGGACGCCCTGGGCTTCCGCAATACGCTGACCTCCTACCTCCAGCAGACCGCCGGGCCCGACGCCTTCGCCTACATGGGCGGGGCCGAGGGGCTGAAATACGGCTATCTGGACTTCCTGGCCTGGGACCTCCGGCCCGTGCTGGACGAGGCCGGGGCCTTCTTCCGCAAAGCCGGGCGGCCCGGGCGGTACGTCCCCTTCGTCCGCGAGAACCCGAAACCTAAAAACTAAGACGGAGAAAGCCCGGTCGAAAGACCGGGCTTTCTTTTTGCCATAAATATTACTTTTGTAAGTATATTGTTTTTTTATCGGAAAATGTGACAAAAACGCCAAAAAGACGGGCTTATACCTGTATAAGTCCCGTCGAATTGACAGGCCTTTCGGAACCGCGCCTTTCGACCGAAAATCACGGAAATCGACAGTTTCAGCCGCGAAAACAGCTGGAGATCGACGCAGGCCGGCGGGCGCCCTTGTCAGTTTGACGGTAAACAATGGCCTTCTTTCGTCGAACTGCTCAAAAAATGGGGACGCCCGCGCCGCCGAAACAGAGACAGCTTTTTGCCCGCCCGCAGCGCGGCGGCTTGCATCGCCATAAAATATATTTTTTACAATGATAAGATTTTGCGTCGGACGGGCTGCGGCCGGGGAAGGAAAGCGGCGTGGGCACCATAAGGATAATAGAATATTATAGCGGGAATAAATATTTTTATTGGACATTTGGAGGCGATGCGGCTAAAATACGTCTATTAAAAAAGCTGGGGTCACAGGAGGGATCGTCGATGAAGGAATCATCGAAGGAATACGAGCTTTTCGAGAAAAGTCCCGTTCACATCGCCATCATGAAGCTGGCCGTTCCCACGGTCTTCGGCCAGATCATCCTCGTCATTTACAATATGGCCGACACGTTCTTCATCGGCCTCACGGGCAGCGATATCAAGCTGACTGCCGTCACGGTCTGCATGCCGGCGTTCATGTTCCTGTCGGCCATCTCGAACCTGTTCGGCGTCGGCGGCGCCAGCGAGGTCTCGCGCTCACTGGGGCGCAGGGAGCTCCGGCGGGCGGGCGACGCCGCGGCCTTCGCCGTATGGGGCTGCGTCGGGATGACGCTGCTCTACTCGCTGGGCGCGTGGGTCCTGCTGGACCCCTACGTCAACATCCTCGGCGGCTTCCACGTGGGCGTCCATCAGCTGGCGCGGGGCTACCTGATCAGCACCGTGGTGCTGGGCGGCATCGGCACGTCGATGAACGCGCTTCTGGCGCATCTGGTCCGCTCCGAGGGCCGCAGCAGCCAGGCCAGCATCGGCATCATGATGGGCGGCATCCTCAATTTGCTGCTGGACCCGCTGTTCATGTTCCGGCTGCTGCCGCCGGGCAACGAGGTCCTGGGCGCGGGCATCGCCACGGGCCTGAGCAACTTCATCGCCATGCTGTACTTCGTCGTCATTCTGTATAAGAACCGCAGGGCGTCGGCTCTGCGCTTCCGGCCCACGAAGCGGCTGCTGGACCGCGATCTGGCCCTCACGATCTTCAGCACGGGCCTGCCTGCCTGCATCATGACGCTGTTCGAGAACATCTCCTATGCGCTGCTGGACCGTCTGATGGCCTCCAACGGCACCAGCGTGCAGGCGGGCATCGGCGTTGCCAAGAAGGTCAACATGCTGGCCCACTGCATCGTCCGCGGCATGACCCAGGGCGTGCTGCCGCTGATCGCCTACAACTACGCCGCGCGGAACTACAAGCGCATGCACGCGGTGGTGCGGCTGTCGGTGTCGATCTCCGTGTTCCTCGCCGGCCTGTGCATGGCCGCCTGTCTGGCGTTCAGCTATGAGCTGGTGGGCGTTTTCATCCAGCACGGCGGCGACTCGCTGTACTACGGCGCGCGGTTCCTGCGCATCCTCTGCGTGGGCGGCCCGTTCTCGGCCTGCGCCTATACGTTCATCTCGTTCTTCCAGGCCGTGGGCTCCGGCGGGCGCAGCTTCATCCTTGCCATCCTGCGCAAGGGCATCCTCGACATGCCGCTGATGCTGCTCCTCACCCGCGTCTGGCCGGCCTACGGCACCGTCTGGGCCACCCCCATCACCGACGTCGTCTGCTGCGCGGTGGCCATCGTCCTCTTCCGCATCTTCATCACCCGGGCCCACGCCAGCATGCCCGGTTACGACAACTGATCCATTTGCCATACCCCTCTTCATATTCATATCATCCCCCCAAGCAGAAGGCGGACGCTCCCCCGGGCGCCCGCCTTCTGCGTTGCGGCGGGAGGGCGCCCTCCCTGTCATCCCGAGCTTGTCGAGAGATCTATAGATCCTTCGGCTTCGCTGCGCTCCGCTCAGGATGACAACGGGAGGGGTACTCACCCCGCAAAAGAAGACCTTTTTGCAGGGACCCCGAGACCGCGTCAGCGGTGGAAGGAGCTGCCCCGGGCTTTGAGCCGCCCCGAAGCCATGTGCATCCCGCCGCAACTCCCTCAGTCAAACGCCCCTGCCGTTTGACAGCTCCCTCACGGAGGGAGCCAAGGAAGGGCTCCTTCACGCCGCGTCAGCGGCGGTATCCGATGCGCCGCAGGCACCACAATTGTCCATTGTCCATTGTCAATTCAACTGTCCACTGATTTGTCGCCCGCCATGCGACCTCCGCCGCCTCCCGGCCCGGTATAATAAGGCCATCAAAAACGAACCGGGAGGGCTTGAACATGAAAAACAACAACATCACCGAGCTGGTCTTCATCCTCGACCGCAGCGGGTCCATGAGGGGACTGGAAAGCGACACCATCGGCGGCTTCAACGGCTTTCTGGAGCGTCAGCGTCAGGAGGAGGGCGTCTGCCTCGTCTCCACCGTGCTTTTCGACCACGAGACCCAGGTGCTCCACGACCGCGTGCCCATCGACCAGGTTGCGCCGCTCACCGGCAGCGACTATCAGGTCCGCGGCTCCACGGCGCTCATCGACGCCCTGGGCGGCGCGATCCATCACATCGGCAACATCCACAAGTACGCCCGCGAGGAGGACGTGCCGCAGCGCACGATCTTCGTCATCACCACCGACGGCCTGGAGAACGCCAGCCACCGCTATTCCTCCGATCAGGTGAAGCAGATGGTGGAGCGCCAGAAGACGAAGTACGGCTGGGAGTTCCTGTTCATCGGCGCGAACATCGACTCCGTGGAGACGGCCAAGCACTACGGCATCAACGCCGACCGCGCCGTCAACTATCACGCCGACGCCGTGGGCACCTCCGTCGTCTTCGACGCCGTGGCCAAGACCGTGGCCAACTTCCGCGCCTGCGGCGCCGTCCCCGAGGCCTGGGAGGAGACGATCGCGCGGGATTACAAGGAGAGGAAAAAGAAGTGATTGCGCGGGGCAATTGACAGTTGACAATTGTTGTGCCTGCGGCGCATCGGATGCCGCCGCTTCGCGGCGTAAAAGAGCATGAAAAACCCCCGGCGGCCTTGCGGCTGCCGGGGGTCGTCTGTTCCTTTATTCGTCGATCCCGAAAACGTCCTTGATCCCCATGACCACCACGGAGCAGTACTCGCGCAGGTAGCTGTTCAGGGGGACGAGGCCGATCTGCGGCGTGGGGGCGGGGAGGGAGGCCACGTCCATGCCGTAGCGGCCAAAGATGCGTCCGGCGCGGTAGAGGTGGAACTCCGAGGAGACGACCATCACGGGGCCGGTCAGCCCCTCCCGCTCCAGCAGGGCGAGGGAATACTTGACGTTCTGGGCCGTGTTGTGCGCCTTTTCCTCCAGATAGAGGCGGCTCTCGTCGATGCCGCGGCGCTCCAGCCAGTCGGCCATGGCCCGCGCCTCGGTCATGCCCTCGTCGTCGCCCTGACTGCCGGTCAGTACGGCGACGCAGTCCGGGTGCGCGTCCAGGTACGCCTGCGTCACCCGCAGGCGGGAGGCGAGGATGGCCGAGGGCGTCGTGCCCCGCAGTCCCGCGCCCAGCACCACCAGTACGCGCGCGTCGTCAACGGGCGCGCCGCCGCGCCCGCCGAGGATCAGCGATTCGATCCACACGAAGGAGACGACGCCCGCGATCAGCAGGACCGCGATCAGCGTCCAGGCGATCCGCTGCGCCCGCCGCGCGCCGGGGCGGCGGAAGGGCCCCGTCAGCCACGTCAGCAACGCCAGCCCCAGGCATCCCAGCCCGGCCAGCGTCAGCGTGAAGGTGATCCCGTACACCGCGTGCCGTCCGGCCAGCAGCGCCGCGCCCAGCAGCGCGAGGATCAGGATGATGGTCCGTTTCGTCTTGCTCATGAAAGTCCTTCCGTTCTGATTTGTCTTATTAAATAAGACGGCCTCCGCGGCCGTTTTGTTCCCGGGGTTGTGAGACGCGGCGTTTTCCGATATAATAGGGAGGAAAAGGAGGGATCGGACCATGGAGCTGCAGAAAACATCGCTGCCCGAGGGTCTGCTGGAGGGGGCGTTCAAGATCGTCCTCAGCCGCGGGGACGGCGCATTCCGGCGCATCGTCATCCAGAAAAAGACGGACGGGAAGCGGGGCGACTGGTTCCAGGCGGAAAAGTACACCGACCGGCAGGTCTTTCACGACAACCTCCGGCCCGAGGAGCTGGAGGATTACGTCGCCGCGCTGATCCCCGGCGCGTTCAAGCAGGCGGACTGCTTTTCCGAGGGGCTGTGTCAGACGCTGCGCGTGTCGAAAAAGGGAAAGATGGCCGTCAGCCGCGCCAGAACGGGCGAGGTGCGCCGCCAGGAATCCCACAACCGCGAGAAGAACCACCTGCTGCCCGAGGGCACGCCGATCCCGCCGCTGGTCGATCTGGGCGTGTTCACCAAGGAGGGCCGGGTGGCGGCGCGCATGCAGGACAAGTACCGCCAGATCAACCGGTTCGTGGAGCTGGTGGACGACGCCGTGCGCCGCTACGGCCGGGACGACATGCGCATCATCGACTTCGGCTGCGGCAAGTCGTACCTGACGTTCATCCTGTATTATTACCTCACCGAGATCCGCGGGCTCCATCCCACGGTGGTGGGGCTCGACCTCAAGGCCGACGTCATCGCCCACTGCAACGACGTGGCCCAGCGCTACGGCTACGACGGTCTGCGCTTCGAGCTGGGGGACATCGCGGGGTACACGCCAGCGGAGACGCCGGACATGGTGATCTCCCTCCACGCCTGCGACACGGCCACCGATCATGCGATCTTCAACGCCGTCCAATGGGGCACGAAGATGATCTTCTCCGTGCCCTGCTGCCAGCATGAGCTCAACGCCCAGATGCAGACGGAGACGCTGACGGCGCTGACGAAGTACGGCGTCATCAAGGAGCGCACCGCCGCACTGATGACCGACGCCATCCGCGGCTGCCTGCTGGAGAGCGCCGGGTACCGCACGTCGGTGCTGGAGTTCGTCGATATGGCCCACTCGCCCAAGAACCTGCTGATCCGCGCCTACCGCGCCGATATGCCCGAGGACAAGCGCAGCGCCGCCCGCCGCGAGGCCGAGGACCTCATGCGCGCCTTCGGTTTCCGCCCCACGCTGTACGAGCTGCTGTACCCGCCGAAGATCAGGTTCCATAAGGGGTAATTGTCGATTCAAAAGAAAGCCTCCCGGACGGGAGGCTTTTTTCTTGGGTTTATTCCTCTGTGATCTCGACGGTCGTGCCTTCGGCGGGCTTGCTGCCGGAGGGGCGGCGGCGACGGCGGCGGCGATTGGAGGAGCCGGATTTCTCGGACTTCTTCTTGGGCTGCTGCTGCACGCCCGCGTCGGCGGGCTGGCTGTCGGTGGGGGCGACGATGACCTTGCGGTTGGGCTCGTTGCCGGTGGAATAGGTGGTGACGCCCTCGACCTCCTGCAGCGCGGAGTGGATGATCCGGCGCTCGTGGGGGTTCATGGGCTCCAGCGCGACGCTCTTGCGGTACTTGAGCGCCTTCTGGGCGGTCTTCTTGGCCAGCTGGACGAGGGACGTCTCGCGCTTGGCGCGGTAATTCTCGGTATCGACGGTGACGCGCCAGCGATCCTCTTCATCCTTGTTGGTGACGATGCTGGTCAGGTACTGCAGGGCGTCCAGCGTGTCGCCGCGGCGGCCGATGACGGCGCCCATGTTGGGGCCGCTCAGCTCCATGTGGATGGTCTTCTCAGCGGCGTCCTCGGTGACCGTGATCTCGGCGGGCGTGCCGAAGCGGATCAGCAGGCCCTCCAGGAAGTCCTTCGCCTTGCCGGCGGGAGAGGCCTCCAGCGTGACCTTGACGACGGCAGGCTCCTTGCCGAAGCCCAGAAAGCCCGATTTGGGGCGCTTGACGACCTCGTAGTCGTAGGAGGTGTCGTCACGATCCAAGCCAAGCTGAGCCAGAGCGTTCTGCAGCGCGGCCTCGATGGTGTCGCCCTTGGCTTCTATTACTTTGATCATTGTTTCTTTCGTCCTCCGGTCTTATAAAGCTCTTTGTCTTGTTTGTCCTTTTCCAGGATGCGGTGGGTCAGAACGACCTCCTGCACGCACATGAACAGGTTGTTGCAGATCCAGTAAACGCTGATGGCCGCCGGGAGGATGAAGCCGAAATAGGCCGACATCAGGGGCATCATCATCGTCATGGTCTTGTTCATCTGCTGGGTCTTCTCGTCGTCCTCCTGCTTCTTGCCGGGGTTGTTGGCCGCCTCGTCCAGACGGACGGCGGTCATCATCTGGTTGGTGACGTAGGAATAGCCCCAGGCCGTCAGGCCGGACAGCAGCGGGAACAGCCACAGCATGGAGAAGCTCTTGAGGCTGGGCGTGGCCGTCAGGTCGAAGCCGTAGAAGGTGAAGTCGATGGGGAAGATCTTGTCGCAGATCGCCGAGAGCTTGGCGAAGTTGTCGGCGAACATGCCGGCCAGGCTCAGCTGATAGCCGAAGCGGTTGGTGGCCACGTCCATGGCCTCCGCCAGGGCGCTGACCTCCGTGCCCGACAGGTGCATCATGTAGGTCAGGGGCTGGGTGACGACGTAGTACAGACCCAGCATGATGGGCAGCGTCAGCAGCGACGTGCCGCAGCCGCCCATGGGAGACGCGCCGTAGTCGTCGTAGAGGCGCTGGGCCTCCTCGGCGTACTTCTCGCGGTCGTTGCTGTATTTCTTCTGCAGTTCCGCCAGCTTGGGCTGGAGTCGCTGCGTGGTGATCATGCTGCGCTTCTGCTTGATGGACAGCGGCAGCATGATGAACTTTGCCAGCAGGGCAAAGGCGATGATGGAATAGCCGTAGTTCCCCATGAACTTGTAGATATATTCCATCACATAGCCCAGCGGCGTGGCGATCAGGCCGAATAATGCTGACATGGAAAGTCTCCTTAGTCGTTGCCGCTTAAGCGGCGATGGTCTTTGTTACGGTACCGGATCGTATCCCCCTTTGGAGAAGGGGTTGCACCGTATGATCCGCCAGAGGGCCAGCAGGCCCCCTTTGATGGCGCCGTACTTCTCAACCGCCTCCAGGGCGTATTGAGAGCAGGTGGGGATATAGCAGCACGTGGGGCGCCGCTTGAGGGGCGAGAGATATTTCTGATAAAAGCGGATCAGCCAAAGCAGCGTTCGCTTAGCCATGCTTTTTCTCCTCCGTCATGCCCAGCTCTTTGAAGAGCCGCAGCATCTCGTCCTTCAGCGCCTCGAAGGGCGCGGTCTCGCTTCCGTGGCGAGCTACGATCACGACGTCGTATCCGGTCCGGAAGCTCGGCTCATTCAGCCGGTACGCCTCGCGCAGGCGGCGGCGTATGCGGTTGCGCGTCACTGCTTTTCCGAGCTTCTTGGACACCGTCAGACCCAGACGGTCGACGTCGGCCGGGCGGCTTTTCAAGCTGTACACCACCATGTACCGTCCGGCTTTGCTTTTCCCGCGTCCGTACAGGGCGCGGAAGCGGTGGTTTTCGCTGAGTGAAAGAGTATGGATCATAAAAAAGTCACCCTTCAAAACTTAAGACCGCCTGGATGCAAGCGGTCTTAAACTCGTTTAGTGGGACAGCCTGACTCTTCCCTTCGCGCGGCGCCTGGCCAGAACCTTGCGGCCGTTCCTGGTCCTCATGCGCTTCATGAAGCCATGCTCTTTGCTGCGCTGACGTTTCTTAGGCTGATAGGTACGAAGCATGTTTACACCCCCCGATTCGAATTATCGACAAGCCCTCACGGGCATACGTGTCTAACAGTAACGCACTATGTATTATATATGCCGGACGGCGGTCGTGTCAATTGTTTTTTCGCATTTTTCGCGGGAGTTTGCGGGCCGAAAAGTAATAATAAGCAGGAAAATAACGATTTGTTATCATTTTTCCAGAAAATTGGCCGGGTTGCACCTCGCTCCGCGAGCCATACTAAAGCATGCCGAACAAGGCAAGCAAGGAAAGGATGCGTGGATCATATGAAAAAGCTCATACCGACGCTGCTGATCGCGGCGCTGGCGCTTGCGCTGCTGGCCGCCTGCGGCGATATGGACAGCACGGCGCCGCAGTCCGGAAGCGGGCAGAAGAACGATAATGCGGGCGGCGGCAAGTCGCCCGCCGATAAAGTGGCCGACGGCGCCTCCGACGTGGCCCACGGCGTCGCGGATGCCGTAGACGATGTGTGGGACGGTCTCAGCGACATGCTGGACGGCGACAGCCTCATGGAGGACGACGGCGAGGGCTTCAAAGCCTACGGGATCGACGAGGGGCTGCTGGACGATTACGCCCTCTACCGCGGCAAGGACGCCGGCGACCCCCGCGAGGTGTTCATCGCCCGGGTGGGTCAGGGCAATCTGGACAAGGTGGAGAAGGCGCTGGAGGCCCGCCGGTCCGCTGTGGCGCAGCAGTGGAAGGACAGCACCGACGCCGCTCTGGCCTACGCCAGGGAGCCGGTGATCCTCAAAAACGGCGACTATATCATCCTCGCCGTCCACGACAAGGCCGGCCAGCTGAAGACCGCGTTCGAGAAGCTGACGAAGTGAGAAAAGCGCCGCCCGGCAGGGCGGCGCTTTTGTTGAGTTGACAGTTGACAGTTAAGGTGCCTGAGGGGGTCGTTCCGGGATGCACACACCCGGAGCCGCGATGTGCGCCGACGTGGACGGAACGGTGTGGGCACCGTTCCCTACGAAGACCACGATACGGTTCCATGATGTGCGCAGACCGGTCATGGCGGCCGCAGGCCGCCGCTGCGACGGCTGACGGTTCCGTGATGTGCGCCTGCGTCGGCTTTTGCCGCCTCATTTCCCTTCGGCGGCTTCTTCTTCGGCGATGAGGCGGTCGAGGTTGTCCAGGGCGCTGTCCTTGAGGGAGGGGAGGCGGGCGGAGAGGGTGTATTTGTTCAGCAGCGTCGAATCGACGTAGTAGCACTCCTTTTCCATCTCCATCAGGGAGAGCATCTTCCGCTCCTCCCGGGCGGACTCCAGGGGGGTCAGCTGGTCGAAGGCGCCGCTTTCGGCCATGCGGTACAGGGGGGTGTCGGGCCAGATCTTGAGGTTCATGCACCAGATGGAGATGGGGCGCAGGCGGCTGAGGAAGGCGGCGGTCTTGACGGCGTGCTCGTCGGAGAGGCTCCTGCCGCCGAGGCCGATGATGGCCGTCAGGTTGTAGCCGATCTCACAGGACTCCAGCGTGTCCAATGCCCGGGCGATGTCGAAGGACGTCTCGCCCTTGTTGTGCAGCCTGAGCACCGCGTCGCTGCCGCTCTCCACGCCCACGTGCAGGTCGGCCAGGCCCTCGTGCTTCATGGCCATGATGTCGCTCCAGCTCTTGCGGTTGATGTCGTCGGCCCGGGCGTACATGGAGATGGACTCCACGCTGGGCAGGTGCTTGTGCACCAGGTCGAAAATGCGCATCAGCCGCCCCGAGGGCACGCAGAAGGGGTTGCAGCCCAGCAGGTACAGCCGGTCGTTGCCGTCGATGACGTAGGACAGCAGCTTGATCTTGTTCTCGATGTCCTCCATGTCGAAGTGGAAGTAGGCGTCCCGGGCGAAGTCGCAGAAGGCGCACTTGCCCCAGCTGCAGCCGTGGGTGACCTCCAGCAGCGCGCTCTCGGCCTCAAAGGGCGGGCGGTAGACCTCGGGGTCGTCGTACAGCAGGTCGAATATCTCCTGTCGCGTCATGGGCGCGGCCTCCTTTTGGCGATTTGTGATAATACCATGATACAGGAAAACGGGAGAGGATGCAAGAAGGCAGTTGACAGTGGACAGTTGACAGTTGCGGAGTCGGCCTTCGGCCGACAGATCGGATACCGCCGCTGCGCGGCGTGAAAGGGTCATGGCGAGCGCAGCTCGCCGCTACGACGGACACGTAACGCGGGCGCGATCAAGGGCCGATGTGTCATCGGCCCCTATGACGGCCGCTGTCCGAGGCTGTGTGCATCCCGGGGCAACTCCCTCAGTCTGCTTCGCAGACAGCTCCCTCGGAGAGGGAGCCTTTCCCACGCCGCGAAGCGGCGGTATTTCATGCGCCGCAGGCACCGCAATTGTCAATTGTCAATTCGCCCTTCACTGTCCACTGTCAACTGTCAACTGTACACTGAAAACGCCCCGTCTCACGACGGGGCGTTTTCCTTTACGCGATGTGTTCGAACTGGGAATTGTAGAGCTCGGCGTAGAAGCCGCCCTTGGCCAGCAGGTCCTCGTGGGTGCCCTGCTCGACGATGTCGCCGTCGCGCATGACGAGGATCAGATCGGCGTTGCGGATGGTGGACAGGCGGTGGGCGATGATGAAGCTGGTGCGGCCCACCATCAGCTCGTCCATGGCGTTCTGGATCAGGATCTCGGTGCGGGTATCGACGCTGGACGTGGCCTCGTCGAGGATCAGCACGCGGGGGTCGCTGAGGATCGCGCGGGCGATGGTCAGCAGCTGCTTCTGGCCCTGGGAGATGTTGGTGGACTCCTCGTTGAGCACCGTGTCATAGCCCTGGGGCAGCGCGCGGATGAAGCGGTCGGCGCGGGCGGCACGGGCGGCCTCGTAGACCTCCTCGTCGCTGGCGGAGGGACGGCCGTAGCGGATGTTCTCGCGGATGGTGCCGGAGAAGAGCCAGGTGTCCTGCAGCACCATGCCGAACAGGTCGCGCAGGCCCCAGCGGTCCATGTCGCGCACGTCCGTGCCGTCCACGAAGATCGTGCCGCCCTGGATGTCGTAGAACCGCATCAGCAGCATGACGAGCGTCGTTTTGCCCGCGCCCGTGGGGCCGACGATGGCGATCTTCTTGCCGCTGCCGGCAAGGGCCGACATGTCGTGGATGATGACCTTTTCGGGGTCGTAGCCGAAGCGGACGTGGTCGAAGCGCACCTCGCCGGGGGAGGTCCAGCGGTCGGGGACGATGGTGCCCGTCACGGGCTCCTCCGGCTCGTCCAGCACCTCGAAGACGCGCTCCGCGGCAGCGATGGTGGACTGGATCGTGTTGCTGATCCTGGCCACCTGGTTGATGGGCTGGCTGAGGCGGCGGGAATACTGGATGAAGGACTGGATGTTGCCCACGGTGATGGCCCCGGTGGTGGCGGCCCAGCCGCCGAGGACGGCCACGACCACGTAGCTCAGGTTGCTCATGAAGTCGGTGATGGGCGGGATGAAGCCGCCGAAGAACGCGCCCTTGCGGGACGCCTGATAGAGGCTCTCGTTGGCAACGGCGAAGTCCTCGATGGACGCCTGCTCGTGGTTGAAGGCCTTGAGGACCGTGTGGCCGCCGTAGCTCTCCTCCACGATGCCCGTCAGCTCGGCCAGCGCCGCCTGACGGCGCTTGAACAGCGGCTGGGTGCGCTTGACCACCTGGGCCACCAGCAGACCGGAGACCGGCAGGATCAGCAGCACGGCCAGCGTCATGGGCACGGAGATGGTGATCATCATATACAGCACGCCGATCACCGTGGCCACCGAGCTCATCACCTGGGTGACGCTCTGGGCGACGCCCTGGGTGACGGTGTCCACGTCGTTGGTGATGAAGCTCAGCACCTCGCCGCTGAGGTGCCTGTCGAAGTAGCTCATGGGCAGGCGGTGGAGCTTGGCGTTGATGTCGCTGCGCAGCCGCTGGCCGATGCGCTGGTTGACGCCGTTCATGATGAACTCCTGCAGGAAGGAGAAGACGGCGCTGACCACGTACAGCAGCCCCAGCAGCTTCAGCAGCGACAGCAGGGCGCCGAAATCGATGCCGCCGGTGCCGCCGGCCTGCCGCATGACGCCGTTGTAGATCTCGGTGGTGGCGTTGCCCAGCAGCTTCGGCGCCGCCACGGAGAAGACCGTGCTGCACACGGAGAACAGGGCGACCACGATGATCTGGGCCTTGTACAATGCGATATACTTGATCAGCCGCGCCAGCGCGGAGCGGAAGTTTTTCGGCTTTTCAACGATGGGGCCGGGGCCGCGGCGGCCGCCGGGACCCATGGGCCGCCGCATCTGCGGGCGGTTCTGCCGGGTCGAATTGTTTTCAGCCATTGGCGAGCTCCTCCTTTGACAGCTGGGACAGGGCGATCTGGCGGTATTCCTCGCAGGTCTGCATGAGCTCCCTGTGGGTGCCCATGCCGACGATGCGCCCGTCGTCCAGCACGATGATCTTGTCGGCGTTCAGCACGGTGCTGATGCGCTGGGCCACCAGCAGCACCGTGGCGCCGCTCATGCGCTCCTTCAGCGCGGCGCGGAGGGCGCGGTCGGTCTTGTAGTCCAGGGCCGAAAAGCTGTCGTCAAAGACGTAGATCGGCGCCTTCTTCGCCAGCGCGCGGGCGATGGCGAGGCGCTGCTTCTGGCCGCCGGAGACGTTGGAGCCGCCCTGGGCGATGGGGGCGTCGTAGCCCTGCTCCTTCTGGGAGATGAACTCCACGGCCTGGGCCGTCTCGGCGGCGGCCGCCATGTCCTCCTGGCTCATGTCGGGGTCGGAGAAGGCGATGTTGGAAGCAATGGTGCCCGAGAACAGAACGGACTTCTGGGGCACGAAGCCCACCCGGGCGCGCAGGTCGTGCTGGCTCAGGCGGCGGACGTCCACGCCCTCCACGCGCACCTCGCCGCCCGTGACGTCGAAGAAGCGGGGGATCAGGCTGACCACCGTCGTCTTGCCGCAGCCCGTGGAGCCGATGATGGCCGTGGTCTGGCCGGGCAGGGCGGTGAAGGTGATGTCGGTGAGGACCTTTTCATCGGCCCCGGGATAGGAGAAGTCCACGTGGTCGAACTCCACGAGACCGGCCTTGGCCGGGTCCGGAGACAGGGGGGATTCGGGGTCGAGGATGGAGCTCCTTGTCTCCAGCACCTGCGAAACACGGTTGATGGACACCAGCGCGCGGGGGGCCGAGACGGAGATCATGCCCAGCATCAGGAAGGACATGATGATCTGGGTGGCGTAGGTGATGAAGGCCATCATGTCGCCCACCTGGATGACGCCCGCGCCGATCTGGTGCGCGCCGATCCAGACGATCAGCAGCGTCGTGCCGTTCATCACCAGGTTCATCGTGGGCATCATGGCGGCCATGGTGCGGTTGACGAACAGGCCCGTGTTCGTCAGGTCGGTGTTGGCGGCCTCGAAGCGCTCGGTCTCGCGCTCCTCGGCGCCGAAGGCGCGGATGACGGGCAGGCCCGACAGCACCTCGCGGCTGACCAGGTTGACCTTGTCGACCAGCGTCTGCAGCAGCTTGAACTTCGGCATGGTGACCGAGAACAGGCACACCAGCAGCACGGCGATGATCGCCACGGCCAGCGCGATGATCCAGCCCATGCTCGGGGCGATCTCCACGACCTTGATGATGCCGCCGATGGCGAGGATCGGGGAATAGGCCACCATGCGCATGGACATGTTCAGCATGATCTGCAGCTGCTGGATGTCGTTGGTGCTGCGGGTGATCAGGCTGGCCGTGGAGAAAGAATCGAACTCCGACGGCGAGAAGGACAGCACCCGGGCGTAGACGTCACGGCGCATGTCGCGGGACAGGGACGTGGCCACATAGGCGCTGACGTAGCCCAGGCAGATGGCGCAGCCCGCGCCCAGCAGCACCCGGGAGAGCATCTTGAGGCCCGTGCGCAGGATATAGCCCATCTGGATCGACTGACGGGAGCGGCCCAGGGACTCGTACACATTTAATATATAAGCGGCCGTGGGGCTGGTGTACCGCTCATCTGCGGCGCCCTGGGCGGCGATCAGCGACTCCAGCGCCTGCGTGGGCTCGCCCGTCAGCGTATAGACGCCGTCAGACGCGCTGTAGGCGGCCATGGCGTCGGGGTCCAGGGCGTACAGGCGGTCGTACTCCTCGGCGGGCAGCGCGTCGGGCACGGATTCCGCGACGCCGCCCCGGGCGATGCCCACGTTGACGATGTCGGAGGTATAGCCGGGCAGCGACAGCTCGCACCAGGCCCGCAGCATCAGGAACAGGAACACCAGGGCGATATAGGGCAGCCGCGGTCTGATGTAGCGGAAAAACGTCTTCATTCGCCCGTCACCTCCGATGTGTCGGGGTCCAGGAGCGCGCCGATCAGCCGCAGCACCCGCAGGAATACCTCATAGTCCGCGGGGGACAGCTGCCGGGAGACGGCCTCGTCCACGGGGATCAGGGACGCGCGGGCCTTCTCGGCGATGGCGAGGCCCATGTCCGTCAGCTCCAGCGGCGAGCGCCGCCCGTCGCCCGTGCGGCGGATATAGCCCAGCTCCAGCAGGTCGTTCAGCACCCGGGAGGTGTGGCCCTTGTCCACCGCCAGCTCCTCGGTGAGCTCCTTGGCCGTCTGGGGCCCGCCCTCCGCCAGCCGCAGGATGTGGTTGACGTGGTAGCCCTTCAGCATCGTGCCGCGGACCAGCTCCTGGTTGCGGCGGTGCATGGCCCCGCTGACCGCCCTCAGGGCGGACAGCAGCTCCATGGAATCGGGGTTGTTCATCAGATCACCTCTTGGTTGTAATGTCAATATCAGTGAGTATAACACCGGACGTTGAGCTTGTCAACGATAAAACGGTGAATATTTACCTAAATTTATCTTTTTATCGTAATAAAGTCTTGTGATACTGGGCATAGAAACCACCTTTGACAGGTGACAAGACGAAACTTTTGGTGTATAATACATCCGTATAAGTGTCAAAAGCGTGCTTATGCGGAGGTGAAAGCGTGGACCGGAATGTTCGGCGAGCCATCGCCCGCAACATCGGATATCTGACGCAGCTGGGCTTTTCCATCTGCTTCCCCATGATCGCCTGCACCATGGGCGCCGTCTGGCTGTGCGACAGCCGGGGCTGGGGGACATGGATCATCCCGGTGGGCGTGGTGTTCGGCATCGTTTCGGGTCTGTCCTGCTTCACGACCTTTTACAGGCACGCCATGCGGCAGAGCCGCGGGAAGGAGGATGAGAAACACTGATGGACCCTGTGGTCAAAAAAGAGACGCTGTACGTGGCGGGCGTATCGGCAGTGATCTGCCTGATCGCCCAGATCATCTGGCGTTTGTTTCAGCCCTGGGACGGCAGCGTACTGTGGGGCGGCGTCCTGGGCTGGGCCTACGGCGTCGTCAATTTCCTGCTGCTGGGCCTGACGGTCCAGAAGGCCGTGGGCGACGGCGACCAGCTGATGGCGAAGCGCCGGCTGCAGGCTTCGCACACCATGCGCATGGTGCTGCTGGTGCTGGTGTTCATCCTCGCCTTCGCGCTGCCGTGCTTCAACTGGATCATGACCCTTCTCTGCGCCGTCCTGCCGCCGCAGCTGGCGCTGCGGCTGGGCCCGTTCCTGCGCAGAGATCTGAGGAAAGGGGGGAAAGAGTAACATGGATATCACCATCAACGGTGCGCGCATCCTCGGCGAGATCCCCATACTGGGGGGCATCCCCATCACCGAGACGCTCGTCGTCACGTGGGTGGTCATGGCCGTGCTGACGTGCCTGAGCATCTGGCTGACCCGGGACCTTAAGGTCCGGGACATCTCGAAGCGTCAGGCGGTGGCCGAAAAGCTGGTCACCACGGCCGAGAACTTCGTGCGCACCAACATGGGCGAGAAATGGATGGCCTTCGTGCCCTTCGTCTCGGCCCTGTTCTCACTGTCGATCCTGTCCAGCCTGTCCAGTCTGCTGGGCGTCTTTTCGCCCACGGCGGACGTGTCCACCACGCTGGCCTGGGCGCTGGTCGTGTTCGTGCTGATCACGTACTACAAGCTCAAGACCTCCGGCCTGGGCGGCTACCTGAAGGGCTTCTGCGACCCCATCTTCGTCATGGCGCCGTTCAACGTCCTGGGCGAGCTGTTCACGCCGATCTCCATGGCCTTCCGTCACTTCGGTAACATCGTCTCCGGCGCGGTCATCACGACGCTGGTCTACTGGGCGCTGACGGTGGCGAACCGGGCGCTGTTCGGCTGGCTGCCCGGCGTCATCGGCGAGTTCCTCTCCGGCGTGCCGTTTTTGACGGTGGGCGTCCCGGCGGCGATCTCGCTGTATTTCGACTGGTTCGGCTCCGCCATCCAGGCGTACATCTTCTGCATGCTGACGATGATGTTCATCTCGTCGGCAACGGATGAATAAACAAAGCTTCCCATTTACACTGACAATATTAAAAAATCACATTCAGGAGGAAACAAAGTTATGGAAAAGGCATTGGTTTTGATGGGCTGCGCCATTGGCGCCGGTCTCGCACTGATCGCTGGTATCGGCCCCGGTATCGGCGAAGGCTACGCCGCCGGCAAGGCGCTGGAGGCCATCTCCCGTCAGCCCGAGCTCAAGGGTGACATCACCTCGACGCTGCTTCTGGGCGTCGCGCTGGCCGAGACGACCGGTATCTACGGCTTCGTCACCGGTCTGCTGCTCATCTTCGTCGCTCCCCGTATCTTCCTCGGCATGCTTTAATCGCCCGGCGGACGGAAGGAGTAACGAGCTATGTATCAGGCACTTGTAGATTTCAAATACTGGACGTTCATCGCACAGATCTGCAACCTGCTCATTCAGATGCTCCTGTTCAAAAAGTTCCTGTTCAAGCCGGTCAAGGCCGTGATCGAGAAGCGGCGCGCCGAGGTCGGAGAGCTGTACTCTCAGGCGGAGGAGGCCCGCACCACGGCCGAGCACGACAAGGCGGAATATTCCAAAAAGCTGCTGGAGGCCAATGAGGAGGCCTCCCAGATCGTCCGCAGCGCCAACGAGCGCGCCGGGCGGCAGGGGGACGAGATCCTCCGCGAGGCCCAGGAGAAGGCCCAGCAGCTGCTGAAAAAGGCCGATGAGGACATCGCGCAGGAGCGCGTGCGCGCCATGAACGAGATCAAGAACGACATCTCGCAGATGGCCGTTGACATCGCCTCCAAGGTGGTCGAGAAAGAGATCGACGCCTCCGAGCACAAGACCCTCATCGACGGCTTTATCGCCCAGGTAGGTGACCGGTCATGACCGAAACCGGCAAAGCCTACGGCGGCGCCCTGTTCCTGCTGGCCCGCGAGGAGGGGCAGGAGCAGACGATCCTGGAGCATCTGACAGGGGTTTGCGCCCTGCTGGACGAGAACCCCGATTTTATACGCCTTATGGAAGCGCCCACGCTGAACAGGCAAAAGCGGATCGACATTTTGTCCGAGACCTTCGGCGGCCGCGTCCACGAATACCTGCACAATTTCATGTGCATCCTGGTGGAAAACGGCACCTTCCGCCAGCTGCCCGACTGTCTGGAGGAGTACCGGCGGCAGTATGACCTGTTGCATGGCATCATCCGCGTCACGGCCGTGACGGCCGTCCCCATGGACGAGACCCAGCTGGCCGCCCTGCGCGAAAAGCTGGCCGCTCAGACGGGCAGGCAGGTGGAGCTCAGCACGCGCGTCGATCCCTCGACCATGGGCGGCGTCGTGCTGGAGATGGAAGGCAAGCGCATCGACGGCAGCGTCCGCGCCCGGCTGGAGGCCATCCGCAGCGAGCTTCTGAGCGTCAAGGCGTGAGCATCAAACTACGAAAGCAGGTGAAGCAATGCAACTGCGTCCCGACGAAATAAGCAGTATCATCAAAGCGCAGATCAAATACTATAGAAACAAGATCGAGCAGAGCGAGACCGGCTCGATCATCCAGGTGGGCGACGGCATCGCCAAGGTCCACGGTCTGGACAACTGCATGTCCAACGAGCTGGTGGAGTTCTCCAACGGCGAGTTCGGCATGGCGCTGAACCTCGAGGAGAGCGTCGTCTCCGTCGTTATGCTGGGCTCCGACGCCGGCGTCAAGGAGGGCGACATCGTCAAGCGCACGGGCCGGGTCATCTCCGTCCCCGTGGGCGAGGCCCTCATCGGCCGCGTGGTCAACTCCCTGGGCCAGCCCATCGACGGCAAGGGCCCCATCGCCGCCGCCGAAACGCGCCCCATCGAGCGCAACGCCCCCGGCATCATCGAGAGAAAGAGCGTCTCGGTGCCCCTGCAGACGGGCATCAAGGCCATCGATTCCATGATCCCCATCGGACGCGGTCAGCGCGAGCTGATCATCGGCGACCGCCAGACCGGCAAAACGGTCATCGCTACCGACACCATCATCAACCAGAAGGGCAAGGACTGTATCTGCATCTACGTGGCCATCGGCCAGAAGAACTCCACGGTCGCCCAGCTGGTGGAAACGCTGAGCCAGGCCGGCGCCATGGACTACACCATCGTCGTGTCCAGCTCGGCCTCCGAAATGGCCCCGCTGCAGTACATCGCGCCCTATTCGGGCTGCGCCATGGCCGAGTATTTCATGGACCAGGGCAAGGACGTGCTGATCATCTACGATGACCTCAGCAAGCACGCCGTGGCCTACCGCGCCCTGTCGCTGCTGATCCGCCGTCCCCCCGGACGCGAGGCCTTCCCCGGCGACGTCTTCTATCTGCACTCCAGGCTGCTGGAGCGCGCGGCGCGCCTGGCCCCCGAGTACGGCGGCGGCTCCATCACGGCCCTGCCCATCATCGAGACCCAGGCCGGCGACGTGTCGGCCTACATCCCCACCAACGTCATCTCCATCACCGACGGCCAGATCTTCCTGGAGAGCGAGCTGTTCCACTCGGGCGTCATGCCCGCCGTCAACCCCGGCATCTCCGTCTCCCGCGTCGGCGGCTCAGCCCAGATCAAGGCCATGAAGAAGGTCGCCGGCTCCCTGAAGCTGCTGTACTCCCAGTACCGCGAGCTGCAGTCCTTCGCCCAGTTCGGCTCCGACCTGGACGCCGACACCAAGGAGCGTCTGGCCCAGGGCGAGCGCATCGTGGAGGTCCTCAAGCAGGACCGCAACTCCCCCATCGACGTCGAGCTGCAGGTGTGCGCCATCTACGCCGTCACCCACAACTATATGAAGGACGTCCCCGTGGAGAAGATCAAGAAGTACGAGCTGGAGCTTTACGACTACATGCGCAACCAGGGCGCCGCCGTGCTGGAGAGCATCCGCGACACGAAGGACCTGAGCAAGGAGACGAGCGAGGCGCTGGACAAGGCGCTGGGCGAGTTCACGTCCGTCTTTCTCGCGCAGAACAAATAAGGCGGTGAGGTAGTATGGCAGGAGCGTCCATGAAGGACATCAAGCTGCGCATCCGCAGTGTGCAGAGCACCATGCAGATCACAAAGGCCATGGAGCTGGTCGCCTCCTCCAAGCTGCGCAAGGCCAAGGAGCGGGCGGAGAACAGCCGGCCCTACTTCAATCTGCTGTACGACTCCCTGTGCGACATCGCCGCCGCCCTGGGCGGAGACGTGGAGTCTCCGTATATCAGGGAGCGGGAGATCAGAAAAACATGCTATATCGTCGTCGCCGGCGACCGCGGTCTGGCCGGCGGCTACAACAACAACGTCTTCAAGCTGGTCCAGTCCGACTGCCCGGACCTCTCGACGTCCTGCTTCCTGCCCATCGGCAAGAAGGCCGTGGAGTTTTTCCAGAAGCGGAACGCCGAGATCGTCTCCCGCGACTTCACGCTGGCAGAGCAGATGAACGGCGAGCTGTCCGGCAAGGCCGCCCGGCTGCTGTGCGAGGGCTACCTCCGCGGCGATTTCGACCAGGTGAAGATGGTCTACACCAATTTCGCCTCCATGCTGTCTCAGTCGCCGATCTTGACGACGGTGCTGCCGCTGCCGCACCCGCCCGTGCAGGAGAAGCCGAAGACGCACGCGCTGACCCTCTATGAGCCCGCGCCCCCGGCGATCTTCAACAAGATCATCCCCGACTTCATGGCCGGCATGGTCTACGGCGGCATCTGCGAGAGCCTGGCCAGCGAGCTGGCCGCCCGCCGCAACGCCATGGATTCCGCCAGCAAGAACGCCGGCGAGATGATCGAGGACCTGAGCCTCAAGTACAACCGCGCGCGTCAGGGCGCCATCACCCAGGAGCTGACCGAGATCGTCGCCGGCGCCGAGGCGCAATAACAGATACTCCGAGTAAAAGGGAGGAAAAGCCATATGCAGGAGAAACACGTCGGCAGAGTGGTCCAGATCATCGGACCCGTGCTCGACATCCGTTTTGAGGACGGTCAGCTGCCCGCGCTGCTGAACGCCATAGAGATCATGCTCAACGGCAAGAAGCTGGTGGTCGAGGTCGCCCAGCACATCGGCGACAACCTCGTCCGCTGCATCGCCATGAGCTCCACCGACGGCCTCGTCCGCGGCGCGGAGGCCGTTGACACCGGCACGTCCATCGCCGTGCCCGTGGGCCCCCAGACCCTGGGGCGCATCTTCAACCTTCTGGGCGAGCCCATCGACAACATGCCCGCCCCCGAGACCGAGGAGCGCTGGCCCATCCACCGTCCCGCCCCCAGCTATGAGGAGCAGGAGTCGACCACCGAGATCCTCGAGACCGGCATCAAGGTCGTCGACCTGATCTGCCCCTACGCCAAGGGCGGCAAGATCGGTCTGTTCGGCGGCGCAGGCGTCGGCAAGACCGTTCTGATCATGGAGCTGATCAACAACGTCGCCAAGCAGCACGGCGGCATCTCCGTCTTCACGGGCGTCGGCGAGCGCACCCGCGAGGGCAACGACCTGTACAACGAAATGAAGGAGTCCGGCGTTCTGAACAAGACCGCCCTGGTCTACGGCCAGATGAACGAGCCTCCCGGAGCCCGTATGCGCGTGGGTCTGTCGGGCCTGACCATGGCCGAGTATTTCCGCGACCGCGAGGGTCAGGACGTGCTTTTGTTCATCGACAACATCTTCCGCTTCACCCAGGCAGGCTCCGAGGTGTCGGCGCTGCTGGGCCGCATGCCCTCCGCCGTCGGCTACCAGCCCACGCTGGCCACCGAAATGGGCGCGCTGCAGGAGCGCATCACCTCCACCAAGCGCGGCTCCATCACCTCCGTCCAGGCCGTCTACGTCCCCGCCGACGACCTGACCGACCCGGCCCCCGCCACCACCTTCGCCCATCTGGACGCCACCACGGTCCTCGACCGCGGCATCGCGTCCCTGGGCATCTATCCCGCCGTGGACCCCCTGGCCTCCACCAGCCGCATCCTGACCCCCGATGTGCTGGGGCAGGAGCATTACGACGTGGCCCGCGAGGTCCAGCGCGTGCTGCAGCGCTATAAGGAGCTGCAGGACATCATCGCCATCATGGGCATGGACGAGCTGAGCGACGAGGACAAGCTGACCGTCAACCGCGCCAGAAAGATCCAGCGCTTCCTCAGCCAGCCCTTCTCCGTGGCCGAACAGTTCACGGGCTACGAGGGCAAGTACGTCCCCGTCAAGGAGACCATCCGCGGCTTCAAGGAGATCCTTGAGGGCCTGCATGACGACATCCCCGAGTCGGCGTTCCTGTTCGCCGGCACCATCGACGAGGTCGTCGCCAAGGCGGGTGGCAATCAGTAATGGCCAAGGAGTTCAAGCTGCAGATCGTCACGCCCGAGGGGCTGTATTACGACGGCATGTGCACCGAGGTCTCGGTCAAAAGCACCGAGGGCGGCGTGTCCATCCTGTCGGGCCACATCCCCTACGTCACCACGCTGGCTGTGGACGGCTGGTGTCGCGTGACCCAGGACGGCAAGGTCAGAAGCGCCCGCTGCTCCGGCGGCATGCTCACCGTCACCCGCGAGGTGACGAGAGTCGTGGCCACCGCTTTTCAGTGGGAAGAATGAGCGAAACCTTAAAAAAGCGTCCCCGTGAGGGGACGCTTTTTTTAATGAATACTGAAAACTGAAGAATGAAGGGGTGTATGATGGGGGTGATCGCGTTTTGGGTCGGCTTTAAGCCCGGGGCAACTCCTTCCACCGCTGACGCGGTCTCGGGGTCCCCGCAAAAAGGTCTTCTTTTGCGGGGTGAGTACCCCTCCCTATTCCGCGCGAAAGGCTCAGCCGCAGGCTGAGACACGCGTGTTCAGACACAGAGGGAGGCTAAGCTGACGGGACCGTGATGTGTGCGGAGCGGTCATGGCGGCCACAGGCCGCCGCTGCGACGACCACAAAATGCGGGCGTGATCAAGGGCCGATGTGTCATCGGCCCCTACGACGCGATATCGTTCCCATCCCGTTGTCATCCCGAGGGTCGCGCAAGCGGAGTCGAAGGATCTTGACCTTAACACTGCCGTGATGTGCGCATACCGGTCAAGGGCAATGGTTACGCGCTAACGCGCGCCCCCTTCAGCCGCCTGCGGCAGCAGCTCCCCCGTTGGGGGCGCCAGGGAAGGGCGCCGCACCCAGTATCCTCACGCCGCGGCAGCGGCGGTATCCAATGCGCCGCAGGCACCGCAATTGTCAACTGTCCACTGTCTATTGTCAACTGAAAAGGCCGCCCCTCGGGGCGGCCTTTTGTCACTACGCGTTTTTCGCCTTGCTGATGGCCTTGCAGTAGCCGATCAGGGTGTAGACGCACAGCACGGCGGCGATGATCGTCTCCACGATGACGACGTACTTGAGCCAGGGCAGGGGGGCTTCCAGCTTCTTCAGGCAGGCCATGGACTGCAGAGCGGCGATGGCCGTGATGACGAACGGGAAGGTGAAGGCCGCGAAGCTGGGGTAGAACTTCAGCTTCAGCAGCTTGGGCAGCCGGGTCAGCACAACCAGATACAGGCAGGAGCTCACCAGCAGCATGAAACGCACCATGTTGACGCTTTTGGGCGCCACGGACTGGATGTAACCGGCCAGGCACAGGGCCATGGGTGCGGTGTAGATGCAGAACAGCGGCGTCGCGGGCTCCTTGACGGGGACCTTGGCGTAGCGCATGGTGATGATGCAGAACAGCACGAAGAACGAGGCGAAGCCGAACCAGAAGGTCACGGTGCCCAGGCTCTCGGCGGCGAAGGCGGGAGCCGTGATGGCCGCCACGGCCAGGCCGCAGTAGACGATGAACCAGGTGGCGAACACCTGGGGCAGCTTCAGCTTCAGCAGGTACTTCAGCGTGAACCAGACGATCAGGCACACGTGCATCAGCACGCCGATCATCCAGATCACCTTCGCCCCGCCGCCCAGGAAGGGCTTGGCGTAGCCGGCCAGCAGCATCGTGGCCATGGGGAACGTGGCGAACACGGAGGCGGCGATGGGATCGCTGTTCAGCGTGTCCATGACGGGCTTCGTCAGCACGATCAGCTTCAGCGCCACCAGCACCCACAGCACCAGCGCCACCGCGCCGCAGACCCAGCGCAGGCCGTCGCCCAGCGCGGCGCTGCCCAACACGTTGGTAAACAGGCCCTGCAGCAGGTTGCCCAGCGCCGCAAAGCCCAGCATCACGCCGCAGATGGGCAGCGGGATGGCTTTCAGGAGTTTCTTCATCGGGATTATTCCTCGTCCAGGTTCTTGATGCCCAGCTCACGGCAGACGATCTGAGCGACCTTCAGGGCGCACAGGCCGGTGAAGCGGATGCACTGCTCCTTGTGCTCGCCCTTGCCCATGTCGAACTCACGGGTCAGGATGCGGCAGCAGATGGCGTGCTTGCCGTTGTTGTCGCGGAACCAGTCATGCAGCTCGTTGGTCAGCTTCATGACGTGCTGGCTCTTGGGGTTGGTGGGGCCGTCCTGCTCGGTGCGGCCGAAGAACATGCCCAGGGCCATGATGCCGCCGTTCAGGGCGCCGCACATACATCCGCTCTTGCCGGCGCCGACAGCCATGCCGGAGCTCATGGCGATGACTTCGCGGGGAACGTCCAGCTTGAAATCGTCAACGATGGTGGCCATCAGGGCTTCGCAGCAGTAATAACCGTTGCGGAAATTGTCTTCGGCATGCTTCTGGACAGCCTTCGGGCTGATCTCGGTAACGCCAATCTTCATTGTTTGTTTCTCCTTTGGGTATGAATATTTGCGGTCCGTCCGGACCTTCGTTAAGAGTATAACAGGCGGCTATGGGGAAATCAATTTTTATCAAAAAATCAAATAAAACCCCGGGACTCATTCGGCAAAACTATACTATACCCCAGGGGGGTGTCAAACCGCGAATAAGCGCGCTCATCGGAAACAAAACCTCCCGGTTCGCGGGAAAACCGGGAGGCTGGGAGGGAAAATAGATTTGTCAGCCGGGGAAACAAGCGATGCGGAAGCGGGAGCGAAGGCGGGCTATGGCTCCCTCTCCGAGGGAGCTGTCAAACGGCGGCTGCCGTTTGACTGAGGGAGTTGCGGCGGGATCGGATCGTTTCCGGAGCGGCTCTAAGCCCGGGGCAACTCCTTCCGTCACGCTTCGCGTGCCACCCCCTCGGGGAGGGAGGCTGTGCTGACGGAGCCGTGATCTGCGCGGGCCGGTCAAGGGCAATGATTACGCGCTAACGCGCGCCCCCTTCAGCCGCCTGCGGCGGCAGCTCCCCCGTTGGGGGCGCCAAGGAAGGGCGTCGCACCCAGTGCCCTCACGCCGCAGGCGGTATCAAATTGTCGGCCGCAGACCGACTCCTTCACTGTCAACTGTCAACTGTCAACTGTCAACTGTCCACTCAAAAAGAAGCCTCCCCGGAGGGAGGCTTCTTTGCTGTTTATTCGTCCAGCAGCTTGAACAGGGGGAGGCTGACGACGAGGGCGCCGATGACGTTGCCCACGGTGGTGAACAGCAGGGACATGCGGCCCTGGGGGGTGAACAGGCCGCCGCTGAGGGTGTAGATGAAGGCGTTGACCACGGTGTGCTCGAAGCCTGCCAGCAGGAAGCCGGCGGCGCAGAGCGTCACGGGGACGACCTTGCTCAGCGGGTCCTTGCCCCGGCGGTAGCACTCGGCGGCGATGAAGGTCAGCATGCCGCAGAAAACGGCCAGCAGGAACTGGCTCATGTAGCCGTCCGTCAGCTTGACGATGGTCAGGTCGACAGCGGCCTCGCTGAGACTGGGGCCCAGCCGCGTGGCCAGGATGCCCGTGCCCGCCCAGATGGCGCCGATCAGGTTGCCGGCATAGACGCGCACCAGGGACAGGGCGTAATCGCGCGCGGAGCCTCCCGGCGGATCGGCCAGCAGGCCCGCCCGGTCGGTGAACAGGTCGAAGCCCAGCACGCAGATGGACAGCAGGCCCACGGAGAACAGCAACGCGCCCGCCACGGGCGACGAGCCCACCAGCGACAGCCAGATGGCCCCACCCACGGAGACGGCGATGCCCGCCAGAACGGCCTTGAGCAGATCGATCATTTGGCAAGCACCTCTTTCGCAGCCTTGAGGAACGCGTCCACGTCGTTCTCGTCGTTGAACGCGCCCAGGGACGCGCGCAGCAGGCGGGAGGCGGTCATGACGATCCCCTTGTCCATCAGCGCTTGCTGAAAGGCGTTGTTGTCCTCCAGCGCGAAGGCGACGGAGGCGCAGCTGTGCTCATAGTCACGGGGCGTCACGGGGTCGATCCCCAGGGACTTCAGGCCGTCCCACAAACGCTCGTACAGGGCGCGGATGCGGGTCTCGATGTTGTCGACGCCCAGCTCCAGCACCTTTTCGATACCGGCGTTCAGCACGTAGATGCCCGGGGCGTCCAGAGAGCTGTTTTCCAGCTTCCGGGCCCAGGTCGCGTCCTTGCAGGCGATGGTCCAGGGCTCCTGCGACTTGTCAACGGTCATGGCGAAGCCCGCGGCCGTGTAGGTGGGCCAGACGTGGGCGAGCAGGTCGGCGGAGGCCCAGAGGAACGCGCTGCTCTCTCCGGCCAGCAGGCCCTTGTAGCCGCCCGCCGTCACGGCGGACACGCCCCATTTTTCGGCCTCGAAGCGGTTGAAGCCCAGGCTCTGGATGGCGTCGACGATCAGATAGATGCTGCGCTCCCGGCAGTAAGCGCCCAGCTCGCTCAGGTCGATCTTATAGCCGTTGCCCGACTGGACGTGGGAGACGAGGATCATCCGCGTGTGCTCGTCGCAGGCGGCCGTCAGCAGGTCAACGGGCAGGTACTCGCCCTGCTCGGCCTTGACGACGCGGCACTCGACGCCGCGCAGCTTCTGCGCGTTGAGGCAGGGCATCAGCACGGAGGGATGCTCGATGTCGTCGGTGACGATGTTGTCGCCGGGGGCAAAATCGAAGCCCATGAGGATGTGGCTGACGCCCTCGTTGGTGTTGCGGGTGAAGCAGACGCCCCGGGGGTCGCCGGCCCCGATCAGGCGGCATATGTCCGCGCGGGTGCGGTCGGCCAGTTCGAAGAACGTTTTGCGGCCGGGGCCGCCGCGCTCGCAGGCGGCGGCCGAAGCGGCCCAGTCGTCGAAATAGCGCACGGCCGCGGCCTTGCCGAACAGGGAGCCGCCGCAGTCGTAGGCGCAGTCGAGATAGACGCAGCGGTCACAGACGGGCATCTGCGCCCGCAGCGCCTTGAATGCGTCCATCAATCCTCCACCTCGACGATCATCTCGATCTCAACGGGCATGTTGGAGGGCAGGGAGTAGACGCCGATGGCGGAACGGGCGTGACGGCCCTTCTCGCCGAAGACTTCGATCAGCAGGTCGGAGGCGCCGTTGATGACCTTGGGCTGGGCGTAAAAGCCGTCGGCGCAGGCGACGAAGCCCAGCAGCTTGACGATCTGCTTGACCTTGTCCAGGTCGCCCAGCTCCTTCTTCATGGTGGCCAGATGGTTCAGCATGGCGGCGCGGGCGGCCTCGTTGGCCTGCTCCGGCGTCACCTCGCCGCCCACCTTGCCCTTGTACAGCAGCTTGCCCTCCACCAGCGGGCCGGAGCCCGACAGGTACAGCAGGTTGCCCTGCCGCTTGCAGGTGACGAAGGACGCGATGGGGTTGGGGGCCTCGGGCAGCGTCAGGCCCAGCTCGGCCAGCTTCTTTTCAGCGTTCATTTATTTTACCTCCTGTGCGTAATTGAGCTTGATGAGCATGCGGACGTAGGCGTCGATGGCCTCGGGGACGTAGACGCCGAACTCGTAGGCGATATCCCGGGCGATCTCGGCCGTGGTGCGCCTGCCGTCGATGCGGTAGTCCACGGCCAGGGAGACGGCGTGGCCCAGAACGCCCATGTACCTGGCGCAGAACGCGTCGATCTCCGCGTTGGTCTTTTCGTCGAACATGTTCTGCAGCTTGTTCATCATCACGGGGACGTTCTTCACGCGCGACGCCACGAGACTGTACTTCTCGGCCTGACGGCGGGTGACGATGCTCCGGACGGGGCGCATCGGGTCAAAGCCGCAGATCGCCTTGACCAGCGCGGTGACGCGGGCCTTCTCGGCTTCCAGCTCGCTCCTGTCGACGTCCAGCCAGGTGGAATAGGTGTCGATGGAGTCGAGACGCCATTTGGTGTACAGCTGCACGCGGCCCTTGTAGTAGCGGGGATCGAGGGTGCCGCGGGTCATCTTCGTCTGCAGGTCCGTGAGATAGACGCCGGCGCGCTGCAGGCCCGTGTTGCAGATGTCGCCCACGTCGGCGGGCTCCAGATTGGCAAGGCCGTAGGCGTACCCGGCGGCCAGCGCGGCGGAGCGGGAGAGGATGTAGGGGTCCACGCGGTCCAGCGTGTCGGTGGACGTGTGGTAATACTTGTCGGGCCACTGGCCCATCATCAGGCAGGGGACGTTGGTCTTCGGGTCGGAGAGGACCACGTGGTCGCTGCCGCCCGAATACTCGGTCATGTGGCTGTTCCACAGCGGGCAGTAGCTCTCGGGCATCATGCCCACCACCTGGCGCTTGATCTCATCCAGCACGGTCCCGGCGGCATCGGAGACGAAGGACGGGGTGCTGAGAGGCAGGTCGGTGATGGTGATGGGGCCGTAGCCGTGGTCCTGCCTGCCGCCCACCATGTCGAGGTTGAAGGCGGCGCGGAGGTTCTTCACCTTGTCGCCGATGCGGTCGAGATAGGCGTAGGTGCCCGTGAACTCCGGCACCAGCAGCATGCGGATGCCGCGCTGCAGCGGGGGCAGCACGCCCTCGTCCAGCATCTGCTTCAGCGTCAGCATGGCCTCCATGCAGCAGGAGGAGCCGCTGGCGTTGTCGTTGGCGGAGGAGCGGGGATGGCACAGATGGCCCACGAGGAGGATCTCTTCCTCGGTCTTGCCGGGGAGGAAGGCCATGACGTCCTCGATGTGGCCGGGATAGATGGAGGAATCGACCTTGCAGCGGATGAGGATCTTTTCCTTTTTGGCCTTCATCTCTTCGCACAGGGCGGCCAGCTTGTCGCCCTCCCGGGGGGAGATGACGAAGCCGAAGGCTTTCTTCTGGTTGGGCTTCCACCAGAAGGAGGTGTAGCGCAGGGTGTCGGACTGGTCGTGACGCTCGCGCACGTGCTCGTCCTGCAGCACGAAGTCGGTGATCAGCCCGGCCGCGCCGCGCTGCTCCACCAGCCAGTGGTAGACCCGGTCGATGTTGCCGCGGACAAAGACGAGCTTGTTTTTGAAATCGACGTTTCTGTAGCCGCTCTCGTCGAGGCCGTTGTCCAGCATGACGAGCTCCAGCGGCTCCTTCGTGTGGTCGCAGGGGGCGCTCTTCTGGATCACGGAGATGGGGATGGCGTCAAAGTCGGCCAGACGCTTGTAGACGGGCGAAACCATGTCGCAGTAAGCGCCCCGGCAGTCCCATTCCTCAAAGGACGGGTACGTGCCGAAGATGACGTCCTCGCGGGCGGGGAAGGACAGGACCTCGGACGCGATGCCCCAGCGCTGCAGCTTTTCCTGCGCGTGCTGCGCCGCGGCGCGGTAGCCCGTGGAGGCCTGGATGCGGTGATAGGTGGAGATCTCGGCCACCGTCTGGAAGGCTCTCTGGCCGTTGATCCGGGACAGGATGGCGCGTGTGGTTTGTCTGATCATAGCAATCACCTCAGTTGTTTGGATGATTCTATTGTAGAAGATGCCGGGGAAAAATGCAAGAGGGCCGGGGCTTTTGATGGATCATGAAAAATGAATGTGCCGACGCTTCACTGTCAACTGTCAACTGAAAAAGCCTCCCCGAAGGGAGGCTTTTGTCGGATCGATCGGATGTTTACCCCACGCCCTGGCTGCCGCCGGAGATGTCCATATAGATGGGCGCGCCGGCGTCGATCGTGCAGGCGATGGTGTGGAGCTCAAAGTAGTCGCCGCCGCCGCTCTGATCCTCCACCATGGTGAAGAAGTTGGGATTGCCGAACCAGTTGTGATAGATGTACGGCATGTCCTCGAAATCGAGGTCCAGGGGCATCAGATGGGTCAGCGCGTTTGTGCCGTAGGAGCGGTAGGAGACCTCGACGCCCTCGGGATCGAGCTTGTAGATATACAGCTCCATGCCGTCGCCGGTAGTCTGCAGGGCCAGATAATTCAGTCCGTTCTGCTGCACCTTGCCGTAGACCGGCGCCTCGCTGCCGATGTGGATGATCGAGGCGAAGGGGCAGTCGGAGAACAGATCGTCGCTGAACGCGTTGGAACCGCAGTCGAGGCTGAGCTTGTCGTAAACGCCGATATCGCTGTTCTTGCGTGCGGAGGGACGGACGGACAGGCTGCCCTCGTCGCAGCTGAGCGTCAGAGGATGGCTCCAGTAGTCCTCCACGACGACGTCATAGGCGTAGTCCCTCGGGACACAGGTGACGCTGTCGGTGAACAGCTCGGGGTAGTCGGCGAAGGGGATGAACACGGACACAGGCACGCTGCCGTAGGTGTAATTGACCTGGGGGTTGAACCAGAAGGTCAGGCCCTCGTAGCCCAGGACCCAGGAGCAGGCGGGCCGGGAGACCAGGTCGCCCGTGAGGATCTCGTCGAAGAAGGCGCGGTGCGTGCTGTCCGTCAGGCTGACCATGACGTCCTTGAGCTTGCCGATATCGGTGACGACGTCCTTGAGGGACAGCATGGAGCCGTCCTTGGTGTTGAAGTTATAGCCGGTCCACAGATCGACGTCCGTGCGGCTGAGGGTGGTGTTGATCCACTGGTGCTCCAGGAAGGAGAAGGCCGTGACGTCGCTGCGCTGGATGTAGACGTCCACGGTGGCGGTGTAGAAGTCCTCCGGGTCCGTGAAGCCGTTATCGATCTGCGCGGAGACCTTGTTCATGCACTCGGCGGACAGCGCCTCGGCCTGGTCCAGGACCTGGTCGTTGTACTCCGTCATGGCGTGATAGAGGCCCTCGTAGTAATAGGGGCCGTCCACCATCATCACGGGGTATTTGACGTAGATCGTCTCGCCGGTCTTGCCGTCGTAATCCTCCCGCTGCATATAGCCCATGGTGGCGGGCACCACGTGCTGCCAGCCGTCGGGATCCAGGGGCAGGCGGTAGAAGACGCCGCCGCTGCAGGGGACCATCACCTCGCCGCTGACGAGCGTCATGCCCTGGTTGTTGATGCCCTCGGGCAGCTCGACGACGGGGACGGGCCCGGCCTCGGTCATGCGGGCCGCGCGGCTATAGGAGACGAGATAGTCGACGCCGTCCACGGTGACGCCGTCGCTCCACCAGCCGGTGTTGCCTTCCAGATCGACCTCATTGCTCTCCAGCCTGCGACCGTCGCGGAGGTCATAGTAGGAGGGGGCGGAGTAGTCGTTCTGGTAATAGATCAAGCTCGCCAGGAAGCCGCCGATGCTCCAGCCGAAGAAATCGCCGCCGGTCTCCGTGCCCGTCAGCACGACCTCGTCGCTCTCGGCCGTGACGCGGTGCAGCTCCTGCTTGCCGTCATTGGCGTCCTCGCTCCACAGGGAGTACCAGATGCCGCCGTCGGAAGCGGTGGGGGTCCAGGCGTATTCCGTCTCCACGACGGGCTCGCCGTCCTTGTCGAAGATCGTCATGGGCAGGGGGCTGACGTCGTAGGAATCGTGGTGGATGTAGGTCAGACCGCCGTCGCAGCCGCCGTGGAAGCCCTCGTAGACCTGCATGACGGAGCCGTTCTTGGCGGAGACGACGACGACGTTGCTGAAATCACCTTCCCAGCTGTCGCTCTGGAGGTAGAAGCGGTCGGAGGCCACGCCCACGACGCTGCTGCACACGGCGGCCTCGTCCAGCAGCGTGGAGAATACGGGGGTGATCTTCTCGTTCTTGTCCAGCTCGCACTGGTACAGCACGCTGTCCATGTCGATGTAGTAGAGGGTGTAGCCGTCGGTGCAGAAGGAGCTGAAATAGCTCAGGGACGCGGGCGCGACGAGCTCGCCGCCTTCAGAGTGGAGGCGGTAGATGCCGTCCGTGAAGGCGGCGTAGGTCACGTCCTCAAAGGCGATGGTGCGGCCCGAGCGGAAGCTGCCGCGCTCCGGCGCGCGCAGGGCGCCGTACTGCGGGCCCGCGGGCGTCTGCTTGTCGGGCTGCTCCGCGGGCTTGTCCGGGGTCGCCGGCGCGTTCGCCGCCGGGGCGTCCGTGCCCTGCTGGACAGGATCCTCCTTCTTGCCGCAGGCGCCCAGAGACAGCAGCATCAGCAGGCAGAGGAGCAGAGACATGAGGCGAACGGGAATACGTTTCATATGCGTACCTCCTTACAGTTCATGCAGGCAAAAAGTCCACTACTCTTTATATCACATATTTCGGGGAAAAAATCAACCCTTCAGAGGACTTTTTTTATAAAAGACCTTAAAAAATAAAAACCTTCTTGACAATTCGGCCGATGTACAATATTCTGAAAGTGGTAACATATGCAACGATCATTCTGCGCAACATATCGAAAGGAGACATCACCATGGGACTTATTCACGCAGCATTGGGCGCCGCCTCCGGCGTGCTGGCCGATCAGTGGAAGGAGTACTTCTATTGCGAGGCGCTTCCTGACGACGTACTGATGGCCAAGGGCGTCCGCAAGACGTCGCCCCGCGGCACCAACTTCAAGAACAGCGAGAACATCATCACCGACGGCTCCATCATCACCGTGGCTGACGGCCAGTGCATGATCATCGTCGAGCAGGGCAAGGTCGTCGACCTGTGCGCCGAGCCGGGCGAGTACGTGTACGACTGCAAGACCGAGCCCTCGATCTTCTCCGGCGATCTGAGCGCCGGCATCAAGACCGTGTTCCAGCAGATCGGCAAGCGCTTCACCTTCGGCGGCATCCCCGCCAATGACCAGCGCGTCTATTACTTCAACACCCGCGAGCTGATGGGCAACAAGTACGGCACCCCCGCCCCCGTGCCCTTCCGCGTCGTGGACGCCCGCATCGGCCTGGACATCGACTCCGCCGTCCGCTGCTTCGGCGAATACAGCTACCGCATCACCAACCCCATCCTGTTCTATACGAACGTCGTGGGCAACGTCAGCGGCGAGTACACCCGCGACCGCATCGACAGCCAGATGAAGACCGAGCTGCTCACCGCGCTGCAGCCCGCCTTCGCCCGCATCTCCGACATGGGCATCCGCTACTCCGCTCTGCCCGGCCACACCAAGGAAATGGCCGCCGCGCTGAACGAGGAGCTCAGCGCCGAGTGGCGTGACCGCCGCGGCATCGAGATCATCTCCTTCGGCATCTCCAGCATGAAGCTCAGCGACGAGGACGAGCAGCGTATCAAGGACCTGCAGACCGCCGCCACCCTCAGCAACCCCGGCATCGCGGGCGGCTACTGGACCCAGGGCACCGTGGGCGCCATGAAGGACGCCGCCAACAACCAGAACGCCGGCGCGAACATCGCCTTCATGGGCGTCAACGCCATGAACAACATGGGCGGTCAGAACGCGGCCAACCTGTACAGCCAGGGCGGCGCGGCCGTTCCTCCCGTGCAGACGAATCCCCAGCCCGCCGCGGCCGCAAAGCCCGCCAACAGCTGGGTCTGCCCCAAGTGCGGCGCCACCCAGACCGGCCTGTTCTGCTCCGAGTGCGGCGAGAAGCGCCCCGAGGCCGACGGCTGGAAGTGCCCCAAGTGCGGCAAGATCAACAAGGGCAAGTTCTGCTCCGACTGCGGCACCGCAAAGCCCGCGGGCCTGCCCAAGTACAAGTGCGACAAGTGCGGCTGGGAGCCTGAGGATCCCTTCAATCCGCCGAAGTTCTGCCCGGAGTGCGGCGACGCCTTCGATGAGAACGATATCGTGAAATAAACGAAAACGCGAAGCAAAAGAGCCTCCCGGCAGGGAGGCTCTTCTTTTTTGCTGAAGAGTGAAGAGTGAAAAGCGGCGGTGTCGGCCGGGGGCCGACGGATTTATAGAACGTGCTCTATTCTGGAAGAATAGAGCACGTTCTATTTTTGATTGGGGGTGTTTGCGCGGTCAAATGACTGAATAAGGGTGAATAGAACGTGTTCGATTCGGCGAATCAGGCGGTTTTTGAAATAGAATGCGTTCTATTTCTTTTTGGCGTCGGCGATGTAGCCGGGGACGTCGGCGTCCAGAAGCTTGAAAATGTCCACGGTCAGCAGGCCGCCGGAGAGGAGCTTTTCCCGGAGAGCGGGCTCCCGGGCGATGTTGGCCTCGGCCTTTTTCAGGGGCTCCTCGACGGTCTCCGGATCGAGGACCACGACGCCGTCTGCGTCGCCGAAGACGATGTCGCCGGGCCGGACGGGCGCGCCGCCGCAGACGACGTTCACCTGGGTCTCGCCCGTGACGCCGAGGATCTTCGTGATGGCCGGGGTGAAGCCCGTGCAGAACACGGGGATGTCCAGCTTTTCGATGCCGCGGGAGTCGGTGACGGGGCCGTCGATGACGAGCCCGGCGAAGCCCTGGACCTGGGCGAACAGCGCGACCATCTCGCCGATGGGCGTGTGCAGCGTCTCGCCGCAGCGGTCGATGACGATCACCGAACCCTTGGGCGCCTGCCGCAGGGCCAGATGGAGGGGCGCGGAGTCATTGCCCTCCATGCGCACCGTGTAGGCGGGGCCGCACATTTTGCTGTCCCGGCGCACGGGCTTGATCCGCGGGTCCATGAACCCGCCCGTGATGTAGTGGCCGATGGTGCCGGGGTCGATGCCCATCAGGCGGTCGTATAATGTCTTGTCCATCAGAAGTTTTCCTCCATAAACGTCAGAATACGCGCGACCGCGATCTCAAACAGCTTCTCGCCCTTTTCGGCGGTGGCGCTCTCCGCGTCGCCGGACAGCGCGATGGCCGTGCGGTTTTTCAGCCTGCGGTAGGTGATGAAGTCGGTGAAGCCCGCGCCCGCGGGGCCGGGATCGGTCTTCGTTATCGCGCTTTTGTCCACCACCTCCGGGTGGAGGTACAGCATCATGGACGTGCCGCACTCGCTGGCGTGGCCGTGGGCCATGTAGCCCCTGTTGTCCAGCACGTCGCCGGAGTGGGTCTGCAGGAAGCGCCAGACGTCCACCTGGGCGCATTTGATGTCGTACTGATGCAGGTATTTCGTCACGAGGTAGCTGATAATGGGCACGTTCCCCGCGTGGCCGGTGAGGAACAGGAAGTTTTTGAAGCCGTCCCGGACGAGCTTTGCGAACAGCTCGTCCAGATAGCCCTGCAGCACGGCGGGGCTGAGGGTGAACGTCTCGTCGAAGGACGTCAGGCCCATGGACTCGCCCAGCTCCACGGTGGGGGCAATCAGCGCGCCGGTCTTCCGGGCCACGGCCTCGGCCAGCGCGTCGGCCACGTACAGGTCGGTGCCCATGGGCAGGTGGGGGCCGTAGACCTCCACGGCGCCCGTGGGGATGATGACGGTGGGGTTCTGGGCGATGCGGGACTTGTACTGCACCCAGGGCAGCATGCGGATGCGTGTGATCATGGGGCCTCCTTTTCAGATGGATCGCGGATCGCGGGAAACGGCCTGCACAGCCCGTTATTCCGCAAAAAATGCGTCGATGCCGTCGGCGATGCCGGCGGCGAGCTTCAGCTGGTAGTCGTCGGTGGCCATGAGACGGTCCTCGTCGGGGTTCGTCATGTAGCCCATCTCGACGATGGTGACGGGGATGCGGCACCAGTTGATGCCGCTCATGGTGTCGGTCTCCCAGACGTACTCCTTCTTCGCGCCCGCGGCGGCGCACAGGCCGTCGAGAACGGCTGCGGACAGCGCCCTGGACTGCTCGTACAGATCGGCGTTCCAGGGGTTCTTCTTCGTCTGGCAGATGGTCAGCGCGCCGTGGACGCTGGTGTTGTCGCTGCCGTTGGCGTGGACGCGGATGAAGGCGTCGGCGTTCAGGTCGTTGGCCACCTGGGCGCGCTCGGCGTTGGAGATGTTGACGTCGTGGGTCTCGCGGATCATCACGACCTCATAGCCGCGTCGCTCCAGCTCGTCCCGGAGCTTGAGGGAGACCATCAGCGTCAGCTCGTACTCGTTGAGGCCGCTGGTGCGGCCGTAGGTGCCCGTGGCGACCTTGGCCTTCATCTCGGACGAGCCGGGGCCGACGGGCTCCTTCTGACTGTTGCCCTTGCCCTGATGGCCGGGGTCGATGACCACGAGCTTCCCGCCGGAGGCGGTCTTCTCCCGGAGGTACTTCGCCGACACCCAGCCCACGCCGTCGCCCCAGAGGACGCACCACCAGCCGTCCCGCTGCTCGATCCCACGGACGGTCTGGCGGGCCGAGAGCGTGTCGAGCCGGTCAAAATCGGTGGACGGGCCCGTGCGGACGTTGACCGCCGCCGTGGCGGCCAGCAGGGGCAGCGAAGCGGTATCGGCGGGGATTTCGATGACGGGAGCCTCGGGCTGAGGGGGTTCGGGCTGAACAGGCTCAGGCTCCCTGATCTCGGGTTCTTTGATCTCGGGGACGGGGTCCGGGGCCTTGGTTTCGGGCTGCGCGGGGGCCTCCTGGACGGGAGGCTCCGCCGGGGCGGCGGGCGCGGGGACCGTGCCGCCGCAGCCCGTCAGGACGGTGAGCAGCGCCAGCAGCAGCGCCGCAGTGCTTTTGAAAAACATGGGATCACCTTCGCTGTGGGATTATTGCAGGAACGCGAACTCGCTCCTGTCGGTCATGGAGCAGACGAACAGCTTCAGCAGCTGCACGCAGTATTCGAGGTCATTGAGGTCGATCAGCTCGCAGGAGGAATGGGCGTAGCGCGAGGGGATCGAGATGACGGAGCTGGGCACGCCGCCGTGGGAGCGGTGCAGCGCGCCGGCGTCGGTGCCGATGCCCGTGAACACCTCGGGCTGCCAGGGGATGCTGTTTTCCTCGCAGAGCTTCGCCAGCTTTTTGTGGACGTGGACGTCGGCGGCGAGGCTCATGTCCATGATCTTGACGCCCGGGCCCTTGCCCAGAGCCATGGTGTCGTCCATCATGCCCTCGAAGGTGTCGCTGCAGGCCGTGGTGTCCACAGCCAGCGCCACGTCGGCGTGAAGCTCGTTGGCGGCCGTCTCCGCGCCGCGCAGGCCCAGCTCCTCCTGGACGGAGAAGATGCCGTACACCGTGCCGCGGACCCTGGAGAAATCGGTCTCGGTGAGCAGCCTGACGAGGCAGTAGCACCCGGCGCGGTCGTCGAAGGCGTGGCCGAGGGCCATGTTCTTGCCGATCTCCTGATACTTCGTGGCCCAGCAGATGGGGTCGCCCACCTTGACGCCCAGCTCCTCGGCCTCCTCCTTCGAGTGGACGCCGATGTCGATGTACAGCTTGAGGTAGCTGCGGATCAGGCTCTGGTCGTCGAAGCGGCGCATGTGGGCCGAGATGTTGCCGATGACGCCGGGGACGAGGCCGTTGTCAGTGACGACGTTGACGAGCTCGCTGAGCAGCGTGCGGTCGTCGTTGCCGCCCAGCTTTTCAAAGCGCAGCAGGCCGTTCTTCTCGATCTTCTTGACGATGAAGCCCACCTCGTCGCTGTGGGCCGACACCATCAGCGTCGGGCCGGGCAGTCCGCCCTGTTTTTTGACGATCAGGTTGCCCAGACCGTCCACGTGCCATTCGTCCACCTTGCCGTCGAGGTACTCGGACAGGAAGCGGATCACCGCGTGTTCATGGGCGCAGGCGCCCGGCAGCTCTACAAGGGTCTTCAGCAGTTCGTTCATCGTGATTCCCTCCGTTTTTGTAAAAAAGATATCTCTATTGTATCACAGAGCAAAAGCGAGGGCAACGCATTCAAAGGGGCTGTTAAAATCCGCGAAGCTGTGATATAATACCAGTACATGAACGCTATTATCGTTTCAGAGGGAGGAATGACCCATGAACGAGTACGTAGAGAAGGAACTGACACAGAAGGAGATCATCTACAGCGATCCCGCGCTGCGGGCCGGGCTGCACGGCGTGGCCATCCCGGGAAAGCAGGGCCGGCTGGTCGGCCGCCTGTTCACGGCAGGAGGGCCTGGGCCCCATCCGGCGGTGCTGCTGTGCCACGGCATCCCGGGCACGGAGCTGAACCTCGACCTGGCGCGTCACCTGCAGCGGCAGGGCTGGCACGTGCTGAGCTTCCATTACAGCGGCTGCTGGGGCAGCGACGGCGATTATTCATTCACCAGCGATCTGGAGGACGGCCGCACGGCGCTCCGGTGGCTGCTGGAGGACGAGACCTACGGCGTCGACAAGAAGCACGTCTATGTGGTTGGCCACAGCGTCGGCGGCTTCGTGGCGGGCCATCTGCTGATGGAGTTCCCCGAGCTGACGGGCGGCGTGCTGCTGATGCCCATGGATCTGGGCGAGGTGGCCGAGGTGGAGGGGAAGCACCCCGAAGCCTTCGAGAAGGTCCGCGCGCTGATGAACGAGAGCGCCGCATGGCTGCACGGCTGCACGGGCGAGGGCCTGCTGCAGGAGGTGCTGGACAAGGAGATCGAGTTCAGCCTGACGGACAAGGCCGACCTGCTGATCGACAAGGATATCATGGTCGTGGACGCCAGCCGCGACGACGTGGTTCCGGCGCCGCTGTATATCGACCCCTTCTGCGATGCGATCCACTCATACCATCACAAAAAGCTGCTGCGCGTGTGCTTCAACACCGACCACAGCTTCAACGACCAGCGGCTGGGCGTCTGCGACGCCGTCGCACATTTCTTGAAAAGCATGCTCTGATGTGTAACGGAATCATCACAGTCGCTTTGCTACAATAGGGCGCAGAATCAGAAAGGGAGGTGAACAGCATGCGCATTTTGATCGCCGATGACGAGTCCGTGATCCTGGACGGCCTGACCCGCACGGTCCGCAGGGCCGCGCCGGACGCCGAGGTCCTGCCCTTTTCGGGCGGTCAGGCGCTGCTGGACTGGTACCGGGACAACCGGGCCGACATCGCCTTCCTCGATATCGAGATGCCCCGCATCGACGGCCTGACCCTCGCCCGCAGACTGAGGGAGCAGGACGCGCAGCTGAACATCATCTTCACCACCAGTTATCCGCAATACGCCCGGGAGTCCTATGACCTCCGGGCCAGCGGATATCTGCTGAAGCCCGTGTCGGAGAGCGATATCCGCCGGGAGCTGGAGAACCTGCGCTTCGCCCTGCGACCCAAGGCGGACAACCGGCTGAAGGTGACCACCTTCGGCAGCTTCCGCGCGTCCGTCAACGGCGAGAACCTGCGCTTCCGCTACTCCAAGACCATGGAGCTGCTGGCCTACATCGTGGACCGCAACGGGTCCTACGTCACGAACGGCGAGCTCCAGAGCGTCCTGTGGGAGGGCGTCAGCCAGGGGGAGAAGACCGCCGGCTACCTGCGCCAGCTGCGCAAGGACCTGATCGACACGCTGGAGGCCGCGGGCTGCCGCGACGCCGTGGATCAGCGCCGCGGGGCCATCTGCATCCTGCCCGACAGGATCGACTGTGATTATTACGACTGGCTCAAGGGCGACCTTGCGACCCAGTCCCGTTATCAGGGTGAGTATATGGCCCAGTACAGCTGGGCCGAGAACACCAACGGGTGGCTGTCCCGCATGAGCGGAAGCTGACCCGTTCGGCGCTGCGCGCCGATGATTCGGGAGATGATGAACAATGACTGCTGATGAGATCAGAATGACCGGCATCCTGAACCTGGTGGCGGCCGGTTTTCTGCTGCCCAGCCTTTCCGCCATGCGGCTCAACTGGCGTTATCAGAACCAGCCCGGGCGGTCGTGCTTCTATATCCTGCTGGCCAATACGCTGATGTGTCTGGCGGCGGGCTTCGGCTATCTGCTGGACATACAGCAGCTGCTGTACATCTCGTTTTTTCTCCATTATATGATCATCATGGGCTATACGGCCTATCTGCTGGCCGTGCTGCACCAGTACCGGCCGGTGAGGAAGTGGCCGCTGCTGCTGTCGGGAGCCTGCTGCGTGGTGAGCTTCGTCTTTTTCCACCTCAGCGGCTATGACACCACGGCCGACCCGGGGCTCGTCAGCTCGGGCCTCTATCTGACCGGGCAGGTCATCGCCTCCGGGGCCGTGGTGATCGGCCTCGCCGTGCTGATCATCGGGCGGCAGTATCTGGACCGCAAGGAGATCGTCTTCCTCGGCCTGCTGCCCGTGATGCCTCTGGTGGTGGGCGAGCTGTCGAAGGTCATCACCGCCGTGCGCCTGCGCGCGCCGCTGATGGCGCTGAGCAACATGATGTTCCACGAGCACCTCCACGTCACCGACGAGCGCCGCGTGGCCCGGCAGCAGGAGCAGCTGGCCCAGGCGCGTCTGGCCATTTCGGCCAATCAGATCAGGCCCCACTTCATCTTCAACAGCCTGACGGCCATCTACTACCTCTGCGATACCGACCCCGAGCGCGCCAAGGAGGCCATCCAGAGCTTTTCCCACTACCTGCGCACGAATCTGGAGCTGGTGGACCGGGAGATGGTCATCCCCTTCGACCGCGAGATCAGCCACGTGCGCTACTACCTCGATCTGGAGATGCTGCGCTACGGCGACCGTCTGCGCATCTACTGGGACCTGCAGGCCCGCGACTTCATGATCCCCGTGCTGTCGGTGCAGCCGCTGGCGGAGAACGCCATCAAGCACGGCATTTCCGACATGCCCGAGGGCGGCGCTCTGAGCATCTCCTCCCGGGAGACGGCGGACGGCTACGAGGTCCGCGTGGTCAACGAGGGCCGGCCCTACCGGTCCCAGGAGGTCTCCTCCGATCACATGGCCGTGGGCCTGCGCAGCGTGCGCGAGCGCGTGGAGCAGCTGCTGGGCGGCTCGGTGGAGCTCGGCGTGGGCCCCATGGGCCAGGGCGCCGAGGCGGTGATCCGCCTGCCGAAATCCGCGGCCACCGTGGGCGCGGTGCAGCGGAACTGAATCAGGGACCGAAAACGCGAACGCAGCCGGGAGGCTGCGTTCTTTTTGCGGAATTTATAATTCGGTAACTGGTAACTATTTTTGTTATATTGTGTCACAGTATTGTAACGATCCGATGCTATAATATCGGAAGTAAGTGTGGAGATATGCCTTTATAATGGCAGTACGGTAAAGCACGAAAACGATTCGACGAAAAAAGTCGAAAAAAATCTCGCTTGCAGCAAAATATTCCGCTTTTTTGACGGTTCCTTTGACGGCGGCTGTGGTAAGCTGTAGTTGATGACAAAAGCATTGAGTGACATAAGGACGGTACAAAATGGCTACAATCGTAATGAAACAGGTTAATATGTTCCTGCGGCAGCGGAAGGTTCATCGCCGTTGGGTGGCGCTGTTTCTTGCGCTGGCCTGCGTGGTGACCTACGCGACGCTGGACCGGCTGAAATATGACGGCCAGGCGCTGAATCACAAGCAGATGGAGCTGCGATGCACGGCCCACGGGCTGGTCGCCCACGAGCACAACGACGACTGCTACGACGAGGACGGCGAGCTGCGCTGCCCGCTGCCCGAGCTGGAGCTGCACGAGCATGACGACAGCTGCTACGAAGAGATGGCGGCGCTCGTCTGCGACAAGCTGGAGTCCGACGGCCACGTCCACGACGCGAGCTGCTATGAGCGCGTCCGGGACGAGGAGCCGAGCTGCGGCATCGAAAACGAGAATCACGAGCATTCCGACGCCTGCTACGGCTGGCATGAGGAGCTGATCTGCGACATCCCCGAGGGCGAGGGCGCGCATCATCACGGCCTGGGCTGCTACGAGATCCAGATGGCGCTGGCCTGCGGCCTGCCCGAGGTCACCGAGGAGCACGTCCACACCGACGACTGCTTCGTCGAGATCGACATGACCGCCGAAGAGGTGGAGGAGCTCGTCGCGGAGCGCGACGGCGCCGAGGTCGTTGAGGTCCCCGAGAAACCCGCGCTGACGGGCGAGTGGTCCGCCGATCTGCTGACCGCGGCGGAGAGCCGCATCGGCGAGACCGATCTGGATCAGTTCATCGAGTGGTACGGCGCGGACGCGAACGCGGACGCCGCCTTCATCTCCTGGTGCCTGCACACGGCCGAGATCCCGGCCAGGGCCGTCACCCGCTTCGGCAAGGTCGGGGCGTGGGCGAAGGCGCTGCAGCAGACCGAGCTGTGGCACGGTCTGGAAAACGACGAACCGAGCGAGGGCGACCTGCTGTTCCTGCGGCTCAGCGAGCCGGCGGAGGGCGAGGAGGAAGTCCTGCCCGATCATATCGCGGTGTTCACGGGCCTCGGCGAGGTCGATGAGATGCGCACGTTCAAGGTCATCGAGGTCTGGGGCGACCGCGTCATCGCGGGCGAATACCCGGACGACGACCCGGCCCTGATGGGCTTCATGGCCATGCCCGACGCGCAGGAGTGGAAGCAGGCGCAGCTGAACAGCGACCTGCCCGCCCAGACGTTTGTGGGCGAGGCCGGCGGCGTGAAGGTCAGCGTCGAGGCTGACGCCGGCGCGTTCCCGGCCGATACGACGATGGTTGTGACGACCGTCGCCGCCGAGGATCTGCCCGAGACGGTCGCGGAGGCCGTGGCCGGGAAGGTCAGCGGCGTGGAGGCCGTCGACATCGCATTCTATAATAAGGACGGCGAGGAGATCGAGCCTCTGATCCCCATCCGCGTTTCCATGACCGCCCCGCGCATCGCTCACGCCGAGCAGTCGCAGGTGGTCCATGTCACGGCGGACGGCGAGGCCAGCGTCGTGGAGCAGACGCCGACCTCCCAGCTGGATGCGGAGCCCGCCGAGGACCAGATCGTCTTCGACGCGGACGGATTCTCCGTTTACGCCATCGTTTACACCGTGGACTTCCAGTACGGGGTCAACGGTCAGACTTATGAGCTCAGCCTGCCCGGCGGCGGCTTTATCGGCTTCCGCGCGCTGGCCGAGCAGCTGGCGATCGTCGGCGGTTCCGAGGACGGGACCGTGACGCCGGAGGACGCGGCGCGTCAGTTCGTCGCGGACATCGCGTCCGTCACGTTCTCTTCGCCGGAGCTGATCTCCGTCAGCTTTGAGGAAGAGGAGACCACGGTCGGCGCGATCAAGGAGCGCCTGGCTCTCGTCAGCGAGTTTACCGCGGAGCTGACGGAGGAGGAGATCGCGGAGATCGACGCGCAGCCGGTGGAGGCCGGGGACTGGGCGCTGATCAGCCTGCGGCCCTTCGACACGGAGGAGACGCTGACCGTCACCATGAACGACGGCGCCGTGTTCACCATCCGGGTGACAGACGCGCAGTATGCGGCCGAGGCTGTCGGCACGCTGGACGGTTCGACCGGCGCGCTGATCAACGTGAGCAACAGCAACGCCGTCCAGGGCACGGCACGGAATGGGACCTCGCTCCAGGCGGTAGCGGTGGACATCAACGGCGAACAGATCACTACAAACAACAGTGACCCGGATCTCACCCAGTGGACGTTCACGTTTGTGGAAAGAAGAAACAACTACGATCATTACAACATTTCCTGTCCGGGCGGCTATCTGAATCTCGGCAGCAGCTCTGCGACCGTCTCCGCGAATCCCCAGGATCTGATCGTCGTGACCGATGGCAGCGGGCGCATCCGCATCGCCAACGACGACTACTATGCGCTGAACAATACCGCGAACATCACGTCGAACGGCTATTCCAGCTATAATTACTGGAGCTACACGACGAATCCCGGCGAGTGGTTCACGGTTTACAAGCTGACACCGCCTCACGTCACGCTTCACTTCGTCGATCGCGACGGCAACCCGCTGACCGGCTTCACCTACAACGGCCAGACGATCGAGGGCTCTACCTATGACGTCACGTTCGATTGGGCGCAGGAGCAGGGAGATATCGATCTGTCGGATTTCGTCAAGACCGGCTATACCCTCAGCAACACCCACAGGGCCACCTATGAAGATTTGATCGACGGCGTCAGTCCCGCGGGTTGGGGCGCCAACGCGCAGCAGCCGCATTCCATCATCGGCAACGAGCTGCGGTGGAACAGTTCTCAGAACACACTGCAGTTCCGGGAGTTCTATACGAACAGCGACAAGGCCGGATCTGTGTGGATGAACGTCGGCTACCGTCCGACGAGATGGGAATACGACAATGCGAATGCTACGCCCGTCAAGGACGATATTTACGACTACTATCTGGTTTACGATCCCTTGACGTCGGGCACGGGCACGGGCACGGGCACCACGCCCATCACCCCTCCCGATCTCGGTGGGCTGGGGCAGACTAAGGAGCTGACCAGCAACTACGACGGCACATATAACCTGGAGCTCGGCGTCACGGGCCAGGCGGCGTCGGAAAAGAAGGATAACGACGTCAACATCATTATCATCATGGACACCTCCAGCAGTATGACCCGCAACTACTGGAACGATAATGAAGCCAGCAATGAGAACGATCGGAGGCTGGATCTGACCCAAAACGCATTGAAGACCTTTGTCGGCGAGATCGCCGAGTTCAATACAGAGGCCAATCCGAACGCGGTGGAGCTGGCGTTCATCACGTTCAACCTCGCCGCGTCCGATCAGACGCTGGACAACGACGCCGGGGAAGAACAGTATTGGACGACCGAGAGCGGAGATTTCAACACGGCTATCGACCGTGTCGGAACAAGCAAAGGCACAAACTGGGCCTGGGCTATGGAAAAGGCTGATCAGAGAATGAAAGCCCACAATGACGGCGATCCGACCTTCGTGCTGTTTGTCACCGACGGCGCGCCGTCGCAGTATTGGCATACTACGGACCCGGGACAGTATTTCGTTTCCGGCGAGGGCTGCTATCTCGGCGCACGGGATGAGGCGCGGCAGCTGATCCGGGACGGGGCCGTGCTCTACGGCGTCTTCGCCTTCGGCCCGTCGGCCGACGCCACGAATGACTATCTGGGCGCTTTGGTCGATTATGCGTACAATAAGGAGAGAATCAGAGAGACGTATCGTTTCAACGTCAGCAAACCGGAGGCTCTGACCAATACGCTGAAGGGCATCCTCAAATCGATCAGCACCCAGTTCGGCTTTGCCGACGTCGCGATCAACGACGGTATTACGGAGCTGACGACCGTCACCTTTGAGGACGCCGATCCTGAGTCCTTCCAGTATACGATCACGTACAGGGATTACACGTCCACGACGAACTATACCGTGAAAACGGTTGGCATCACAGTGAACGAGGACGAGACGATCACGATCCCGTCAGTCACGTATCATACGGTCAAAGACGGGGCGCTGAAAACGATCACCACCGAAGAGGTGACAATCAACGGCGCCGAGTTTACGGCTACGCCCAGCAAAAAGGTGACATGGACACTGATTAAGTCGAACGATACGCCCTATCTTCTGGAGGACAAGTGGACCTATCAGGTCAAGTTCAAGATCTGGCCCAGCCAGCCGACATACAACCTGATCGCCGCGCTGAACAACGGCTTCCTGGCCTGGGGAACCGATTATACCTATACCGACAGCAACGGCGAGTCTCAGACGATCCCGGCGGAGGATTATATGGACCAGATCACCCGATCGGGGAGCCTCTTTACGCTGAAGACGAACACAGAGGCAAAGGTCACGTATAAGCCTGTGACGGAGGAGACGGTCGGAGACGAGACGACATACGTTTACGGCGAGGAGATAACGGTCGACCTGCCGGAGGTCGCCGGCATGCCTCTGGACAACACGTGGATCACCATGGAAAAGGTGTGGCAATCCACGCTGTCCCAGGAGGATAAGCCCAGCGCCGTGGATCTGTATATCCTGGAGGACCCGACGCCTGAGAAGATCGCAGCGTTCACCGCGGCCTATGAGGCGCTGAAGGCAGACAACACTCCGGAAAAATTGGCGGCCTTTGAGGCGACATATTATGATAAGGTCTCGCTCAGTGAGGACAGCGAGTGGAAGGCGGACCTTTCGATCGCCCCGGGCATCTACGACCAGTACGGCAAGCTGAAAACGACGGGCCACACGTATATGGTCATGGAACCCGACATCGACGGGCACTACGAGCTGGACGCCACGCCCACGCACCCGATGCTGAACGGTCTGACGCACGACGCCGAAGACCCGGATACGCTGCTCGATATGATCGACATCTATTCGGAAGACGGAGAGATCCCGGAGGATCCGCCTACCCTTGATATGGATAACCAGCAGAGCAAGATTTCCGTTACAAACATCCTGAAGGCCGGTATCAACATCAGAAAAGAGCTCGTTCTCGATGATGTTCCGGCAGCGCAACAGAGTTATCTGAATACGGATGAGTACTTTACCGTCAGAGTCACGCTGAAGGACGCCGAGGGCCAGCCTGTCGTCACCCCGAATGATCAGGAGGGCGGCGGCGCGCTGGGCTACAGGATCTACGCCTCGCCGGACTTCCCGGAAGGCGCTGTGGGTACGCCTGGCGTCGGCTATGTGCTCAACGGCCTCACGTACAGCGCGCAGTTGACGGACGGCGTCGTCACAGGGTATCAAGCGCGCGGTCCGATCAGCGAGAGCAGCAACGGCGTCATGGAGTTCAAGATCCGCGCAAGCGATACGCTTCGTATCGTCAACGTGCCGATGGGCACGTGGTATACCGTGGAGGAGATCGTGGCCGACACCCCCGACTACAAATATGTGGAGACGGAATGGCAGGTCATTGAGGACGGCGTGGCTATAGATGATAAAGATCATCATGCAATCGTTGACACGAACGAGATCACTGAAGAGATCCATCCCGACGCGGAAAACAACGTCGTGGTGCGCAACACCCCGCTGACGCCCGCGGCCGAGCTTGATTTCTGGAAAACGGGAGCGGGGAACACCGGGCTTCCCGGCGCGGTGTTCCAGCTGCTGGCCATGAACACGGGCGGCACGTATGTGGCGGTCGCGGAGCTCGACGGATATAAAGGAATCCTCCTTGACGAAGAGGCGCTTCAGACCGTAACGGTCGGCGATACGGCGCTGGCGAGCGCGTTCACAACGACCGAAGAGGTCCAGCACTTCACCGCACTCCCGATCGGCGGCTATAAGCTCGTGGAGCACAAGGCCCCGGATGGGTATACCATCACGCTCCGGGAGATCGAGTTTACGGTCACGATGGAGGGCGTCTCCGTGCTTACTGAGCACAGCCTGATCACCTTTGCCGCGGCGGAAGAGAACGCTCCGGCGCAGATCACGGTCAGCAACCTCCCCGGACAGGAGCTGCCCATGACGGGCGGCCCGGGCGTCGGGCGTCTGATGGCGCTGGGTCTGTTGCTGACGCTGGGCGCAGGCGCGGCGCTGATGCGGCGCAGGGACGAAAGACCGTAAAACCATAAAACCATATCGCGACACAGCCCCGGGAGGCTTCTGCCTCCCGGGGCTTTTTGTACGCTTTGTGACACTATTATAACGGTCGCGGCATTAAACTAAAAAAGACAATAGGCACAGGATCGAAATTGGCCTATTTATTGTACAGCCAGTAATCAAAACATTCAATAAAACGAATAGTATAGGCTTTTCGGGCGCTTTTTAGCAGTCTGACGGGCTGCAGGGTGTCGGGCATATCGTCACATTACAGCGTTGAAATGTTCCCTCGGGAAAGCAAGCCGGACCGGTAAAGACCGATATAAGGTACAAATCCACCGCATTTTTCGGCGGCGGTTTGACGGTCCCTTTGATTCTTCCGCGCTATAATAAAGGCAGATGATCCGACACGCGTCATGACAGATCTATTTTTCTTCGCACTATCCCCGCGGTTTCGGTCCGTTTGAACCTGGGCGTGCGCTTCTGAAGGAGTGAACGACTTTGGCTTCTATGGTCATGAATCAAGTTAACGTCTTTCTGCGTCAGCGGAAGCAGCACCGCCGCTGGGTGGCGCTGTTCCTTGCCCTCGCCTGCGTCGTGGCGTACGCGACGGTGGACCGGCTGAAATATGACGGTCAGGCCCTGAATCACAAGCAGATGGAGCTGCGCTGCACGGCTCACGGGCTGGTCGCCCACGAGCACAACGACGACTGCTACGACGAGGACGGCGAGCTGCGCTGCCCGCTGCCCGAGCTGGAGCTGCACGAGCATGACGACAGCTGCTATGAAGAGATGGCGGCGCTGGTCTGCGATAAGCTGGAGTCCGACGGCCACGTCCACGACGCGTCCTGCTATGAGCGCGTACGCGACGAGGAGCCGAGCTGCGGCATCGAAAACGAGAATCACGAGCATTCCGACGCCTGCTACGGCTGGCACGAGGAGCTGACTTGCGACATCCCCGAGGGCGAGGGCGCGCATCATCACGGCCTGGGCTGCTACGAGATCCAGATGGCGCTGGCCTGCGGCCTGCCCGAGGTCACCGAGGAGCACGTCCACGACGACGACTGCTTCGTGGAGATCGATCTGACTCCCGACGAGGTAGAGGAGCTGGTGGAGGAGCGCGAGGCGGTCGAGGCCGCCGCGGCCCGCGAAGAGGCGCTGGAGGAGCTGGAGCTCAACGGCAAATGGAACGAGGATCTGATCGCCGCGGCGGAGAGCCAGATCGGCGAGACGGCGCTTGAGAATTACATCGAGTGGTACGGCGCGGACGCGCAGGCGAACGCCGCCTTTATATCCTATTGTCTGCAGCTGGCGGAGGTGCCGTCCAAGGCCGTCGCCCGTTTCGGCGACGCCGGGGAATGGGCCGCGAACCTGCAGGAAAACGAGCTGCTTCATACATTCGAAAACGACGAACCGGCGGAGGGCGATCTGCTGTTCCTGCGGCTCAGTGAGCCGGAGGAGGGCGAGAAGGAGCCTCTGCCCGATCATATCGCGCTGTTCACGGGCCTCGGCGAGGTCGATGAGATGCGCACATTCAAGGTCATCGAGGTCTGGGGCGACCGCGTCATCGCGGGCGAGTACCCGGACGACGACCCGGCCCTGATGGGCTTCATGACCATGCCCGACGCGCAGGCGTGGAAGCAGGCGCAGCAGAACGCGGAGCTGCCCGCCCAGAGGTTCGAGGGCGAAGCCGGCGGCGTGAAGGTCAGCGTCGAAGCAGACGCCGGAGCGTTCCCCGCCGACACGACGATGGTCGTCACGACCGTCGCCGCCGAGGACCTGCCCGAGACGGTCGCGGAGGCCGTGGCCGGGAAGGTCAGCGGCGTGGAGGCCGTCGATATCGCGTTTTACAACAAGGACGGCGAGGAGATCGAGCCGCTGATCCCCATCCGCGTTTCCATGACGGCCCCGCGCATCGCTCACGCCGAGCAGTCGCAGGTGGTCCACGTCACGGACGACGGCGAGGCCAGCATCGTGGAGCAGACCCCGGCGGCGCAGCTGGACGAGACGCCCGCCGCCGACCAGGTGGTCTTCGATGCGGGCGGCTTCTCCGTTTACGCCATCGTGTACACCGTCGATTTCTACCTCGGCGATTTTGAATATCATCTGGAGGGCGGCGCGCAGATCGCCCTGGGCGAGCTGCTGGAGCTGCTGGGCGTCACCCCGAAGCTGCCGGGCGGCGTTTACGGCCCGGAGCTGGTCGAGTCCGTCGTCTTCTCCGATGAGACGCTGGTTTCCGTTGAAAAAGGCGAGACAGACTGGCTGCTGACGAGCCTGCTGCCCTTCGACACGGAGGAAAAGCTGACGATCGTCATGGCCGACGGGCACGAGCTGACCGTCAAGGTCCTCGACGCCCGGATCACCACCCACGTCATCACCGCCGATGGCGGGACCTGGGAGATCGCCGTCGTCTTCGACGAGCTGAGCGGCATCCCCGAGGACGCCGTCCTCACCGCCGCCGAGATCCCCGAGGGCTCGGAGGAATATGAGGCCATGCTGGCGCAGACCGCCGAGGCCATCGAGAACGAGGGCCGCACGCCTGACATCCGCTTCGCCCGCTTCTTCGACGTGACGATCCTCGATCAGAACGGCGAAAAGCTGGAGCCGCTGACGCCCGTGTCCGTGACGGTGCGCTACGCGGACGCCGTGGCGCTGGGCAGCGACCACCCCGCCGTGGTCCATTTTGCCGAGGAGGGCGTGGAGCTGCTGAGCGTCAAAACGAAGCTCGACGTCGAGGCTGAACAGGGCTCCGTCAACGTCTTTGAGTACACCCAGGCCAGCTTCTCCGGCATCGGCACGATCACCGAGGCCTCGACGATCGGCGACGGCCAGTATTTCATCATCACCAACTCCGACGGGCACATGTATGCCCTGTCCAGGACCGGCCAGGCGGTGGAGGTCCGCTATTACAGCAACACGCAGCAGGTGGAGGTCCTGAACGGCACCAACGAGGACGACCTGCTGTGGAACGTGCGCAGCCTCGGCTGGGGCTACTACGCCATCGAAAACAACGGGCGGTACCTGACCCTCGACGGCTCCGTCGTCACCGGCTCCCCGGCGAACGTCCGCGCGGACTGGGTGGGCTACGATCCCAACGACTCCACCAAGCTGGGCAACGGCTACAATTTCTTCAACACCTCCGCCAACGTCTGGGACAGCAGCACCTGGCTGCCGCTGTCCTTCTCCAACGACACAAAAACCTACTTCGTCGGCCAGACCACCGGCGACCCGGCGACGATCCGCATGGCGAAGTACGCGATCAACAACATCACGCCGGGCACGCTGCCCGCGACGGAGACCTACGAGGGCCGTGAGGTCAACCCCGCCGAGCTGGAGGAGTGGCTGCTGTCGCTGTTCGACGACATGCCCATCGGCTACGATGGCTTCAACAAGACCGCCGAGGTCTACGATTACGAAAACCGCATCTATCAGATCGATCTGACGGCGAAGTCCAACGCCCAGGGCTTCGGCAGCGACATGGACATCGCCTTCTCGGTGGATATGTCCAACTCCATGCTGTTCCCCTCCGTGCTGACGGAGATCGGCACCATCGAGCTGAAGCAGAGTACGCTCTATAACACGCTGGATGAAAGCAAGGTCTATTTCGTCATCTCCGACGTCCAGTCGACCGCCACGGTCAACGCCCTGTTCTACGAGGGCGGCAAGTGGAAGTATGAGGACGCCTCCAAGTGGGCCAGGGGACAGCGGGGAGGCAACAATATGGATTCCGTAGTCCCCGATTGGACGACGAAGATCGCCGGCACCGACACCGGCTGGTACAGGCTGTACGTGGCGGAGAAGGGCTATACGGATTACGTGAAGGACAACAGCAGCGATCCGGTCTGGGACAACCCGTACAACCGTCTGGCGCAGACGAGGCTCCAGATCAAAAACGTCTTCAACTATCTGGACGTCATCGCGAAGAAATACCACTGCAGGGTCCGCGTGGGCTGGAACGGCTTCGCCCGCGACGTGGTCTACGAGAAGGCGAATGCCTCGGGAAACAACAGTGAGAAGTTCGACTACCGCGCCTACCACCATCCGCTGCAGGATCTGGAGACGACCAGCTATAAGGTCATCATCGATCAGATGACCACCGGCTTCGGCACCGCCCAGGCACAGACGGGCGGCGGCACCCGCCCGGACAAGGCCTTCGAGGACGCGCTCAACGGCGGCATGGGCTGGGACGACAATGCGCAGAAGTATCTGTTCCTGATCACCGACGGCGCCCCTCAGGGCGGCGGCGAGATCAACGGTCAGAGCTCCACGCCTGCGCTGGCGCTGGCCGCGGCGCAGGCGTATAAGACGCAGTTCGACCAGAAAAACATCCATCTCGTCTCCGTCGGTCTGAGCACCGAGAATGTCAAGGGCGCGGCCGACCTGTTCGAGGCGATCTCCTACACCCCGCCCGGACAGACCGAGAAGATGATCTACCAAGCCAAGGACGGCGAGGCGCTGCAGAACGCGCTGGTCGACGCCCTGCGCGTCCTGGTCAAAAAGGCCGTCACCGTGGGCACCATCCGCGACACCATCCATCCCATGTTCTACCCCGTCGACGAAAACGGCATACCCTTCGACAAGACGAGGACCACGTATATCGATCTGAACGGCCATGTGACGACGAATACGCAGGAGCCTTACGGCAAGGTCACCTGGGACGGCAGCCGCTGGCAGGTAGAGTGGGCGCAGCAGAACGTCATCTGGGCCGATGAGGAGCATCCCTACGGCTGGCACGGCACGGTTCTCGTCAAGTCCCAGGAGGACTTCCTGGGCGGAAACGATGTGCCGACCAACGACGGCGACGCCACGCTGGAGCTGCTGAACGCCAAATATCTGGACGACAACGGCCACTGGGTCACGAAGAACTTCAAGGACCTGATGGACCTGGACGACAGCGATCTGGAGCCCCGCACGGCGGGGACGCCCTACGTCAACGTGGACGACCTGCGGTTCACCGAGGAAGCCACCGAGTGGACGGTGTACAAGGGCACGCTGATCGATCCGCTGACGCAGCTCAAGCAGTTCTTTGACGATATCAAGGTCGAGGAGAAGATCGACGACAACGGCGCGCTGATGTTCCCGCTGGCCGCCGAAAACGCTTCCGAGCGCGACGGCGCGTGGATTGATTCCCAGACGCCCGTCACCTTCGACCTCAAGGATCTCAAGGCCTTCGGCCCGCTGACCGACGCGGAGTGGAAGGACCTCATCGACGGCAGGCCCGTCACCCATCCGTATTCCTATCTGGGCAGGCATTTCGGCAAGATCACGCTGACGCTGGAGCAGACCGTCGCCGACGGTGAGCCGGGCATCACGGTCGATCCCGACGAGAACCATATCGCCTCGGTCCCCGGCGACCGCGTGGAGGTCTACACGCTCAAGGCCGTCTATACGCCCGATCCCGAGACGAAGTCGAAATACGCCTCCCATATCGGCGACTTCGGCACCGGGGAGAAGGGCAAAAACACCGACAAGATCGAAAGCGATAACGTCCATGTGGTCAACGTGCGCGAGCGCTGGCTCAAGCTCAAAAAGACGAACATGGAGGGCCGCGCGCTGCAGGGCGCCGAGTTCCTGCTGTACGCCCCGGACGGCGAGGGCGCTGCGACCATCAAGGTCGACGGCAGAGACGTCAGGGTAACGGCCGCCTATCAGCTGACCTCCGACGCGGAGGGCTGGGCCGTGCTCAAGCCGGTGGACGGGGACGAGGCCGTATCGCTGGCGCTGCCCGAGAGAATCGTGGCCGACGCGAGCGGCAGGCTGGAGGCCGTCTACTATCTGGTGGAGACCCACGCGCCCGCGGGCTACAATTATCTGCCCGCGCCCCTGACGGTCAGACTGACCATGAACGATCTCTACTGGACCGCGGATGCGTCCGTGACCACGCCTGTCAAGCCCGAAAACGCCGCCTTCAACCGCGACCAGACGAGCGGTCTGGCACTGACCGTGGAGGGCTCCGGCGCCGGTACGCAGACGATCGAGACCGACGAGCACACCGGCAGGGTGACGGTCGTCTATCAGATCCTCAACTCCAACGGCTACGAGCTGCCCATGACGGGCGGGCCGGGCGTGGGGCGTCTGACGGCGATCGGTCTGCTGCTGACGCTGGGCGCAGGCTTCGCGCTGCTGCGGCGCAGGCGCGTGCGTCTGTAACATAACGGTAATCTTAACAAAACCCGCGGGAGCCTCTCCCGCGGGCTTTTTGTGACGCTTTTGTAACGGTCACAGGAGTACACTCAAAATAACAATGGGTGGAGTATCTAAAAGGTTAGTTTTATTGTACTTTCTGTTATTATTTCGGCCCATTTTACTGAAAGTTTTCACGTTTTCAGTCATTTTTTCAGCAACAACAGCGGTGATAAAACACGGCTGTTGCATAAGCATCACGACGCGAAATATCTTTCTTGAGCGAAAGCGTCACGGTCCGATTTTTTGCCCCGCAAAAACGCTCATAAAAATCACAATTCCCCGCGTTCATTTGATGATTCCTTTGATTCGTTTGTGCTATAATGGAAGCAGAACAAGGGGCAAGGTCTCTGAAGGGTCGGCGCAATCGGCGCCGCCGGTCCCGCGCTGACGGGAGGAGATCCGCTCCGGGTTTTGGAGGAGATCGCATGACGGATAAGGAACTGCGCAAGCTGAGACGGCAGGATCTGCTGCAGCTGCTTCTGGCTCAGAGCCGTGAGGTCGCGCGCCAGCAGGAGCTGGGCGACGAGCTCCGTGGCGAGTACGAGCAGCAGCAGGAGACGGACCGCCGGTTAAAGGATAAGCTGGATGAGAAGGACGCTCAGCTGGAGCGCCTGAAGAAGAAGCTCGACCAGAAGGACGCCGAGATCGCCGCCCTGCGTCAGCAGGTGGCCAGGCTCCGGGCCGGCAAGGGCGTGAAGCCCGAGGAAGTCGGCTCCGTGACTGAGATCGCCCGGCACATCAACGATATTTTCCAGTCGGCACAGCAGCAGGCCGAGGCATATATGAACAGCCTGACCGGCGAGGTGCCCCCCGTGGAGCTGCCCGAGCCCGAGGAGATCGAGGAGCCCGCACCGGCCCCGATCCCGGCGCCGGCCAACGTGACTGCGCCTGCTGAGGAGCGGAAAGCTCCCGCCCCCGTGCCGGAATCGCCCGCTCCTGCGCCGGAGCCTGAGAAGATCGCCCGCAGGCACGGCAAAAAGAATCCCGCCTGGGTGGAGCCGGAGGAGCAGAAGGCCCCCGCCGCGCTCGACCGGGAGGACGCCATGGGCATCGCCAAGGATCTGATCAAAGCAGGTACAGCATGGCTGAAAAAGAAGTAATGGAAGTAATGTATCCCTCCATCGACGCGTTGGAGAAGGAGCTGGCCAGGGAGAAATACCGCAGCAATTACAGCCGCGTCCTCCGCAGCACGGTCTTTTCGCTGCTGGTAGTTGCAGCCGTGGCCGTTCTGATCGCCGTGCTGCTGATGCCGGTCATTCAGGTCAGCGGCATGAGCATGGCCGACACCCTCAACGACGGCGACATCATCGTCGCCCTCCGCGGCGTCAAATACGGCACGGGCGACGTCATCGCCTTTTACTACAACAACAACATCCTCATCAAGCGGGTCATCGCCCGCCCCGGCGACTGGGTCAACATCGACAGCGACGGCAACGTCACGGTCAATGACGTCCCCCTGGACGAACCCTACGTCACAGACAAGGCTTTCGGCGACTGCAACATCCCGCTGCCCTATCAGGTGCCCGAGGGCAGGTTCTTCCTGATGGGCGACCACCGCGCCACCAGCATCGACAGCCGCAACTCGGCCGTCGGCTGCATCAGCGACGACATGGTGGTCGGCAGGCTCTTCGTCCGCGTCTGGCCCCTCAAGCAGATGGGCGTCATCGAATAAACAGGCGATGCGGAAGCGGACGCGCAGCGCAAATGCACCATTTCTTTTATGATCAACGGCAGGCTTTATCCGGCCGATGATTATACAGGCGGCGACGGCAGCATGGCCATCGGCTATGACGGCGTCGTCACCATCACGAACAAGTCACAATACGGTCCCGGGCTTCCCATGACGGGGGGCGCGTGATCGGGCGGACGATCATCCACGGAACCGCGATGGCGGGCGCCGCAGGCGCCTGGCAGCCGCGGTGCAGACGGAAAGGCGGTGGGGCCCGTTCAACTGAACAGTGTCAGAGCCGGGCCTCTTGCCCGGAAGGATGTGGTCGGCGGGAGCTGACGCGTCCGTCCCGAAGCGATTAGGGACGGGAGGCGGCGCCTGAAACGACCGGGACGCCCGGGCCCGAAACCGGGCAGGCGGCTCTGCGGAGCCGCGGAACAAAACGGTCCGGCGGTGAGTCAAAAAAACACCAAAGGAAAAACAAAAAAGCGCAAAAGTCGTTGATTTATTGATGCTTTTTTTGATGCATGTGTGCTATAATGAAGGCACAGCAAGGGGAGAGGGCAACCGATCCCAAGGTCCTGCGGCGGAGCGATCCGCCGGAACGAAAAGGGTTACACGAGGCGCAAGCCTCTGTAATAAGAGATTTTGCGAGTTCGGAGGCGGCGAGTCCGCTTCACGGGATGGGGCGCAAGCGACCGGCGCACCGGACCGACGAGCATCGCAAGACCGATCCCGTGAAAACACGACCGAACGCAACCGAATCTCGTGCCGCTCCGTTCGCGGCGCGGCAGGGCGGGTGAAAGTCCCGCCGACAAAATCCAAACAAAGAAAGGAAAAACACACATGAAAAAGTTTTTAGCACTGTGTCTGTCCCTGGCCATGGTCCTGGCCCTGGGCGTGACGGCGTTTGCGGCTGGTACCAGCAGCACTGCGGATGCCGGAAAGGGCGAAATCATCGTTGATAACGCCAAGGATAGCTCCAATTACTATGCGTACAAAATCTTTGATGTAACGTATGCTGACAACACTTCCGATCAGTATGCTTACACCATCTCCAACGACTCCCCCTGGTTCGCGGTCGTCAATGCTTATGCTGATCAGGCTGCGAAGGGCCTGACCCTGACCAAGGTCCCCGGCTCCGGTGAAGAAGTTGCCAATGATGGCACAAAGTACACTGTTACTTACGATGCTACTAAGTTCAGCGCTCCTGATTTTGCTCAGTATCTGTACGCTTACGCTGATGACACCTTCACGGGCGGCGACACTACGACTGTTGATGTCAATGATCCTGACAAAAAGACGCTGACCTCTGGTTCTGTCGACAACCTGGAGCTTGGCTACTGGTTCGTGACTACTACCACTGGTGCTCTGTGCAACCTGACCACCACTGATCCTGTCGTTCACATCAACGATAAGAACATCGTCGTGTTTGAGAAAGACGTTGATGATGAAGACCACACCATCGAAGTCGGCCAGACTGTCACCTACACCCTGACCGGTCAGGTACCTGACACGACTGGTTACACCAAGTACACCTATAAGGTCGAAGATACTATGACCAACGGTCTGACGTTTAAAAAGGACGTCAAGATCAAGTTCGGCGATGTCGTCATCATCGGCACCCCCGCCACTGGCGAGACCGCTTACAGCGGCACGGTTACTGTTCCTACCGTTGATTATTCTACTGACAACAAGTTCGTTGTTGAGTTCGACATGACCAAGTGGCAGGAGTTCGTCAATGACAATATCACCATCACTTATACTGCGGAAGTCAACGAAAATGCCATCCAGCATGACGAAGAGAACAACAAGGCGACCCTGACCTACAGCAACAACCCCAACAATGTTGATTCTACCGATCATCGCGATGACGAAGAGCATCTGTACTCCTTCAACCTGGTTCTTGACAAGTACGCTGTGAACAAGGATGATGCTACTGATACTTCTGCCAAGCTGGCGCACGCCAAGTTCGTTCTCTACAAAGAAGTGAGCGAAGATGACGACAATGATCCCGCGACCGAGAATGTTAATGTAAAGTATTATTACTACTACAACGCGACTGATAAAAAGGTCGAGTGGGTCAAGGAAGCTGATCTGAAGGATGCCGCCAATGCTGCTACGACTCCTGACAAGGCGACTAACATCACCACTGTTGAGACCGATGCCAATGGCGCTGCTGAGTTTGACGGTCTGGAAGCCGGCACGTATCAGCTGCTTGAGACCAAGGCTCCCGACGGTTACAATCTGCTGACTGCTCCTATCCCTGTTGTCCTGGTTGCTACCGAGAATACTGAACCCGACGCTGTTGAGCCTTATGCTCTGAGCGCTACTGTCAACGGCGAGACTGCTGGTGTTGCTCATACTGTTGATAATATGATCACTACTGACCCTGCTAATCAGGATAACGATGTTGTCGCCCAGGTTGGCAACAACTCTGGTCTCGAGCTGCCCTCCACCGGCGGTATCGGTACCACGATCTTCTACGTGGTCGGCGGTCTGATGGTGGCTGTGGCCGGCGTCATGCTGATCACCAAGAAGCGCATGAGCCGCGAGGGTTAATCTCCCTTACGAGCTTGCGTAAAAGCACGAAAAAAACGAACTGAAAAGCCCCGGGATGGGAGATTTCCCGTCCCGGGACTTTGCCGCACAAGCTGACACCTTCACGCGGTGTGCGGCGAGCAACGGGTTTTAAGGAATAAGGCTCCCTCCCCGAGGGAGCTGGCAAACGGCGGAGCCGTTTGACTGAGGGAGTTGCGGCGGAATGCACAAGCCCTTGCAGCTGATCGGCCCCGGGCGGACAGCATCCCGGACGGGATCCTTCGACTGCGCTGCGCTCCGCACAGGATGACATGTTACAGGGGCAGACAGCGGCAGGGGGCAACTCCTTCCACCGCTTCGCGGTCCCCCTCCCTCTGAGAGGGAGGCGTCGTATAAAACCCGGCAAAGTCAGCAAATTGTCCGAACTCACTGTGTCTCTGGAGTCATTATGGACGAGGATAAGGTCCTTGAGGCCGCAAAAAAGAAAAAGAAATCTAACCTTTCGAATATCATCCTGTCGATCATCCTGCTGATGGGCATCGGCATCATGGCATACCCCACGGTGTCCGACTGGTGGAACAGCTACCATCAGTCCCGCGCCATCGCCTCCTACGCCAACGTCGTGGAGAACACCTCCACCGAGGAGATGGAGGCCATGCTGGAGGCCGCGCGGGCGTACAACCGCCACATCCTCACCCGCGACAGCCGCTTCATCATGACCGATCTGGAGCGCGAGCACTATGAAAAGCTGCTGGACCTGTCCGGCACGGGCATCATGGGCTACATCCAGATCAACGCCATCGGCGTCAGCCTCCCCGTGTACCACACCACCGAGGAGCGCGTGCTGCAGATCGCCATCGGGCACGTGGACTGGTCCAGCCTCCCCGTGGGCGGCGAGGGCACCCACACCGTCCTGTCCGGCCACCGCGGCCTGCCGTCGGCGAGGCTGCTGACCGACCTGGACCGCCTGGTGGTGGGCGACACGTTCACCATCACCGTTCTCAATAACGTCTGCACCTACGAGGTGGACCAGATCCGCATCGTGGAGCCCCAGGACCTGACGGAGCTGGAGATCCTGGACGACAAGGACTACTGCACGCTGGTCACCTGCACGCCCTACGGCATCAACACCCACCGCCTTCTCGTCCGCGGCCACAGGATCGAGAACATCCGCGACGAGGTGGTCGTCACCGCCGGCGGCCTGCGCATCCCCACCTTCGTGGTCATCCCGGCCGTGGGCATCCCGCTTTTGTTCCTGTTCCTGCTGGGCATGCTGATCTACTACGGCATCCGGCCCAAACGCAGGAGCGAGGAGGAGCTGCTGGAGAGCATCCGCGAGGCGGCGGCCGAGGAGCTGAAAAACGAAGAAACGTCCGGTCAGGAAACTGAGTTGAACGAAGAAAAAGAAGAAGACGCGTCGGATCGCTCCGACATAAACCCCATTGAATAAGGAGGGACTGCCATGAACATGAAAAAGAGAGCGCTGACGTCTCTCGCGTTGGCGGCGGGCATTCTGCTCTTGTTTGCCGCCACGGCTTTGGCGGTCGACCTTGACCGCACGGTTGCCGTGACCGTCAACGCCGGTGGTCAGGATTTTTACGAGGACCTGCAGAACGCCCACGTGGTCGTCGATCTGTATAAGATCGCGGACGCCGAGGCGGCGGGCGACGCGCTCACCTTCGTGCCCGCCGCGCCCTATGCAAACCTGCAGCTGCCCGCGAATCCCGACAGCAGCACGTGGAGCGCGCTGGCCCAGACCTGCGCTCAGATGGCGCTGGAGTTGGACAGACCCGTGGTCGAGGGCGCCGAGACCTTTGAGACCATCACCGGGGATCGGCTGTCGGCCGGTCTGTACCTAATCCTGGCCCGCGGCGCGGACGAGGAGAACCCTGTCCGCCGCACCCAGACCCCCGAGGGTGAGGACGCCATCGTCACCACAGCACATTCCGAGAGCTATTCCTATACGTTCAACCCCGAGCTGATCGCCGTGCCCTACCGCGCGTCCGAGCTGGACGAGTGGAGCTACGCGCCGACGATCACCCTCAAGCCCGCCCGCGAGCTGAGGGAGAAGCCGCTGGAGATCGTCAAGCGGCTGGAGAATTACCGCCCCGAGGGCCCGGCCGTGTTCGTCTTCTCGGTCAAGGCCGTCAAGGACGGCGTGACGGTGTTTGACAACGTCGTCACCACCAGCTTCACCGAGGCCGGCGAGAAGAGCCTGCTGGTGGGCGTGCCCATCGGCTCCGAGGTCACGGTCACCGAGGTCTACTCCGGCGCGGGCTACAAGCCCGTGGGCCGCACGGCCCAGCACGTGACCATCACGCTGGATGAGGACGCGGTCGTGACGTTCGTCAACGATGTGGACGGCAGCACGACGACCGGCGGCGGCATCGAGAATCACTTCGAGTACGACAATGCCGACAGCTGGGGCTGGACCAAGATCGAGCAGGAAGGGTAGGGGATAAACGATGAAGAAAATGAATCTCCTGCTGGCGGCGTTGGCCGTCTGCCTCGTTCTGACCGCCGCCATCGGCTCTGCGTGGGCGTATTTCACCACCTATGCCGTGGCTAAGGGCGGCCACGTGGTGGAGCTCAGCGACCACCGCACCCCGCCTCCCAACATTGAGGAGCGCTTCGCGGCCTGGGTCAAGTACGTGCGCATCACCAACAACGAGGACGGCGAGACCGTGTTCGTCCGTGTGCGCGCCTTCGGTCCCGAGAAGTACCCGCTGAGCTATCTTGACGAGAACAACAACTGGACCCGCGGCAGCGACGGCTGGTATTACTACAACGAGCCGCTGCAGCCCGGCCAGAGGACGCCTGAGCTGCAGATCAAGATCAACGATGTGCCCGAGAAGGCCGAGTACGGCGACGACTTCAACGTCACCGTCGTCTATGAGTCCATCGCGGCGCAGACCGCCGAGAACGGCGAGCTGTATGCGGATTGGGAGGTGACCGCACGATGAAAGAGAAGCTGAGCAAGCTGAGCCGGTCCACCGCTTTTACCGTGCTGCTGTTCGCCCTGGCCGCCTGCCTGCTGCTGGGCGGCACCGTCGGCAGCACCCGCGCGGCGCTGACCTATTATTCCGAGACCTACACCTCCCGCGTGCAGATGCACGACATCGGCGTGAGCCTGCTGGAGAACGGCAGCCGCATCAGCTGGCGCGACTACGGCAGCCGTGCTGACGGCACCTGGAGCGAAAACACCGGCGTGCTGCTGGGCAATATGCTGGGCGAGAGCGAAAAGCTGCAGCTGGGTCACGGCTACACCGAAGAGCTGGCCGTGCGCAACAGCGGCACCATCGATCAGTACGTCCGCGTCATCATTTATAAGTACTGGGCCGACGGCGACGAGAAGCTGCGCGACATGGACCCCGAGCTGATCGACCTGCACCTGGTCAATACGGGCGACGAGTGGATCGTGGACCGCGAGGCCTCCACCCCCGAGCGCACCGTGCTGTATTACCATACGATCCTCCGCTCCGGCGAGACCTCCGTGCCCTTCTCCGATACCCTGAGCATCGACAAGAGCATCGAGAGGAAGAGCGAGACCGTCACCGCCAAGGACGGCTCCGCCACCACCGTCTATGAGTACGACGGGTGCGAGTTCCAGGTGGAGGTCGAGGTGGACGCCGTTCAGATCCACAACGCCGAGGACGCTATCTGGAGCGCCTGGGGCCGACAGGTCACCATCAACGGCGACCGGCTGAGCCTGAATTGAGGAGGCGCGTCATGAAGAAAAGAGTATTGACACTGACGCTGGCCCTGGTGCTGGCTTTCGGTCTGGCCGTGCCCGCCTCGGCGGAGCACTTCACCGGCGGCGACAACTGGCGCGTCCGGTTCACCGAGGGACAGGAGATGGAGAGCACCTTCCGCTCGCAGGAGCTGACGGAGGCCGTCAGCGGCCTGCAGCCCGGCGACGACATCGTCTTCTCCCTGACCCTGCAGAACGACAACGAGAACAGCACCGACTGGTACATGTCCAACAAGGTCCTCTATTCTCTCGAGGACCGCAGCGCCAACGCGGCCACGGCCGGCGGCGCCTATACCTATGAGCTGATCTACACCGACAAGAACGGCGAGGAGCGCGTGCTGTACTCCAGCGATACGGTCGGCGGCGAGACGATCACTGCGGCCGGCGAAGGTCTGCACGAGGCCACCGACGCCCTGCAGGACTTCTTCTACCTGGAGAGCCTCGCCCAGGGCGACAAGGCCGGCATCACGCTGACCGTCGCGCTGGAGGGCGAGACCCAGGGCAACGACTATCAGGACACCCTGGCCGACCTGGCCATGAACTTCGCCGTGGAGCTGACGCCGGGCGTGGGGAACGAGTACGTCCCCGGCACGCCGCACGTCATCGTCAAGACCGGTGATCAGAACGATCTGTTCTGGTACTACATCGCCATGATCGTCAGCGGCATCGTCTTCCTGGCGCTGGCCATCGACAGCATTCGCCGCAGGCGCAAAGCCCGGCAGGAGGGCAAAGCATGAGAAAATACGCCAAGCTCCTTCTGATCACGGTCGTGCTGGCGTGCCTGATGGCCTTCACGGCCTCGGCCGCCGATTACACCTACACCGTCCGCTTCTACTCCGGCAGCCAGGGGACCTTCTCCGGCCAGGAGTGGGTGACCTTTGAGAACCTCAACTACGGCGACCGCGTTACCTTCAACCGCAACGCCGTGCAGCTGTCCGACGCCGGCAAGTACTACATCCGCGGCATCCGCGAGTCCGGCAAGGACAACAACACCGTCGGCCTGACGTCCTTCGTCGTCACGAAGGACCAGGACTACGTGGTGGCCTACGGCATCCTGGGCAACGCCGTGCAGTACACGGTGCGCTACGTGGACCGCTACGGCAACCAGCTGGCCCCCGACGACACGTATTACGGCAACGTGGGCGACAAGCCCGTGGTGGCGTATCTGTACATCGACGGCTACCAGCCCCAGTACTACAACATCACCGGTACGCTGCGTGAGAACGCGGCGGACAACGTGTTCACCTTCGTGTACGTTCCCGTGCGCACCGGCGCAGGTGTGACGATCGTGGCGCCGGACGGCGGCGTGACCGTCATCGACAACACGGGCACGGACAACACCGGCAATACCGGCGCCAATACGAATCCCAATACGAATCCCAACACGAATCCCAACACGAACCCCGGCACCAATCCGGGCACGGTCGTCACGCCGGGCAACAACGACAACAGCAATGAGAACGGCCCTGAGGAGATCCTTGATACCGACGTCCCTCTGGCCAATCCCGACGACCCGAACGGCGAGCCGATCGACGACGATCTGACGCCGCTCGAGCGCTTCCTCAAGTGGATCACCGAGGATCCCGTCCACGCGGGCACCTCCGCAGCGGCTCTGATCGCCATCCTGATCTGGCTGTGGTGGATGCTCCTGCTTCTCAAACGGAAAAAGAAGGACGAGGAGAACGATGAGCAAAACAAGCAATAATCGATCTGGCAAGGGCGGGAAAGCACTCCCCGCCCTTTGCAACGTTATAGGTACTGCCATTCTGCTGGCTGTGATCCTGACGTTTCTGCCCCTGACCGCCCCGCGGTACATGGGCTACGAGGTGTTCAACGTGGTCAGCCCCTCCATGGAGCCCGAGATCCCCGTGAACAGCGTCATCTACGTCCAGCCCGTGCGGCCCGAGGACCTGCAGGAGGGCGATATCATCGCCTTCCACACGGGCAGCTCCGTCATGACCCACCGGGTGATGAAGAATCAGACCGTGGTGGGCGAGCTGACGACGAAGGGCGACGCCAACGAGAAGGAGGACATCTCCAAGGTGGGCTACACCAGCGTCATCGGCAAGGTGACGTTCCACCTGCCGTTCATCGGCGGGCTCATGGCAATCTACGCCAGCCCCATCGGCAAGGCCTACGCCCTGGTGTTCGCGGCCTGCGGCGTCATGTTCAACCTGCTGGCCGGGCGCATGCGCGCCAGACGGCGGGAGCGGATGGTGCAGGAGATGCTGGAGGGCAAGCGGTAGATGAGCACCTGGATCAGACGCATCCTCATGGCCGTGTCGCTGCTGGTGTTCGTCTTCGCGGCGGCCACGGTGGCCGCCGTCAAGTACAGCTACAGCGTCGACCGCAGGCTCTATGCCGCCACGGCCGAGTCGTTCACCGAGGCCGTGCCCCGGGAGGAGCTGCAGCGCCGGGAGGAGGAAAAGCGTCTCTGCGCGCCCATCGCCGTGGATCTTGCGGGTCTGCGGGAACAGAACCCCGATATCGTCGGGTGGATCTGGTGCGAGGACACCGTGATCAACTACCCCGTCCTTCAGTCCGATGACAACGACCGATATCTGCGCCGCACCTACGACGGCAAATACAGCGCCTCCGGCTCGATCTTTGTGGAGGCGTTGAATCATATGGGCTTCGCGGACTACAACACCGTGGTCTACGGCCACAACATGCGCTCCAACGACATGTTCGCGGGGCTCAAATACTGGCAGGATCCCGACTACGCCGCCGCCCATCCCGTCATGTATCTGCTGACGGAGCAGGGGGACTGGCGCATCGACCTGCTGAGCGCCTATACCACCTCGGCCTATTCCGAGACGTACACCATCTATCTGGCCCCCGGCACGGAGCTGGATGACTATATCGCCCGCGCCAGGTCGCTGTCCGCCGTCGATTTCGGCGTCGAGCCGCAGCCGAACGCGAAATATGTGCTGCTGTCCACCTGCGCCTACCTGTTCGACGACGCCCGTTACGTCGTCCACGGGATGCTGACGCCCTGCGACAGCGTCTGCGGCCGTCTGGCCGAGTGATTCCGACGATCCTGACGAACGGGGGTGAAGGCTTCCGATGCACCGCAACAAGCGAATAGCGCTGCTGCTGGCAGGGCTCCTGCTGCTGACTGCCTGCGGCGAGGCGGAGCCCGCGCCTGCGGGCCAGGAGCCTGCGCCCGCGGAGCAGACCCAAACGCTGGAGACCGTGGAGGACAACGCCACGCCCACCTGTCCCTACATCGCGCCCACCATGGCCACCGCCTCCTTCAACGAGAGCGGTGCCAAGGGCAACGCCAAGTGTAAGATCGACCTGTCCGGCGCCGCCAACGGCTACGTGGCCGTGTCCGCCAAATCGGAAAAGCGGCTCAAGTTCCAGGTGGTCAAGGGCCAGACGACGTACAATTACGACATCCGATCCGACGGCACGCCGTCGATCTTCCCCCTGCAGAGCGGCGACGGCTCCTACAAGTTCCGCGTCATGGAGAACATCCACGACAGCAAGTACGCCGAGCTGTATGCCACCTCCGCGACGGTGAAGCTGAGCGACCAGTTCGCCCCGTTCCTCCGGCCGAGTGATTACTGCAAGTATAATTCGTCTTCATTATCCGTTCAGAAATCAGCTGAGCTGGCGAAAAACGCCGGGACGGCTCTGGGCCTCGTTACGGCGGTGTACGATGAGATCTGCCGCACGGTGCGGTACGACGACTACAAGGCGTCCACCGTCAAGAGCGGCTACCTGCCCGATCCCGACGAGACCCTGCGCACGGGCAAGGGCATCTGCTTCGATTACGCGTCGCTGGCGGCGGCCATGCTGCGCAGCCAGGGCGTGCCCTGCAAGCTCATCTTCGGCTACGTCAGCCCCAACGACCTCTATCACGCGTGGAACATGTTCTGGACCGCCGAGACCGGCTGGGTCACCGTCTCCTATCAGGTGACGGGGTCCCAGTGGAACAGGCTGGACCTGACCTTCTCCGCCAACGGCGCTGATGCCACGTTCATCGGCGACGGCACCAACTATGCCGAGCTATACCAGTACTGACCGGACGCCGCGTGCATGATCTGCGGCGGGAAGGACCCGCGGGCGGAAGAGCGTCTGCCCGCCGGAGGCTCGATTCGTTACCGCTCTGTATGGACAGTTTTCAGTATTGATGCAAAGGGTGATCGACATGAAAAAACAGCTTGATGATCTGGGCGTCAGCGCGTTCTGCGAAAGCATGGCCATGATGGTCCGCGCGGGCATCCAGACGGACGAGGCCATCGGCCTGCTGGCCGAGAGCGCCCGGAAGGACGGCGGCGTGCTGGAGAGCGGCCTGGCCGTCATGAAGGAAAAGACCGAGGCCGGCGACCGGCTGTGGAAGGCCATGGAGGAATCCGGCATCTTCCCCGATTACTGCGTGCGCATGGTGGAGGCCGGCGAGGGCTCGGGCCGCATGGAGAGCATCCTGTTCCGCCTGTCCCGGTATTACGCCGATCAGAAGACCATGGGCGACAAGCTCCGGGGCGCGGTGACGTACCCCGCCGCCATGCTGGTGCTGATCATCGCGGTGCTGGCCGTCATGCTCGTCATGGTGCTGCCCGCGTTCACCGACGTTTACGACAATCTGACGGGCAGCCTGTCCGCCTCGACCTACGGCTACATCCGCTGGGCCTACGCCTTCTGCTGGATCGCGCTGATCGCCATGGTGGTCATCGCGGGCGCGCTGATCGTCGGGCTGTGGATGTGGACCCACGGCAAACGCGAGACCGTTGAAAAGCTGCTGCGGAAGCTGCCCATCTGCGACAATATCCTCAATTCCATGGGCTCCTACCGCTTCACCGCCGCGCTGACCACGTTCCTGGCCAGCGGCGAAATGCAGGACGACGCCGTGCGCATGAGCATCCCCATGGTCCGGTGCAAGCCCATCGAGGACGTGCTGCACCGGTGCGAGGAGCGCATGGCCGAGGGCCACAGCATCGCCCAGGCCGCCTACGACGAGGACCTGTTCGAGCCCGTTTACGGCCGCATGCTGCTGGCCGGCGAGCGCAGCGGCAGCATGGAGCCCGTGCTGGAGCGCCTGTCCGGCCTGCTGGAGGACAACGCCGCGTCGCTGGTGGAGCGGCTGGTGGGCATCATCGACCCGCTGCTGTCGGGCGTGCTGATGGTCACCGTCGGTCTGTCGCTGCTGAGCGTCATGCTGCCGCTGATCGGCATGATGAACTCGGTGGGATAAGGAGGAGCCATGTATTCCGATCGCAAACGCTCCCGCGCGCTGCCCGCGCTGGTGTGCGCGCTGATCCTGCTTGTGCTGTGCGTGGCGTTCCTGCGCTTCCGCGGCAGCGGCAGCGACCTGACGGAGGAGAGCGCCGCCGCCCTGGAGGCGGCCGTGCGCCGGGGCGCGCTGCAGTGCTACGCCGTGGAGGGCGTCTATCCGCCGGATCTGGCGTATCTGGAGGACAACTACGGCCTGCAGATCAACACGCGGGACTTCTACGTGTCCTATGAGGCGTTTTCCTCCAACCTTCCGCCCGACGTCATCGTCGTGCCGCGATAGGAGGCAGGTATGGAGTATTCTGAGTATTCAATGGAGACCGGGACGACCGAACGCCGCCGCACGCGGCCGGCCGGGCCGTCCACGGGTCTGTTCACCATCGGCATCGCCGGGCTGTTCCTGGCCGGGTTCCTGATGCTTGTGGTGCTGGGCGCCCACAGCTACCGGGGCACCGTGTCCGGTCAGACGGGCAACGGCGACCGCCGGGCGCAGCTGTCGTATCTGGCGACCATCGTCAAGGCAAACGATCTGCGTGACGCCGTCTCCGTTTCACAGGACGGTCGGTACGGCACCGTGCTGACGCTGGAGGACGGCTGGGGCTACGCTACGCGGCTGTATGTGAACGAGGGGCAGCTCACGGAGGATTACGCCGCCGTCGACAGTCCCCTGGACCCCGAGGAGGGGCAGGTCATCGGCGCGACGAGACGGTTCGACGTGACGCATCAGGGCGACCTGCTGCGCATCGCGCTGGACGAGGGCGAGGTCGTGCTGCGCCTGCGCAGCGGGGAGGTGAGACCGTGAGCGAACGCAGACGGAACACGTCCTTTTACGTGGAGACGCTGTTGATGATCGCGGTCTTCATCGCCATCATCCTCGTGCTGACCCAGGTCTTCGGCCTGGCCAGGCGCGAGAGCGACAGCGCCCGGGCGCTGACCGACGCCGTGGTGCTGGCGGGCAACGCCGCCGAGCGGCTGAGCCTGTCCGATTCCCCCGACGCGCTGATGGCGCTGACCGACGAGGGCAGCGCGGAGCAGAAGAAGAACGTGATCACGGCCCGCTATGACCGCGCGCTGCGGCCCGATCCTGCGGGCGTCTACACGGTGGAGACCGTCTGGCAGCCGGAGGGCGAGCTGGCCCGCGGCGTCATCACGGTGACGCTCCGGGGCAAGGCGGAGCCGGTGTATCAGCTGGAGACCGCCGTTTATCTGGGGGAGGGCGCGAAATGAAACAGACTCCCGTCAAGCTGGGCCCTCTGGCGCTGCTGCTGACCGTCATCAGCATCTGCCTGACGGTCATGGCCATCCTGACCTACGTCACGGCCGGCGCGGATTTGCGCCTGGCCGAAAAATACGCCGACACCGTCTCCCGCCGCTACGCCCTCGAGACCGAGGGGCAGGAGCTGCTGCGGGACCTGGGGCAGGGAAGCGGCGAGGCCGTCCTGGAGCGGGACGGCGCCGTGCTGACCGTCCGGGTGGAGAACGGGCAGGTCACCGAGTGGCGTCACGAGGTCCTCTGGACCGAGAACGACGACATCGGCAACCTGTGGATCAAAGACTGAGAGGAGCGCAACGATAATGGAAATCATAGAGATCCTGAAGCAGGCCATCGAGCAGGGCGCTGCCGATATCTTCCTCATCGCCGGCGTGCCCGTCACCTTCAAGATGAAGGGCCAGCACGTGCGCATGCCCGGCGAGATGCTCATGCCCGACATACTCGACCTGCTGGTCAACCAGATCTATGATGTCAGCAAGCGCGACCGCCGCAACCTCAACGAGGGCGTGGACGACGATTTCAGCTTCGCCCTGTCCGGTCTGGGCCGCTTCCGCGTCAACGTCTTCCGTCAGCGCGGCTCTCTGGCCGCGGTCATCCGCGTCATTCAGTTCGGCCTGCCCGACCCCGCGGAGCTGGGCATCCCCGAAAGCGTGCTGTCCCTGGCCGACAACAAGAAGGGCCTCGTGCTGATCACCGGCGCCGCCGGCACCGGCAAATCGACGACGCTGGCCTGCATGATCGACCGCATCAACCGCACCCGCGACGCCCATATCATCACGATGGAGGACCCCATCGAGTACATCCATCGCCACAACAAGTCCATCGTCACCCAGCGCGAGATCTCCATCGACACCCCGGGCTATCTGGACGCTTTGCGCTCCGCCCTGCGCGAGAGCCCCAACGTCATCCTGCTGGGCGAGATGCGCGATTACGACACGATCTCCTCGGCTATGACGGCGGCGGAGACCGGCGTGCTGCTGCTGAGCACGCTGCACACCAGCTCGGCGGCCAACACCATCAACCGCATCCTCGACGTCTTCCCGGCCAACCAGCAGAAGCAGATCAAGATCCAGCTGGCCCAGATCCTCAAGGGTGTCGTGTGCCAGCAGCTGGTCCCCGGCGTGGACGGCCGCCAGATCCCCGTGTTCGAGATCATGAAGTCCACCACCGCCATCCAGAACATGATCCGCGAGGATAAGCTCCACCAGCTGGAGTCCGCCATGCAGGCCGGCGCCGCCGACGGCATGTGCACCATGGACGGCAGCCTGCTGAAGCTCTACAAAGAGGGGAAAATTACGAAGGACACGGCGCTGCTGTCCTGCGCCAACTACGAGAATATGGTCAAACGCCTTGGTTAAAACCAGGCAGCAGCTCAATATCGAAGGGGGAGGGAATGAATGAGATCACCGGAAACGCGTGAAAATGTCCTGTACGTCCACACGCTGGGCTCGTTTCTCATGCAGTGGAACGGCAGCCGCATCGTCGGCGGGGCAAAATCAAGCGATTCGCAGTCAACGTACCTGCTGCAGATCCTGATCCACAACCGCCGCAACGGCGTCACCCGCGACCGCCTCGAGTCCCTTCTGTTCGAGGAGCGCGAGATCAACGACCCCCACCACGCCCTGCAGAGCATCATTTACAATACGAAAAAGAAGCTGGAGAAGACCGGCCTGCCCAAGGTCAACTACATCGAGCAGCGCGGCGGCGTCTATTTCTGGACCGATCAGATCGAGACCGTCGAGGACGCCGAGCAGTTCGAGCAGACCTGCGCCGAGGCACGCGCCGCCGACAACCGGGACGAGAAGCTCGTGCTGTACATGGACGCCTGTCACATGTACAGCGGCGATTTTCTGCCCATGCTCCCCACGGCTATCTGGGCCGTCCAGGAGGCGCGGCGGTACAAGAACCTCTTCTGCGCCTGTGTGGAGGAGGCCGCCGAGCTGCTGCGCTGCGGGCAGGATTATTTCCAGATGGAGGAGCTGGGCCGGTACGCCTCGCGCATCGACCCCCTGGCCGACTGGGAGACCGTCACCATGGAGGCGCTGGCGTCCATGGGCCGGTATGAGGAGGCCCGCAAGCTCTACGACGACACGGTCCAGTATTATTTCAACGAAGAGGGCCTGCGCCCCTCGCGCAAGCTCATGGAGCAGTTCGAGCGCCTGGGCGTGACCATGAAGCACCAGCACGCCGCGCTGGACACGATCCAGGGCGAGCTCACCGGCCAGGACGACGCTTTCCCCGGCGGGTACCTGTGTACCTACCCCGTGTTCCAGGGCATCTACCGCATGATCGAGCGCATGCTGGAGCGCGGCGGTCAGTCGGTGTACCTGATGCTGTGCACAGTGGTGGACGGCAAGGGCAACCCCATGAAGGAGGGCCCCATGCTGGAGGAGCTGAGCAAGCGCATGGGCGACGCCGTGCGTCGCTCCATCCGCCGCAGCGACGCCATGACCCAGTACGGCCGCGGGCAGTTCCTCGTGCTGCTGGTGAACACCACGCGGGAGAACTGCGCCGTGATCCAGCGCAGGATCAATCAGCGGTTCATCGTGGGCCGCCAGCGCACGGGCATCCAGTATTACGTCAACAGCGTCTACTGGACGCCGCCGATGAAGCAGACGGATGAAAGCGACCGGGTGAACAGAGCATGAGTGAGAAAACACAGTGGTATATCGGCGCGCCCAACGGGGTCGTGCTGTGCATCGACCATCGGGGCCCCGGCGGCGTCCTGTCCGGCCGGATGTGGGACAGCTACAGCCTGGACCCCATCCCCTTTGACGATATGGAGCGCATGGCGCTGGATATGGAGCAGCTCTACGACAGCCTGAGCTTCCCCCATCCGGAGGTCAACGCGCGCACCTTCCTCCCCGAGGAACACACCACCCCGGCCGGCCGGCCGCAGAGAGAAGAGAGGATCAAGATCATGAGCGACGAAAAACTGCTTGGCAAGCACGGCGACATCGGCACCTTCATCGTCCGCGTGCAGCACCGTCAGAACAGCTCCATGCAGGGCCGCATCACCTGGATGGAACAGGACAAGACCATCAGCTTCCGCTCCGTTTGGGAGATGATCAAGCTGATCGAAAGCGCCGTAGAGTCCGTCGTCCCCGACACCGAGGCCGAAAAGGAGCCCGGCTGGTTCGACGGAGAGGAAAAGTAAGAGCAGATATTACAGAGAGTTATCAAAAAGCCGCCCGAAAGGGCGGCTTTTTCAGTGGACAGTGGACAGTTGGCAGTGAGGGGCGAATTGACAATTGACAATTGCGGTGCCTGCGGCGCATTGCATCCCGCCGCGCAGCGGCGGGATGCATATAACCCCGGACAGTGGCCGCCCGATCGGCGCCGGATTGTGGTCGCCCGGCCGGTCGGCGCATATCGAGGTCCCGGGGATCAGGCGCCGTAAGGGCATAGATCCTTCGACTCCGCTCAGGATGACAACGTAGGGGGAACGGACCGCGTCGTAGGGGCCGATGACCACATCGGCCCATGATCATGCTGGCGTTTTGCGGTCGTCGCAGCGGCGGCTTGGCTCCCTCTCCGAGGGAGCTGTCTGCGAAGCAGACTGAGGGAGTTGCCCCGGGACGCACACGTTTCCGTTGCGGCGGCCTGCCCGCGTCACCGTCACGGCGGGCAACGGGGAATCGTCGGCAAATCGCAATTGTCAATTGCGAACGGGGGCGAGCTGTGGTAGAATGTCATATATAAAGATTCTTAGAATGGGAGACCTGTTGAAATGGAAGACAAGACCAAACCGCGCTTCCACTATGCCTGGGTGATCATGCTGTGCGGCTGCGCCATCGTCGGACTGAACCTGGGCGTTTTTGCGTACACCATCGGCAACTTTTATCTGCCCGTCAGCCTGGAGCTGGGCGTGGGCGTGGGATCGGTGGCCATGTACCAGACGATCTCGTCCTTTGCCTCCGCCCTGACGTTCCCCACGGCACGGAAGCTGCTGGCGCGGTTCGACCTGCGCTGGGTGATGACCGGCTCGACGCTGGGGGCGATTTTGGGGTATCTGGGCATGTCCCGGGTCCACGCGCTGTGGCAGGTGTACGCCTGCGCCGCGCTGATCGGCGTGTCCATCGCCTTTTACGGCGGCGTCACGGTGCCGCTGATGATCAAAAACTGGTTCAAGGGCAACAACGGCACGATCTACGGCATCTGTCTGGCGGTGGGCGCCATCACGGGCGTCATCGCAAACCCGATCATTTCCCGCATCATCGGCGCCACTGACTGGCGTCACGGCTATCTGGCCATCGCGCTGTTCACGGCCGTCGTCATGCTGCCCGTGTCGCTCTTCCTCGTGCGGATGAAGCCGGAGGAGAAGGGCATGCGCGCCCTGGGCGACGACGGCGCGGCGGAGGAGACCGCGGCTCAGAAGCCCGTGACGGGCGTGCCCGCGGCCGCGGCGTTCCGCTCGCTGGCCTTTTACGCCATGGTGATCTGCATCCCCTGTTTCGGTATCGTGTTCAACGTGACGAACCACATCACCACCTATGCCTCCGTCATCGGCATCGGCGCGGGCGTCGGCGCGACGCTGACGTCGATCTCGCTGATCGGCGGGACGCTGGGCAAGATGACGCTGGGGCGCATCAGCGACAAGAAGGGCGTCCGCTTCGCCGTGACGCTGGCCGAGGGCTGCGCCATCGCGGGCATCGTCATGGTGGTGCTGTCCACCTGGGTGGGCTCCTGGCTGCTGTTCCCCGCGGTGTTCATCTTCGGCTACGGCGCGTCCACCACCAGCCTCATGGGCGCGCTGCTGCCCCGGGCCGTCTTCGGCGACCGGGATTACGACAAGATCCTGTCCTATTCATCCATGGCGACGTCCATCGGAACCGGGCTGATCAGCCCGGTGTACGGCTTCATATACGATTTCACCAGCTCTTATCTGCCCTCCTTCGGCTTCGCGCTGTGCATGGCGATCCTCTGCCTGACCACGGCGTACATCGCCATCAACGGGGGCATGAAGCTGAGAGCTCAATACGATCAGGGAGGACAATAGCATGAACATCACGAAGGACATCGTTTACGTCGGCGTCAACGACCGTCAGATCGACCTGTTCGAGGGGCAGTACAGGGTGCCCAACGGCATGGCCTACAATTCCTACGTCATCCTCGACGAGAAGGTCGCCGTCATGGACACGGCCGACGTCCGGTTCACCGATGAGTGGCTGGGCAACGTGGAAGCGGCGCTCAACGGCAGAACGCCCGATTATCTGATCGTCCAGCACATGGAGCCCGACCATTCGGCCAGCATCGGCGCCTTTGCTGCAAAGTACCCGGCGGCGACGGTGGTGGGCAACGCCAAGACCTTCACGATGATCAACAACTTCTTCCGCGGCGGCATGGCCTGCCCGCGGCTGGAGGTCAAAAACGGCGGGACGCTGTCCCTGGGCGCCCACGAGCTGCAGTTCGTCTTCGCCCCCATGGTCCACTGGCCCGAGGTCATGGTCACCTATGACAAGCACGACAAGGTGCTGTTCTCCGCCGACGGCTTCGGCAAGTTCGGCGCGCTGGACGCCCGGGAGGACTGGGCCGACGAGGCGGCGCGGTACTACATCGGCATCGTCGGGAAGTACGGCATGCAGGTGCAGAACCTGCTGAAGGCAGCGGCCGGGCTGGACATCCGGACCATCTGCCCCCTCCACGGGCCCGTGCTGAATGATAACTTGGGGTATTATCTTGATCTTTATAACAAATGGTCATCGTACACACCGGAGTTCGACGGCGTGCTGGTGGCTTATACGTCGGTGTACGGCCACACGAAGGAGGCCGCGCTGCTGCTGGCGGACAAGCTCAGGGCGCAGGGGACGCGGGCAGAGGTCCGCGATCTGGCCCGGTGCGACATGGCGGACGCCGTGTCGCTGGCCTTCCGCATGAGCAAGCTGGTGCTGGCCACCACCACCTACAACGCCGACATCTACCCCTTCATGCGCACGTTCATCGAGCATCTGACGGAGCGCAATTTCCAGAACCGCACGGTGGCGCTGATCGAGAACGGCTCCTGGGCCCCCATGGCCGCCAAGGTCATGACCGGGCTGCTGGAGAAGAGCAAGAACCTGACGTTCGTCGAGGGCGTCAAGATCATGTCGTCGCTGTCGCAGGAGAATCTGGCGCAGCTGGACGCGCTGGCTGGGGCGCTGAAATAGTATGAGCAAAAAGGAGATCCGGCAGATCCAGGGCGCGGAGCTGGAGGAGGCGCTGGCCCTGGTGTGGGAGGTGTTCGCCGAGTTCCAGGCCCCCGACTTCACCGACGAGGGCATCGAGGAGTTCTGGCGCTTCATCGACCTGGAGTATATGACCATGCAGGTGGGCGAGGGCGCCATGACGTTCTGGGGCGCTTACGAGGACGATTATCTGGTGGGCGTGTGCGCCTTCCGGGGCCTGGACCACATCGCCCTTTTGTTCGTGGACGCCGAGTACCAGCGCCGGGGCATCGGCACGGCGCTGGTGAAAAAGGCCGTCAGCGACTGCAAGAAGCTGGACCCGGCGCTGCACCGGGTGACGGTCAATTCCAGCGAGTACGGCCTGCCCTTTTACGCCGCGCTGGGCTTCGAGGCCACGGCGGGCCTCACCGAGGAGGACGGCATGACCTTCATCCCCATGGAGATCGAGGGTCCGATCGAATAAAACAGTACGAAAGGAAGTCTTTGATATGATGACGCGCGACGAGGCGCTTTCCCTGCTGAACGAGTACAACAAAGAGGAGTTCCACATGCAGCACGGCCAGAACGTGGAGGGCTGCATGCGGTGGTTCGCCGATAAGCTGGGCTACGGCGACGAGGCCGATTTCTGGGCCATGGTGGGCCTGCTGCACGATATCGACTTTGAGATGTGGCCCGAGCAGCACTGCGTCAAGGCCGTGGAGCTGCTGCAGAACGCCGGCTTCGACGACCGGTTTATCCACGCCGTCACCAGCCACGGCTACGGCATGACCGAGGGGCTGGCCAAGCCCGAGCATGAGATGGAAAAGGTCCTGTTCGCCGTGGACGAGCTGACGGGCATCATCGGCGCGGCCGCGCTGATGCGCCCCAGCAAGAGCGTGCAGGACATGGAGCTCAAGAGCCTGAAAAAGAAGTTCAAGGACAAGAAGTTTGCCGCCGGCTGCTCCCGCGACGTGATCGCGCAGGGCGCGGAGATGCTGGGCTGGGAGCTGGACACGTTGCTCAGTGACACGCTGGAAGCCATGAAGTCGTTCAGCGCCTGATCCATGTCAAAAGACGGCCCGCCAAACGCGAGAGATTTTGGAGGATTTTTTCGTTGCGCGGCGGGCTGCCCTTATGATATAATGGAAAAAATTTTGAGCGGGTCCGCTCGTTTTCTGATAGCGTCATATTAAAATTGTAATAGAGAGGTGTTTTTGATGGGAAAGAACCTGCTGAAGCTCAGTGACCTGAGCACCGACGAGATCATTGCCATTCTTGACAGAGCCCAGATGTTCTGTGCAGGGGTAGACGTCCCCGTTTTGAGCGACAAGATCGCCTGCAATATGTTTTTCGAATCTTCGACTCGTACCCAGTACAGCTTCAACGTTGCGGAATTGCGTCTGGGCATGCGGGTCGTTTCTTTTAATCCCGGCAGCTCGTCCATGAACAAGAACGAGTCGTTCTACGACACCGTCAAATGCTTCGACTCCTTCGGCCCGGACGCCATCGTCATCCGTCACGTGCAGAACGAGTATTACAATGAGCTGCTGGGCCACATCAACGCCGCGCTGCTCAACGGCGGCGACGGCACGGGCAACCACCCCACCCAGTCGCTGCTGGATCTGCTGACGATCAAGCAGGAGTTCGGCCGCTTCGAGGGCCTCAAGTGCGTCATCGCCGGCGACATCAGCCACTCCCGCGTGGCCCATACGAATTATGAGGTCATGCGCCGTCTGGGCATGGAGGTCGTCACCGCCGGGCCCGAGGAGTTCCTGGAGAAGAGCCTCGATCAGGAGGACTTCGATCACGCCGTGAAGACCAGCGACATCGTGATGATGCTGCGCGTCCAGCACGAGCGCCACGCCGAGCATATGAAGCTGACGAAGGAGGAGTACCATCAGGCCTACGGTCTCACCGTGGAGCGCGAAAAGACCATGAAGGACAAGGCGATCATCATGCATCCCGCCCCCGTCAACCGCGACGTGGAGCTGGCCGACTGCCTGATGGAGTGCCCCCGCGCCCGCATCTTCAAGCAGATGCAGAACGGCGTGTTCGTCCGCATGGCGGCCCTGGAACGGGCGGTGAAATAAGATGGCGCTGCTGCTGAAAAACGGCCGCGTCTTCGTAAGCGGTCATTTCGAGACCTGCGACGTGCTGGTGGAGGGCGAGACCATCGCCGCCGTCGGCGCGGACCTCGCCTGCGGGGAAGCGGAGGTTGTGGACTGCGCGGGGAAGATCGTCGTCCCCGGGCTGACGGACATGCACGTCCACCTGCGCGAGCCGGGCTTCGAATACAAGGAGACGATCAAAACTGGCTCCATGGCCGCGGCCCGGGGCGGCTTCACCACCGTGTGCCCCATGCCGAACCTCAACCCCGTGCCTGATTCGCTGGAGCATCTGCGCCGGGAGCTTGACATCATAAATAAGGACGCCGTGATCCACGTCCTGCCCTTCGCGGCCATCACCGTGGGGGAGAAGGGGCAGAAGCTCAGCGACATCGAGGACATGGCCCCGTACTGCATCGGCTTTTCCGACGACGGCAAGGGCGTCCAGAAGGGCGAGATGATGGAGGAGGCCATGCGCCGCGTCAGGGCCTGCGGCTCGTTCATCTCCGCCCACTGCGAGGACGAGAGCCTGCTGGAGGGCGGCGCGATCCACAAGGGCGAGTACGCCCGCCTCCACGGGATGAAGGGCATCAGCTCCGAGTCCGAGACGGCCCCCATCGTCCGCGATATCCAGCTGGCCGTCAGGACCGGCTGCCGCTACCACGTCGATCACATTTCGGCCAAGGAGAGCATCGAGGCCGTGCGGCAGGGCAAGGCCATGGGCGCGCCCGTCACCTGCGAGGCCACGCCCCATCACATCGCCCTGTGCGATATGGACATCACCGAGGACAGCGGCCGCTTCAAGATGAACCCGCCGCTGCGGGACGCCTCCGACCGCGAGGCCATCCGGAAGGGCCTGCAGGACGGCACCATCGACGTCATCGCCACCGACCACGCCCCCCACTCCGCCGAGGAGAAGGCCAGAGGGTTGGAGAAGAGCGCCTTCGGCACCGTGGGCAGCGAGACGGCGTTCTCCGTCTGCTACACGACGCTGGTGCTGGGACACGTGCTGACGCTGGAGCAGCTGATCGAGAAGATGGCCGTCAACCCCGCGCGCCTGCTGGGCCGCCGGGCGGTCATCGCCCCGGGGGAAGCGGCCGACCTGGCCGTCTTCGATCTGGAGCGCGAGTACGTCGTCGACCCCGCGGACTTTCTGTCCATGGGCCGCAGCACGCCCTTCGAGGGCCGGACGCTTCACGGCGTCACGGAGCTGACGGTCTGCGGCGGGCGCGTCGTTTATCAGAGATAACAACAAACTGACGATATAAAGGAGATGTGAGGAAAATGCCAAAAAGAAAAGATCTGAAGAAGATCATGATCATCGGCTCGGGCCCCATCGTCATCGGACAGGCCGCCGAGTTCGACTATGCCGGCACCCAGGCCTGCCTCGCGCTGAAGGAGGAGGGCTATGAGGTCGTGCTGGTCAACTCCAACCCGGCCACCATCATGACCGATACGTCCATCGCCGACAAGGTGTACATGGAGCCGCTGACGCTGGAGTACGTGGCCCGTATCCTGCGTCTGGAGCGCCCCGACGCCATCATCCCCGGCCTGGGCGGCCAGACGGGCCTGAACCTCGCCATGGAGCTGGAGGAGAACGGCGTGCTGCGCGAGTGTCAGGTGGAGCTGCTGGGCACCCCCGGCGCGTCCATCCGCATGGCCGAGGACCGCGAGGAGTTCAAGGAGCTGTGCCAGCGCATCGGCGAGCCCGTCATCCCCAGTGAGATCACCTATAATCTGGACGAGGCGAGAGAGGCGGCCAAGCGCATCGGCTACCCCGTCGTCCTGCGTCCCGCCTTCACCCTGGGCGGCACCGGCGGCGGCTTCGCCAACAACGAGCAGGAGCTGGAGGAGATCGGCAAGCAGGGCTTTGCGCTGTCGCCGGTCCACGAGGTCCTGGTGGAGAAGAGCGTCAAGGGCTACAAGGAGATCGAGTTCGAGGTCATGCGTGACGGCACGGACCACGCCATCACCATCTGCGGCATGGAGAACGTGGACCCCGTGGGCGTCCACACCGGCGACTCCATCGTCGTGGCCCCGATCCTCAGCCTCAACGACCACGATCTGAAGATGCTCAACGACAGCGCCCTGAAGCTGATCCGCGCGCTGGGCGTGTCCGGCGGCTGCAACGTCCAGTTCGCCCTGAACCCCGAAAACTCGGAATATTACCTCATCGAGGTCAACCCCCGCGTGTCCCGTTCCTCCGCCCTGGCCTCCAAGGCCAGCGGCTACCCCATCGCCCGCGTCACGGCCAAGATCGCCGTGGGCATGAATCTGGAGGAGATCGCCGTGGCCGGCGGCACCGCCGCCATCGAGCCCAGCCTCGACTACATCGTCGCCAAGTTCCCCCGCTTCCCCTTCGACAAGTTCGCGGGCGCGGCCAACGTCCTGGGCACCCAGATGAAGGCCACGGGCGAGGTCATGGGCATCGGCTCCTCGCTGGCGGAGTGCTTCCTCAAGTCCGTCCGGAGCCTGGAGACCGGCGTTTATCACTTCTATAATCAGAAGTTCGACGGTATGACGGACGAGCAGCTGCTGGACTACATCGCCACCTCCCGCGACGACCAGATCTTCGCCATCTCCGAGCTGCTGCGCCGCGGCCACAGCGTCGAGGAGCTGCATGAGATCACCATGATCACCGACATCTTCCTGGAGTGCGTCAAGAGCATCGTCGATATGGAAAAGCTCCTGAAGAGCAAGCCCGGCGACCGCAAGGCGCTGCTGAGCGCCAAGGTCATGGGCTTCTCCGACAAGTATATCGCCAAGCTCTGGGACACCGACGAGCTGGCCGTCTATCGCTGGCGCAGGGAGCAGCAGCTGACCCCCGTGTTCCGCATGGTGGACACGCTGCACACCGGCAAGTATATCGCCTACCTCTACTCCAGCTACGCCAATCTGGTGGATGAGGAGGTCAAGAACCAGTCTCAGCTGACGGATAAGAAGAAGATCGTCGTGCTGGGCGCCGGCCCCATCCGCATCGGCCAGGGCGTGGAGTTCGACTATTCCACGGTCCACGCCGTGCAGACCATCAAGCGCGCCGGCTATGAGGCCATCATCATCAACAACAACCCCGAGACCGTCTCCACCGACTACACGACGGCCGACAAGCTGTACTTCGAGCCGCTGACGCCCGAGGACGTCATGGCCATCATCGACTTCGAGAAGCCCGAGGGCGTCATCGCCTCCCTGGGCGGCCAGACGGCCATCAACCTGGCCCGGCCCCTGATGGAGCGCGGCGTCAGGATCATCGGCACCGACGTGGAGGCCATCGACAAGGCCGAGGACCGCGACCAGTTCGAGCATCTGCTGCTGGAGCTGAACATCCCGCAGCCCAGAGGCGCCGCCGTGACAAACGTGGAGGACGGCGTCAAGGCCGCCGCCGAGATCGGCTATCCCGTGCTGGTGCGCCCCAGCTTCGTCCTGGGCGGCCGCGCCATGGAGATCGTCGCCAACGAGGAGATGCTGCGCCACTACCTCAAGACCGCCGTGGAGATCGACGTGGACAAGCCCGTTCTGGTCGATAAATACATCTCCGGTCGCGAGGTGGAGGTCGACGCCATCTGCGACGGCCGCGACGTCTTCGTCCCCGGCATCATGGAGCTGGTCGAGCGCACGGGCGTCCATTCCGGCGACTCCATCAGCGTCTATCCCGCCTTCTCCATCAGCGACAAGGTCAAGGGCACGATCCTGACCTACGCCAAGAAGCTGGGCACGGGCATCGGCATCCGGGGCCTTTACAACATCCAGTTCATCGTCGACAAGCACGACGACGTGTACATCATCGAGGTCAACCCCCGCTCCTCCCGCACCGTGCCCTTCCTCAGCAAGGCCACCGGCTGGTCTCTGGCCGACATCGCCACCGAGGTCATCCTGGGCCGCAGCCTCAAGGAGCAGGGCATCTTCGACCTGTATCCCGAGGAAAAGAAGCGCTGGTACGTCAAGACGCCCGTCTTCTCCTCCGCCAAGATCCGCGGTCTGGACGCCTATCTGTCCCCGGAGATGAAGTCCACCGGCGAGGCCATCGGCTACGATGACAAGCTGTACCGCGCCATGTACAAGTCCCTGACGGCCAGCGGCATGAAGCTCAAGGGCTACGGCACGGTCCTCGTCACCATCGCCCGGGAGGACAAGCAGGAGGCGCTGCCCCTGATCCGCCGCTTCTACGACATGGGCTTCAACATCGAGGCCACCTCCGGCACCGCCGCCTTCCTCAAGGAGCACGGCATCCGCACCCGCGTCCTCGGCAAGCTGTCCGAGGGCAGCGAGCAGATCCTCGACTCCATCCGCGCGGGCTATGTCAGCTATGTCATCAACACCCGCGCCATCGCCTCCGGCGTCCACAACCAGGACGGCGAGGCCATCCGCCGCTGCGCCGTAGAGAACGGCGTCAACATCTTCACCAGCCTCGACACCGTGCGCATCGTCCTCGACGTGCTGGAGGAGATCACCATCGGCGTCTCCACCATCGACAAGTAGGAGGAGCTATGAATCAGGGTATCTACGAGGTGCTGTCCAACAAACGGATCGCCCTTGACACCTACGAAATGGTCCTGCGCGGGGATACGCGGTCTCTGGACAGCCGGAGCCGCCCCGGACAGTTCCTCAACATCAAGCTGGAGGGCCTGTACCTGCGCCGCCCGATCTCTGTCTGCGACGTCAACGGCAATGAGATCACGATCATCTACAAGATCGTGGGCAAGGGCACCCGTCAGCTGAGCATGATGTACGGGGGCCAGCTGCTGGACGTGCTGTGCGGTCTGGGCAACGGCTTCGATATCGAAGCGGCCAAGGGGCACAATATCGCCGTCATCGGCGGCGGCGTGGGCGTCCCGCCCATGTACGGCGTGGCCCGCGCCCTGCGGGAGCAGGGCCAGCCGGTCACGGCCATCCTCGGCTTCCAGACCATGGAGGCGGCCTTCTATATCGACAAGTTCCGGGAGCTGGGCTGCAAGGTCCTCGTCACCACCGACGACGGCACCCTGGGCCTCAAGGGCTTCGTCACCGACGCCCTGCGGACCACCAGCTGCGATTATTACCTGGCCTGCGGCCCTCAGCCCATGCTGAAGAGCCTGCACAAAACGGGCCTGCCCGGCCAGATGTCCTTCGAGGAGCGCATGGGCTGCGGCTTCGGCGCGTGCATGGGCTGCACCTGCCACACCCTCGTGGGCATGAAGCGCATCTGCAAGGACGGCCCGGTCTTCAAGAGCGAGGAGGTGACCTTCGGTGAATGATCGTCTGAAAACGACGCTCGGCGCCATCGAGCTGAAAAACCCCGTCATGCCCGCCAGCGGCACCTTCGGCTTCGGCTATGAGATGGCCGAGTTCTATGACCTCGATCTGCTGGGGGCCATCAGCCTCAAGGGCACCACGGCGGAGGAGCGCTTCGGCAATCCGACGCCCCGCATCGCCGAGTGCGAGCGCGGCATGCTCAACGCCATCGGCCTGCAGAACCCCGGCGTGGACGTCGTGATCGAGCGTGAGCTGCCCCGGGTCCGCGCGCTGTATCACGGCGTGCTGCTGGCCAATATCTCGGGCTTCTCCGTGGAGGAGTACGTCCACGTGGCGTCGCTGTTCGACAAGTCCGACGTGGACATCCTGGAGATCAACATCTCCTGCCCCAACGTCCGTCACGGCGGCATGGCCTTCGGCACCGATCCCGGCGCGGCGAAGGCCGTCACCGAGGCCGTCAAGGCCGTGACCCACAAGCCCGTTTACATGAAGCTGTCGCCCAATGTCACCGATATCGCCGCCATCGCCCGGGCCTGCGCCGAGGGCGGGGCCGACGGCATCACGCTGATCAACACGCTGCTGGGCATGGTCATCGACCCGCGCACCGGCAGGCCCATCGTCAGCACGAAGATGTCGGGCTTCTCCGGCCCGGCCATCAAGCCCGTGGCGCTGCGGATGGTGTATCAGGTCGCCGAGGCCGTCGATCTGCCCATCATCGGCGTCGGAGGCATCGCCACGGCCGATGACGTGATCGAGTTCATGTCCGCCGGCGCCTCCGCCGTGCAGGTGGGCGCGGAGAACCTCGTCAACCCCACGGCCTGCGCCGATATCATCGCCGACCTGATCCCGACCATGGATCGGTACGGCATCGCCAATCTCACTGAAATCATCGGAAGGAGCCATCGATTCTAATGAACAGAGACGTTATCGTTGCCTGCGATTTCAAGGATCGCGCCGCCACCATGGCGTTCCTCGACAAGTTCCATGAGGAGAAGCCCTTCGTCAAGATCGGCATGGAGCTGTTCTACGGCGAGGGGCCCGACATCGTGCGGGAGATCAAGGCAAGGGGCCACAAGATCTTCCTCGACCTCAAGCTGCACGACATCCCCAACACCGTCAACAAGGCCATGAAGAACCTGGGCCGTCTGGGCGTCGATATGACGAACGTCCACGCCGCCGGCACCATCGACATGATGCGCGCCGCGCTGGAGGGCCTCAGGGAGGGCTCCGCCGGGCAGGAGGCCATGCTGATCGCCGTCACGCAGCTGACGTCCACCTCTCAGGAGCGCATGCAGCGGGAGCTGCTGATCAACGCCACCATGGAGGAGACCGTGGCCCATTACGCCCGCAACACGAAGGAAGCGGGGCTCCACGGCGTCGTCTGCTCACCCCTGGAGGCCGCCATCGTCAAGGGCGCCTGCGGCCGTGACTTCGTCACCGTCACCCCCGGCATCCGCTACCCCGACGGTCAGCTGGGCGACCAGTCCCGCGTCATGACGCCCGCCAAGGCCCGCGAGACCGGCACCGAGTTCATCGTCGTCGGCCGCCCCATCACCCAGGCCGAGGACGTCGTAGCCGCCTACAGAAGAGTCTGCGGCGACTTTTTGGGATAAGCGCCTCCCTCTGTGAGGGAGGGGGACCGCCGAAGGCGGTGGAAGGAGTTGCCCCGGGCTTAGAGACGCAGAATGGGAGAGCATCATGTCAATATCTTATCAGGGAGATCTGATCCCGCGGGCGAAGCAGCTGCGTAAAGAGGCGACGCTTCAGGAGAATCACCTTTGGTACGATTTCCTGAAGAATTATCCTGTTCGATTTCAGCGACAAAAGACGATCGGCCCCTATATCGCGGATTTTTACTGCCATAAGGCAAAGCTGGTCGTGGAACTCGACGGGGAGCAGCACTTCTTTGAGGAAGGCGAGCAGCATGACAAGAAACGTACAGAGTACCTGAACAGTTATGGACTGCGCGTACTTCGTTTCGCCAATGCGGACGTCGCAAAGCATTTTGAAGGCGTATGCATCACGATCGACCGGAAGGTTAGGGAAGCGCTTCCAGATACACCGAAAGTATTTGATTGAGCTGTCTGAGGATCACCGAAGGCGGTGGAAGGAACTGCCGCGGGTTTAGAGCCGATCCGGAAGCGGGAGCATCCCGGAGCAACTCCCTCAGTCATGCTCCGCATGACAGCTCCCTCGGAGAGGGAGCCTGACAGAAAGAAAAGGAGGATCATCATGGAAAAGAAAGTAGCCAAGCTGCTGATGGATATCAAGGCCGTGTTCCTGCGGCCCAACGAGCCGTTCACCTGGGCCAGCGGCATCAAGTCGCCCATTTACTGCGACAACCGCCTGACCCTGTCCTACCCCGAGGTCCGCGACGTCATCGAGCAGGGCCTGGCCGACAACATCAAAAAGCATTACCCCGAGGTCGAGGCCATCGCCGGCACCTCCACCGCCGGCATCGCCCACGCGGCGCTGGTGGCCAACATCCTGCACCTGCCCATGGCCTACGTCCGCGCCTCCGCCAAGGACCACGGCCGCAACAACCAGATCGAGGGCAAGATCGACCCGGGCCAGAAGGTCGTCGTCATCGAGGACCTGATCTCCACCGCGGGCTCTGTCATCGAGGTCGTCAACGTCCTGCGGGAGCAGGGGGCCGAGGTGCTGGGCATCGCGTCCATCTTCACCTACGGCATGCAGAAGGGCCTTGACCGCCTGGCCGCCGCCAACGTGCAGAACGTCTCCCTGTCCAACTACAACGCCCTCGTCGCCGTGGCCCACGAGACCGGCTACATCGCCGAGAGCGATATCAAAAAGCTGGAGGCCTTCCAGAAGAACCCCGGCGACGAAAGCTGGATGGCGCTGTAAGCGCTTGCATATCATGCAGCGGCCCGGCTTTGCCGCAGCCGCTGTGTTTTTCTTTGCATTTTTCAGAACAGGAATACTATCTCTATGACCGCAGAAAAAAAGCCTGTGAAGAACAGGCTGTGGCTCTTTCTTTTGCTGGTGTTCGTCGGCGGGTTTCTGGGCGGGTTCACCCATGAGTACCGCGGCGGCGTCTTCGCAAACGCCCAGACGGGCAACCTCATCAATTTCGGCGTCGCGCTCAGCACGGGCAATGTGTCCAAGGCGCTGCACTGCTTCTGCTCCTTCATCGCCTACACCACCGGCGCCTTCACCTGCCAGCGCGCCATGGATCTGTGCAGAAAAAGCGGCAGGCGCTGGGAGTGCATCCTGCTGACCTTCGAGCTGGCGATGCTCGTCTTCCTGGCCCTTCTGCCCTCCGGCGCGCCGTTTCTGATCACCCAGGTGGGCATCAACCTCATGGCCTCCATGCAGTACCACACCTTCAAGGGCGTGGCGGGCGTCAACATGGCCACCACCTTCGTGACGAACCACACGCGCAACCTGGGCGTGGCGCTGGAGAAGACCGTGTTCGAGCATGACCCCGACCAGCGCCGCCGCATCCCCATGCATCTGGCGAGCCTGGGGACGTTCATCCTCGGCGTCTGCTGTGCCACCGTGACGGGGCGCGCGCTGGACGGCTTTGCGCTGCTGATCTGCCTGCCGCCCGTCGCCGTGAACCTCGCCGCCTATCTCCGCGAGCGCGAGTCTTAAAGATCGATTAAACTTGCCCGCACCACTCGACAAAGCGCGCCGTGCCGTGCTATACTGTGGATGGGAAAGAAAACGATCGTTTTATCCATATAGACGGAGGACTGCAGCGTGAAACAGAAGAAGGGCTTCCCCTGGTGGGCCGTGGTGGTCGGCTATATCGTCGCCTGGCCCGTGGGGCTTGTGATGACGATGATCAATATTTTCGGCAGCGATGAGTCGCAGACGGAGCGGAACTCCCGCACCCGTGTGCGTCAGGCGGGCTACAGCTTCGAGCGTCAGCCCGTGGAGACGCCCTACCGCAGCTCCGACGACGAGATCGGCGGCCGTCTGCGCCCCGCGGCGGAGTTCCGCCGCACCATGCGGGAGAGCACGGAGGAGCTGGAGAAGAAGCCCAAGGAGAAGGGCCGCGTCATGCGCTCCATCGGCATCGCGCTGGGCATCTTCGGCGCCGTCGTCAGTACGGCTTCGTTTTTCAGCAACGTCGGCTACGACGGCTTTTTCAGCGCGCTCATGCAGGCGAGCATTGCCTTCACCACCATCGGCGCGCCGGGCCTTGCGCTGGCCTTCTGGGGCAATTCGATCCTCGGCAAGAGCCGCCGCTATCACATGTACGCCCAGATGATCGGCTCCAGCAAGGAGGTCTCCATCGACCGTCTGGCGGGGGCTATGGGCGTCAGCTACGACAAGGCCTGCTCCGACCTGCGCGACATGCTGGGCGGCGGGTACCTGGAGGGCTATTACCTCGACGTGGAGCGCAGGGTCGTCACCACCGAGCGGCTCAAGGGCGACACGTTCAACTACCGCGGCTCCGTGGGCGGTCAGGCCGAGGGCGAGGGCGACAAGCCCGAGCAGAAGGAGAACCCCGCCGACCGCATGCGCATGATCAACGGCGAGATCATCCACCCCGAGGTGTCCCGGAAGATCATGCGGCTGGAGACGCTGACCCGGCGCATCTACAGCTATACCGAGATGTACCCCGAAAAGGAGAAGAACGCCCGCAGCTTCAAGGAGCGCTACCTGCCCAAGACGCTGAGCATCCTCGAGAGCTACGCCCGGTTCGAGCAGTCCGGCAGCAGCGGCGAGAACGTCCGCGCCGCCATGCAGGACGTGGAGGCTGTTCTGGATGTGCTGATCGGCTGCTTCGAGAAGCAGCTTGACATGCTGTATATGGACGAGGCCCTCAACGTCACCGCCGACATCGACGTCCTCGAGCGCATGATGAGCAGCGACGGCCTCAAGGACAGCCCCTTCGCCGAGCTCTACCGCCAGGAGCAGGGCGAGTAACGATCAATGAAATCAAAAGAAAAGCACCCGTTAAGGGTTCTTTTGGACCTGTCGAAAAACAGGTTTTTCGACAAAGAAGGGCCCGCAGGCAGAAGAGCGCCTGCCTGCTTGGGCCGGTCTGCTGCAGCGCACGCCTTAACAGGCGCACGTTTGCAGACCGGAAGGTGTGTTTCCGTCGGCACATGTCCGCCGGAAACACAGATTCATTACCGCTCGCTGCGCGAGCGTGATACTCATGATCGGCACAAATCGACTTTTTTGACAAACTGAAAAGCACCCGTTAAGGGTGCTTTTTTGTTGCGCGGGGCAGGGCACAAGGGCGTGCGCCGCGGATCCGATCATCATCGTGAAATGATAGATCCTTCGGCTCCGCTGCGCTTCGCTCAGGATGACAGCGTTGGGGGAGGGATCGCCTCGCAGCGGCGGCCATCATCGGCTCGTGTACATCACGGAACCGGCGGCGCAGCGATGATCAACCGTCCTGCTTCTGCTCGCCCTGCTGCTTCAGGTATGCTTCCTTCTCCCGCTGGGCGACGTAGCGGGCATAGGCCATGACCTCCTCGGCGGCTTCGTCGCTGATGGTGGGGGTGCCGAAGAGGAAGGTGTAGAGCTGCTCCTTGGTGGGCGGGACGTTGACGAAGGGCACGGGCTCCTCCTTGCCCATGAGGTAGCCCAGGGAGACCTGAAAATAATCGGCCAGCACCTGCAGCTTGTCGGCCTTGGGGACGCTGCGGCCGTGCTTCCAGTCGCTGAGCGTGGCCTGGGAGATGCCGGTGTCACAGGAGACGCGGTAGGCCGTCAGGCCGCGATCCTTCATCAATTGGGCGAAGATTTCGTACATAATTTTGTACACCTTTCACGAATTTGCGCAATACTATGGAAAACTTAACTAAAACCCCTTGACTACTTCGGAAATCTGGTGTATAGTCTGTATCGTACTTCGGAGAACCGAACTAAAACGAGGGGTATTATTCAACATATCCATAGTATATCGCGGTCTCCGGGAAAAAGCAAGAGGAAAGAGGTGGGACCATGGCGCTGACCTGTATCCGCGGCGGGCTGTGCAGCGGCTGTATGCGCTGCCGCGCGCGGCGGGAATCATGCGGCCGTCCCGAGGATCGGAGGGATGAGGACGAGCAGACAGACCGACCTGCGTCAGGAGCTGCGGGCGGCAGAGATGATCGGCAAAGCTATCGTCGAGTCGCTGAAGGATAAGGAGCAGTTCCGGCGCTATATCGTCACGGAAAAGCGCGGCAGCGACACCTGCACCGAGGAATACGTCTTCGGCAAGGTGGATTACAAGGCCGTGGGCGAGCTGGTGCGCACGGTGAAGGCGCTGGAGGAGCTGAAGCGCTCCGCCGGCGGGCTGGAGCCGGAGCGCGGCGGCAATCTCGTGGTGCTGCCCATGGTGGAGGAGCTGTAGCGCGCCGCGGCGCGGAGCAAGGGGAAGGAGGGCCATCCTTTATGGCGGAAAACAATCGAATCAAGCCCTTTTGGTCTCCGCAGCCGCGGCAGCGCGATTTCATGGCGCGGCCTGAGTTCGAGGCGCTGTACGGCGGCGCGGCGGGCGGCGGCAAGAGCGACGCCCTGCTGGCTGAGGCGCTGCGTCAGGTGGACCTGCCCCAGTACCGGGGCCTGATCCTGCGCAAGACGTACCCCCAGCTGTCCCAGCTGGTGGACCGCTCCATGGAGCTGTACCCCGCGGCCGCGCCCGGGGCGCGGTACAACCAGAGCCGCCACTTCTGGCAGTTCCCCTCGGGGGCGAAGATCCAGTTCGGCTCCATGCAGTACACGTCGGACCGCATCAACTACCAGGGCAAGCGTTTCGACTATATCGCCTTTGACGAGCTGACCCAGTTCAGCTGGGAGGAGTACGCCTACATGTTCTCCCGGTGCCGTCCGGGCGGCGCGGGGGCGCGGTGCTACATCCGTGCCAGCGCCAACCCCGGCGGGCGGGGCCACGGCTGGGTCAAGGAGCGGTTCATCACCCCGGCCCCGGCCATGACGACCATCTGGCAGGAGCTGGAGGTGGCCGTCCCCGGGGGCGGCGTGGAGAAAAAGCGGCAGGGCCGCATCTTCGTGCCGTCCACGGTGTTCGACAATCGGATCCTGATGGACAACGACCCGGACTACGCCTGGCGGCTGGCCATGCTGCCGGAGGCGGAGAAGAAGGCGCTGCTGTACGGGGACTGGGACTCCTTTTCGGGGCAGGTCTTTCTGGAGTGGCGCAACGATCCGGCGGGGTACCGTACGCGGGTCAACACCCACGTCATCGCGCCCTTTCGCGTGCCCCGAGAGTGGAGCGTCTACCGCGGGTTCGATTTCGGCTACACGCGGCCCTTTGCTGTGGGGTGGTACGCCGTGGACGGCGACGGGCGCGTCTACCGCATCCGGGAGCTGTACGGCTGCACGGGCGTGCCCAACGAGGGCGTGCGCTGGGAGCCGGCGCGGATCGCCGACGCCATCCGCGACATCGAGCGCGACGACCCCAATCTGGAGGGGCGGACCATCCGCGGCATCGCGGACCCGTCGATCTTCGACGAGAGCCGCGGCGAGAGCGTGGCGGCCATGATGGAGCGGCGGGGCGTTTATTTCGACAAGGGCGACAACCACCGCCTGGCGGGGAAGATGCAGCTGCATCACAGGCTGGCTTTCGACGAGGAGGGCAGGCCCATGCTGTATGTGTTCAGCACCTGCGTCCACTTCATCCGCACCGTCCCCCAGCTCGTCTATGACGCCGCCAACGTGGAGGACATCGACACCGAGGGCGAGGATCATATCTACGACGAGTGCCGCTACGTCCTCATGGAGCGCCCCATCTCCCCGCCGGAGCGCCGGGCGCGGGACGTCAGGCGCGTGACCGGTCCTCTGGACGAGTACGCCGGGACCGTGTGGTAGAGCGCCGCCGGAGGCGGCACATTATCTGTCAACTGTAAAGGAGTGAGCATATTGCAATTCCCCAAGGAGCGGCTCGAGGAGGCGATCGGGCGGCTGCGCGAGTACAAGCGCGCGAAGGCGCCGCTGGAGAAGCGGCTGCGGGAGGAGGAGCTTTGGTACCAGCTGCGCCACTGGGAGCTGATCGGCGGCGAGGGCGAGCGCCCCGGGCCGACCTCCGCCTGGCTGTTCAACAACCTGGCCAACAAGCATGCCGACGCCATGGACAACTTCCCGGAGCCCGTGGTGCTGCCCCGGGAGCCCGGCGACGCCAAAGACGCCGAGGCCCTGAGCCGCATCATCCCCGCCGTGCTGGACCGCTGCGGCTTCGAGCAGACGTATTCCGACCAGTGGTGGTACAAGCTCAAGCACGGCACGGCGGTCTACGGCGTGTTCTGGAACCCCGCGCTGGAGCGCGGCGCGGGCGACGTGGACGTGACGCCCATCGACCTGCAGAACATCTTCTGGGAGCCCAGCGTCCGGGACATCCAGCTCAGCCGCGACCTGTTCATCGCGCACCGCTGGGACAGGGAGACGCTGGAGAAGGAGTACCCTCAGCTGGAAAAGGGCACGGGCGACGTCATCGACGTCATCACCCGCACCGCGGACGGACAGGACCGCGTGACGGTCATCGACTGGTACTACAAAAAGGACGGCCTGCTGCACCTGTGCAAGTTCGCGGGCGAGCACGTGCTGTACGCCAGCGAGCTGGACGAGCGCTGCCGCGACACAGGCTGGTACGCCCACGGGCTGTATCCCGTGGTGTTCGACACGCTGTTCCCTGTGGCCGGGGAGCCCGTGGGCTTCGGCTATATCGCCGTGACCAAGGCGCCCCAGGAGTACATCGACCGCCTGGGCAAGAACATCATGGAGTGCTCGCTGATGGCCTCCCGGCCCCGGTACTTCGCCGGGCGGTCGGCGGGCATCAACGAGGAGGAGTTCCTGGACTGGGACCGCCCCATCGTCCACGTGGAGGGCGCCATCAGCGAGGAGCGCGTGCGGCCCATCCAGCCCTACCCCCTCAGCGAGACGTATCTGCGCGTGCAGCAGATGAAGATCGACGAGCTGAAGGAGACGTCCTCCAACCGCGACTTTTCGGCGGGCAGCACCAACGCGGGCGTCACGGCGGCGTCGGCGATCTCGGCGCTGCAGGAGGCGGGCAACAAGACGAGCCGCGACATGATCCGCGCCTCCTACCGCGCCTACGGCAGGCTGGGGGCGCTGTGTCTGGAGCTGATCCGTCAGTTCTACGACGTGGGCCGCTGCTTCCGCATCACGGGGGAGAAGGGGACGGCCTTCGTCACCTATTCCTCCCGCGCCATCCGCGGGGCGCACCGGCCCGACTTCGATATCGTCATGACGGCGCAGAAGAAGAATCCCTTCGCCCGCGTCAGCCAGAATGAGCTGGCCAAGGAGCTGTATGACCGTGGCTTCTTCCGTCCCGATCTGGCCGAGCAGGCCATGGGGGCGCTGGAGCTGATGGATTTTGAAGGAAAGGAAGCGGTGAGAGCGTATCTTGCAAAGCATTTGGAAAAGGAGGAGCAGACCATTGCGTAAGGAAGAGGAACATCAGGAGACCCTGAACGGCCGCGCGGAGCAGTGGCGCGGCAGCCTGGAGGAGCTGGAGGGCCGCTATCCCGGCCTGCAGTTCACCGAGGGCCTGCGCCGTCCGGCGCTGAAGGAGCTGCTGCGCGCCGGCGTCGATTTCGCCTCGGCGCTGGAGGTCGCGTGCCTGCCCGAGATCCGGGCATATCTGGAGGAGGAGGCCGCGCGCAGGGCCGCCGAGCGTCTGGCGCAGAACGCCGCCCGCGCGAAGGAAAACGCCGTGGCGGCCGCCGGCACCGCCGCCTACCCGTCCGGGGCCCACGCCATGACGAAGAAAGACCGAGATGAGATCGTCAGACGCGTCCTGGCGGGAGAGGAAATCAGGCTGTGAGAGGCAGCCGAACGGCGCTTCTGCGCCGCGCCGCAAGTGCGGCGTCCGATTTGCGGCAATTCATTTGCCGCAAATCTATTGAATCCGAGGGGTCCCCGCAGGATCGGAGATTCTGTGGGGCCCGCGACGAGATCGTCAGGCGCGTCCTGGCAGGCGAAGAGATCAGACTTTAACAGAAAAGGAGAGATCACATGAGCGAATCGATCAACACCACTCTTGACACCGGCCTGTCCCATGAGATGGTCACGTTCTACAGCGACTACCTCATCGACAACGCCGTGCCCAAGCTGGTCCACGACCAGTTCGGGCAGAAGCATCCCATCCCCAAAAACGGCGGCAAGACCATCCAGTTCCGCCGCTACAGCCCCCTGCCCAAGGCGACGGTCCCGCTGACCGAGGGCGTCACTCCCGACGGGCAGAAGCTGGAGGTGTCCACCGTGGAATCGACGGTGCGCCAGTACGGCCGCTACATCGAGCTCAGCGACATGCTGGTGATGACGAGCATCGACAACAACGTCCTGCAGGCCACCAAGCTGCTGGGCAATCAGGCGGGAGCGACGCTGGACACCATCACCCGCGAGGTGCTCAACGGCGGCACCAACGTCCAGTACGCCGAGGGTCAGGTCAACTCCCGCGACCAGCTGGTGGGCGGTCAGGAGAGCGGCAACCACTACATGACCGTGGAGGCCATCCGCCTGGCGGCCAGATACCTCAAGACCCAGAACGCCGAGAAGATCGGCGACAGCTACGTGGCCATCATCCATCCCGACGTGGCTTACGACCTGATGCACGATCCCGCCTGGCAGAGCGTCAAGACCTACTGCGATCCCGAGGATATGTACGCCGGCGAAATCGGCAGGATCGCGGGCGTGCGCTTCGTGGAGACCACCGAGGCGAAGATCTTCAAGGGCAGGCCCCTGCTGGAGAACAAGACGCTGACCGTCCGCACGGCCAACAGCACCGGCTCCACCGCCGTCACCCTCAATGAGAGCCTCACCGTCAGCGAGGGCGAGAAGCTGATCGGCCGAAAGATCAACATCAACGGCCAGATCCGCACCATCGTCAACACCGTCAACGGCGGCGTGGGCTCCGCGCGCCTGACCGTGGACCAGATCACCGTGCTGGCGGCGGGCGACGAGATCAGGCCCGGCGAGGGCGGCCGCGACAACCGCGCCGTCTACGCCACGCTGGTGCTGGGCGAGAACGCCTACGGCGTCACCGAGATCCAGGGCGGCGGCCTGAGACACATCGTCAAGCAGCTGGGCTCCTCCGGCACGGCGGACCCGCTGGATCAGCGCGCCAGCTGCGGCTGGAAGGCCACCAGGACCGCGGAGCGTCTCGTGGAGCCCTTTATGGTGCGCATCGAGACCTGCTCCAGCTTTGACGGGGAGGAGAACTGATGAGCGAGATGAAGAGCCTCAAGGACTGGAACGAGGAATACGTGGAGGTGCGCCTGTTCAAGGACGGCGGCCGCTACAGCCGTGACGTCTTCGTGGCCGTCAACGGCGAGGGCTGCCTGATCAAACGCGGCGAGCCCGTGCGCATCAAGCGCAAGTTCGCCCGCGTGCTGGAGCAGTCCGACCTGCAGGACCGTCTGGCCCAGGGCCTGATGGAAGCGGGCGAGCGCGACTTCGAGCGCATGAGACGGGAGATGTAGCATGCCGGGCAGCATCCGTCTTTACGGCGGCGTCAGGGCGAGCATGCCCGCGCTGCCGGAGCGCATGCCCGGCTGGTGTACCGACGCCCGCCAGCTGTATATGGGCACCGCCGCGGGGAACGCCCTGATCGCCTGGGAGAGCCGCCCGGCCGACGCCGTGGCCGCTCCCGGGCCCGGGGCCGACCCGGAGGCGGTGCGCGCGGCGGTCATCAGTCTGATCGCCGCGCTGAAGCAGGCGGGCCTGATGAAGGAGGAATAACGTGAGACAGATCAAAGCCGAGGTGAACGGCCAGTTCGTCCGCCTCAGCTCGAAATACGGCGGCGTGCAGGGCGAGGGCAACGTCACGTCCCTGCGCCTGATCTTCGACGAGACGTGGGCGGATTACGGCAAGCGCATTGTCTGGCGCGATAGCCGCGGCCTCGACCCCGTGGCCGTGCTGCTGACGGCGGACGAGCGCACCGGGGAGAGTCTGCTGGACTACACCGTGACGATCCCGCCTGAGCCGCTGAGCCGCGTGGGCTGGTGCTCCTTCACCGTGGAGGGCTATACGGAGCAGGACGGGCAGAGCGTCGTGGCGCTGTCCGTCAGCGAGCGGCTGGAGGTCCGTCCCGGCGCGTGCGACAGCGCCGCCGAGCCCACCCAGTCCCAGGCGCTGCAGCTGCAGCGCGAGATCGACCAGATCCTGGACCGCGTGGACGAGAGCGCCCGGTCCGCGTCCGACTCCGCCGACAGCGCCCGCGACTCCGCCGAAACGGCGGCCGCCTGCGCCATCCAGGCGCTGACGGGCTCTCAGCTCAGCCGCAGCTGGGCCGTGGGCGGCACGGGCCTGCGCGCCGACGAGGACACGAACAACGCCAAATATTACGCCCAGCTGGCCCAGCAGTCCGGCGGCGGTGGCGGCGGGGCCGTCCCCGACGCCCATATCGCCAACCGCAGCAACCCCCATCAGGTGACGAAGGCGCAGGTGGGCCTCGGCAGCGTGGACAACACCTCCGACGAGGACAAGCCCCTCAGCGCCGCCGCCCGGGCGGCCATCTCCGGCAAGGCGCCCCTGACCCATACCCACGGGGCCCAGCAGGTGACGGCGGGCACGCTGGCCGGGGCCGTGCAGGCCAACGCGTCGGCCCAGGAGACGCTTTCGTCCGCCATGGTGCGCAACATTTACGCGGGCACGGCCCGCATGACGGCCGGAGAGACGTCCCTGCCCACGGGGACGATCTATCTGGTCTATGAGGAGTAGGCCATGAGTATCTATCTCGGCCGAAACGGCCTCGCCTCCCGCGTATCCAACATGTATGTGGGCGTGGGCGGCCGGGCGAAGACCGTCACGGAGGGCTACGTGGGCGTGGGCGGCGTAGCCCGGCCCTTCTGGACGAATCAGCGCGGCGTGCAGTATTACGGCCCCGGCCCGACGCTGCGCCACGCCCGCACCGACGGCGCGGCGGCGACGGCGGGAGAACAGATCCTTTACGGCGGCGGGCGCGTCAACGACGAGACCGTCGCCTGGGTGGAGCAGCTGAGTCAGACGCTGACGCTCACCGACGGGACGAGCCTGTCCGTCTCGCGCAGCGGTCTGGCGGCCGCGGAGGCGGGCGGCAAGGCGCTGTTCGCCGGCGGCGAGACGACGAGCGGCGCCAACCAGAGCGCGGTGGACGTCTATGACGCGTCCCAGACGCGCACCGACGGCCCCGCCCTCCGCATCGCCAGAGACGATCTGGCCGCCGGGAGCCTCAGCACCGTCGCCTATTTCGGCGGCGGCGCCGACAACAGCACGAATGAGACGGCCGTCGTGGACGCCTACGACACGTCCCTGACCCGCCACGCCCCCGACAATCTGTCCGCCGCCGTCACCGATCCCGCCGCCGCGGCGGCGGGCCGGCGCGTCCTGTTCGCCGGCGGCACGGGCTCCGATTGTGTGGACGGCTACGATTCGTCCATGACGCGCCTGACGGGCGGCCGACTGACCATCGCCCGCGGCCGTCTGACCGGGGCGTCGGCCGGGCGCATCGCGCTGTTCGGCGGCGGGATCATCAGCGGCACGCTCTGCCGCAAGCTGGAGGCGTTCACGGAATCGCTGACGCGGCTGGCCGCGGTGGAGCTCGGCTTCGGCGTGATGGACGCCGCGGGCGGGCGGCTGGGCAACTGGGCCGTCTTCGGCGGCGGTCTGGGAGAGGACGGCCCGTCGGCCGTGGTGGCCTGCTGCGACAACGACCTGACCATCCTGCCCAACACGCCCATGCAGTTCGGCCGTCAGGGCCTCAGCGCCGCGGCCGCCGGGCCCGTGCTGGCCTTTCTGGGCGGCTCCACCGCCGAGGAAGCGGGCTTCGCCTCCCGCAGCGCCTCCGCCGCCACCGACATCTATACCATCATCTGAGGAGTGAGACCATGAGATATGCGATTTGGAACAAGCGCGATCCCGTGCTGACGCCCGTGGGCGAGGTGCTCACGGCGGAGCAGTGGATCGCCCGCTATCCGGCCGCGGGGCTGGACAGCATCACCGTCGTCTGCGCCGCGGGCGAGATCAACGGCGCGTTTTTCGGCACGCTGGGCCGCATGCGCGACACCTACGCGGACATGGGTGCGGATTTCAGCGCCTGCGAGACCGACCGCGACGTGCTGGACGTCATCGAATCGTTCGAGAAGCAGCTGAACGAGCCTGCGGGCGCGAGCCTGCAGGAGCGCCAGACCGCCGCGCTGGAGGCCATCGCCGCCGGGACGAACGCCGAGAACGTCAGCGTGCTGGACGCGCTGCTGGGAGAGGAGGAATAGCATGAACGACAGGATCACGAAGGCGCGCGCGCTGCGCCGCGCCGTGCAGCTGTGGTGCGGGACGCTCAGCGACGAGAGCGTCATGCTGGAGGTGGCCGCGCTCTATCCGCTGTGGCGCGATAAAACGGCCTATCGCGCGGGCGCCGTCGTCCGCTGCGGCCTGGATGAAAACGGGGAGCCCAGGCTCTGGCGCGTCCTGCAGGACCACACGTCCCAGTCCGGCTGGGAGCCGGAGAACGCCCCGTCGCTGTTCAAGCGCGTGGGCATGGACGGCGAGCTGCCCCTATGGACCCAGCCCCTGGGCGCGTCCGACGCCTATGAGCAGGGCGACCGCGTGTCCCATCTGGGACGCGTGTGGGTCTCCGTCTGCGGCGGCAATGTCTGGGAGCCCGGCGTCTACGGCTGGGAGAGCGGGGAGGGCGCATGAGCGAGAGCATCCTCACGGCGCTGATCTCCAGCGGGCTGACGCTGCTGGGGGTCCTGCTGGCCAACAGCCGCGCCGCCGCCGTCACCGAGACGCGGCTGGACGAGCTGACCCGGGAGGTGCGCGAGCACAACAATTTTGCCCGGCGCATGCCCGTGCTGGAGGAGCAGCTCAAGTCCGTCAGCCACCGCGTGCGCGAGCTGGAGGAGGCGGACAAATGACGATCGATCAGGCCATCGCCAGGGCCGACGCGCTGCGGCCCAATCTGCTGGGCGACGGCGAGAAGGCCCGCTGGGTCATCGAGCTGGAGGACCGTCTGGAGCGCGAGCTGGGCCGGGAGGCCCGCTCCCTCCGCTGGCCCGAGGACGGCGGCGTCACGCTGGCGGCGCAGGGCGGCTATGAGGACGTTTACGTCCTGTGGCTGTGCGCCCGGATCGATCTGGCGCTGCGGGAGTACGACAACTGGAACAACATGGCATCGATCCTCAACGCGCTGATCGACGATTACAAGAAGCAGTGCCTCCGGGACGAGGCCCCCGCGCCGAAGCAGGCCCGGGGCGTGTGGAGGAGACGCGTATGAGGCTGCCGTATCTGCGCACCCGCGGCAGGTATTCCGCCGTCACCCGGGTGCTGGGCGGCCTCTGCCTGACGGAGGACTACCGCAACGGCGATTTGGCCGACGGCGCGGGTCTGACGGGCGAGGGCGACGGGATCACTCAGCGATGCGCGCCGCGGGAGCTGGGCGTCTATCAGTCGCCGCAGGCGCTGCTGGACACCGAATACGGCCTGCTGCTGATCGCCGGCGGGGATGTCACGCTGGAGGGCGAGACGCTGTGCGGCGTGACGGAGGGGGAGAAGCGCGCGGCCGTGCTGGGCAGCGTGGCCGTGATCTTCCCCGACAAGGTGTGGATCGATCTGGAGAGCCGGACCTTCGGCCCCATGGAGACGTCCCTGACGGCGGCTTCCGCCGTCTTTTCCGACCATACCATCACGGCCGCAGGCGACGCGTGGCCCTTTGAAAAGGGCGACGGCGTGACGATCTCCGGCTGCGGGGAGCATCCGGAGAACGAGCAGACGCTGATCGTCCGGGGCGTCGAGGGCAGCGAGCTGCTCTTCGACGCCAACGTCTTCACGCCGGGCGCGGAGACGAACGTCACCGTGAAGCGGCGTGTGCCGGACCTGGAGGTCCTCTGCGCCGCGGGCAACCGGCTGTGGGGCGTCTGCGGCGACACGATCTACGGCAGCAGGCTGGGTGACGCGCGGAACTTCTTCGTCTACGACGGCCTGTCCACGGACGCCTACGCCGTCTCCACGGGGCAGGGCGGCTTCACGGCCTGCGCGCCCTACGGGTCCCATCTGGTGTTCTTCCGGGAGACGTCGGCCTGCAAGCTCTACGGCTCCCGCCCGGCCAACTTCCAGCTGATGACCGTGCGCATCCCCGGCGTGCGCCGCGGGTGCGGAAAGACCCTCGTCAGCGAGAACGAGGATCTGTATTACCTGGGCCTCGAGGGCCTTTACGTCTATTCCGGCGGCGTGCCGCAGCTGCTGTCCCGGGCGCTGGGGCATATCGAGGCGGAGGCCGCCTGCGGCGGCGTGCGGCGGGGGAAGTATTACCTCTGCCTGCCGGAGCGGGTGCTGGAGTACGACCTGCTGCGCAGGCGGTTCCTGCCCTGGGGCCGCGAGCGCGTGCGTTTCGCAGAGAGGCGCGGCGGCGAGCTGCTGCTGATGACGGAGGACGGCCGTCTGCTGAGCCCGGAGGGCGGAGCGGGCAAGGAGCATTGGCACGCGCTGTTCCGGCCCTTCCGGGACGGCCCGTCCCGGTACAGGGAGGGCTCGGCGCTGGTGCTGGACGTGACGCCGGAGCCCGGCGCGTGGATGGCTGTCGATATCCGCCTGCGGGGCGAGCCCTGGCGTCAGGCGGCCATGTTCGACGGCGGAAGTCACGGCGTGCGCCCCGTCTCCCTGCCGCCCAACCGGGAAGACACACTGGAGCTGCGCCTGCGCGGTGAGGGACGGTGCGCCGTCCGGAGCATCGAGCGGCTGTTCCGCATGGGGAGCGAGGTGGCGCCTTGATCTTTGCGAACGATCTTCGGCCGCTGGATTACGGCGACCTGCGCGGGAGCCTGAGCCTTGTGGAGAACCACCTCCGCGCCATGCAGGAGCAGCTGGAATACACCCTCAGCAACCTGGACAGCGCCAACGTCACGAGCCTCGACCCCGCTCAGACGGCCATCGCGTCCGCGGGCGGAAGTATGCGCATCACCGACGAGGCGCTGCTGCTGACCGGCGAGGACGGCCAGCGGGTGGAGCTTGGCAGCCGCGGCGGCGCGTTCCGGATGCTGCTGGCCGGAAAGGGCGGCGGCCCCGCCCTCTGGCTGGACGGGCAGGGGCGCGTCACTGTGGGCGGCGAGGCGCAGATCAACATCGACTGCGGCCGTTGGGACTGACGGCCGGAAAGGAGGATCCATGGCGATCAAACGAATGGAGGAGGACGGCCTGCAGGCCGTCTATGAAAGCCCGTATCAGGACCGCATCGACCGCGTGGTGGACAAGCTGACCCAGCGGGAGCGGTTCTCTTACGATTACGCGTCCGACCCGCTGTATCAGGCCTACGCGGAGGCGTATCAGCGGGAGGGCCGCCGCGCCGCCGAGGACGCCGTCGGGCTGGCCGCCCAGAACACCGGCGGGCGCGCCTCGTCCTACGCCGTCACGGCGGCGCAGCAGGCGGGCAGCTATTACGCCTCGAAGCAGGCGGACAAGATCCCGGAGCTGTACAAGCTGGCCTATGAGGTCTATCGGGACGAGTATGAAAGCGATCTGGACCTGCTGGACTCGCTGAACGATCTCGACAAGGCGTCCTATAGCCGCTGGTCCGACGCGCGGGAGGCTGAGAGGAAGGCGGAGCAGACGTCCTATCAGCGGGAACTCGACGAGCTCGACCGCGCCCTGAAGGCCGAGCAGCTGGAGTACCAGCGCGGCCGCGACGCGCTGAAGGACGAGCGCTACGAGAGCGAGCAGGCCTATAAGCAGCAGCGCGATCAGGTGAAAGACAGCCAGTTCGAGCGCCAGCAGGCCCTGCGGGAGCAGAAGGCCGCGGCGACGGCGTCCAGACAGGCGGCGAAGACCGCGAAGCCGTCGGGCGCGAAGACTGCGGCGGCCGCCGCGAAGAGCGAGCCCGCCGACGTTCAGGTCTACGGTCTGCCCGGCCTGTTCACCAAAAGTGAGGCAGAGCACATGATCAGCATGGGCGTCGCCGAGAAGGTCCGCAGCGGCGGCAGGAAGATCTACAAGCTGACGGCTGTGGAATAAGCTGGCATCCGGGCGGCGGCCGTGGTATAATGAAGGCGAAGCAAGCCTCAGAAGCGATCAATTTGAATCATATAAAGGAGTGTCGATCATGGAACTGATGGAAATGATGCTGAACCGGCGCAGCGTGCGGAAGTACGCGGCGGGGGAGATCGGCGACGAACAGCTTGACGCGATCCTGTCGGCGGCGCTGCTGGCGCCCTCCAGCAAGGGCATCCGCCCCTGGGAGTTCATCGTCATCCGCGGCCGCGAAGCGCTGGACACGCTGACGGGCTTCCGGCAGGGCTCCGGGAAGCTGCTGAGCCAGGCGGCCTGCGCAATCGTCGTGCTGGGCGACCACGAGAAGGCCGACATGTGGGTGGAGGACTGCGCGCTGGCCATGGGCAACATGCACCTGATGGCCTCGACCCTGGGCCTCGGCAGCTGCTGGATCCACGGTCGGCACCGCTTCGCCGAGGACGGCCGCTCCAGTGAGGACTTCCTGCGGGAGCGCCTGGGCTTCCCGGAGAACCTGAGCCTGGAGGCCGTGCTGGCCATTGGCCTCATGCCCGAGGACCGGCCCGCGCCCCATACCCTCGACGAGCTGGACCGCACGAAGATCCACCTGGGGAAGTATTGATGAACCCGCCCCGGCCTTGACTTTTGCACAAAGGCCGGGGTATAATATTGTTTACTGTGACGATATTTTGCAGAAAAGGGGTGCTGACATGGCCGGGATCTCCGCGACGATACAGGAAAAATACGGTACGCTGACGAAGAAGCAGAAGACCATCGCCGATCATATGCTCCGCAACGCCGAGGAGATGTGCTTCATCACCCTGAAGCAGCTGAGCGCGGACGTGGGGTGCTCGGAGATGACGATCCTCAATCTGTGCACGGCGCTGGGCTACGGCAACTTCAACGAGGTCAAGTACGAGTTCCGCAAGCAGGCCGCCTCCCGCCGGCGGGAGGCCGTCAGCCGCGACGACGCCAGCTACGACCTGCCCTACATCCCCCGGGGCGAGCTGGACGACAGCTCCGGCCTGTTCAGCCGCATGGCCCAGGAGGAGCTGGACGGCATCGCCGCGTTTTTCGGCGCGCTGCGGGCCGAGGAGTACTACCGCGCGGCGCGGATGGTCTGCGCCCGCAAGCGCGTGCTGCTGCTGGGCCGCGGCGTGTCCTGCCAGCTGGCGAAGTACATGCTGACGCGGCTGACGATGAACGGCGTCGCCTGCATGGCGGTGGACACCGAGTCCGGCGACGAGGTGCAGTCGGCGCTCCATTTCATCGATCAGGACGCGCTGGTGATCGCCATCTCGTTCCCCGATTACTACTTCATGACCACCCGTCTGGCCCAGTTCGCCAAGAGCAGGGGCGCGGCGCTGCTGGGCATCACCGACAGCTCCCGCAGCGAGCTGGTGGGGCTGTGCGACATGTGCCTCTGCTGCCCCACGGGCACGCGGCTGTTCCTCAATTCGCTGACGACGCCGATGCTGGCGGCCAATTTCCTGACGATGGCCGTTTCGGTGGAGATGAACCGCCGCAGCGACGGCCGCGAGAGCGTGACGCGGGAGTTCTCCCGCATCTTCGACAGCGGGCTGTAACGCCCGGCGCGAATTGCATCCCATCCGGCAGGACCTTTCGGTCCTGCCGGTTTTTTGTCCGCCTTTTTTCGCCCGATTGCAACAAATCGGCGATTGCAAAGGGGAGTAAGCTGTGATATACTGATTCAGTTGAGAATCATTCACGGGAGGGTCTATTCTATGGAAACCAACCGCCGGGGCGGGCTGTTCTACGGCTGGGTGATCGTGTTTGCGGGATGTCTGATCATGGCCTCCGTCATGGGCATCGTGTACAACTGCTTCAGCCAGTTCATCAAGCCCGTGTGCGCCGATCTGGGCTTCACGCGCCAGGCCATGAGCTTCAACCAGACGCTGATCTCGCTGATCCAGGTGGCCGTGGGTTTTGTCTGGGGCGGGATCCTCAGCAGAGTGCGCGTCAAGCCGCTGATGCTGTTCTGGGCCGTCGTCGGCCCCGCCGCCTTCTTCTGCTATTCCTTCGCGAACAACATCTGGCTGTTCTACGTCATCTCGGCCGTCATGAGCCTGACCATGAGCATGCTGACGCTGCTGCCGCTGTCGTATATGATCTCCAACTGGTTCGTGGAGAAAAAGGGCCTTGCAACGGGCATCTGCTTTATGGGCAGCGGCATCGGCGGCATGGTGCTGAACCCGCTGCTGCAGCGCTGGCTGGATCAGTTCGGCTGGCGCATGAGCTTCCGCATCCTGGCTGTGATCATGGCCATGTGCGCCATCCCCTGCGTGCTCATGATGGTGGAGCGCCCCGAGAAGAAGGGCCTGCGCGCCCTGGGCGCGGACAAGCTGCCGCAGACGGAGGGGACCGCCGCGGAGGCGGAGGGCGAGACTATGGCCCACGCCCGCGGCACGGTGCGGTACTGGGTGCTGGCCGTCAGCGTCCTGCTGATCTCCGCGGGCTGCTCCAGCCTCGTCATGACGCTGTCGCCCCACCTGACGGACAGCGGCTACTCCGCCGCCTTCGCCGCCGGGATGGTGTCGGTCTCCATGGGCGCCATGGCCGTGGGAAAGATGCTGCTGGGCTGGCTGTATGACGTGCTGGGCTCCAAGAGAGCGTCGCTGCTGTCGGTGCTGTGCGGCTTTTTGGGTCTGCTGGGCATGATCTTCTGCCGCGTCACGCCGGCGCTGGGCCTGATCATCCTGGGCGTCGGCCTGGGCTGCGCCTTCGGCACCGTGGGCCCGCCCATCGTCGTGATGAACGTCTTCGGCAAGCGGGACTATTCCGCCATCGTGGGCGTGTTCATCTCCTTCGGCAACATCGGCGGCGCCATCGCGCCGACGGTCAACGGCACGGTCTACGACCTGGCCGGCAGCTACACGCCGGGCTACGCCGCCTGGGCGGTGGCCCTGGGCCTCGTGCTGTTCTGCTTCACGATCTTCCTGCCCTCCGGCAGAAAGGATAAATAACGCATCCGGCCTCCTCCCGCCGCCGACGGGGAAATGAGTACGAAAAAAGGGGACAAGTATGAAAAAGAAGAACGTGTTTTACGGCTGGTACGTCGTGGCCGCGGGCTGCGTGGTGATGTCCATGACCATGGGCATCATCTCCAACTGCTTCGGCCAGTTTATCAAGCCGGTGTGCGCTGATCTGGGCTTCACCCGCCAGCAGATGAGCATGAACCAGACCATTCTGTCGGTGGTGTCCATGGTCTTCGCGCTGTATCTGGGGCGCATCATCCGCAAGGTCAACCTCCACCGCTTCATGTGCTTCAGCGCCGCGCTGACGCCGGCGCTGTACTTCTGCTATTCCTTCTGCAGCACCGTCACGCAGTTCTACGCCGTGTCGGTGGTGATGAGCATCATCTACTGCTTCGTTTCGATGATGGTGTTCACCTACATCGTGGGCAACTGGTTCGCCAAGAGCCGCGGCGTGGCCATCGGCCTGATGAGCATGGGCAGCGGCCTGGGCGCGATGCTGATGAACACGGTCATCGCCCGCATGATCCTCGCCTGGGGCTGGCGCACGGCCTATCAGGCCACGGCGGTGCTGATGTTCGTCACCGTGGCCCCCAGCGTGTGGTTCATCGTCCGCGAAAAGCCCGAGAGCAAGGGCCTGATGCCCTACGGCTACGACGAGACGCCCGCCGGGGGCGCGGTCAAGGCCCCGGCCTACGACGGCTACATGCTGTCTGAGGTCATCCATACGAAGCTCTTCTGGAGCGTCTTCGCCACCTCCGTCGCCATGGTCTTCTCCATCGGCGCCTTTTACCAGACGCTGTCGCCCCACCTCAGCGACAGCGGCTATTCCGTCACCTTCGCCGCCGTCATGGCGTCCATTTGCATGGGCGCGCTGGCCGGGGGCAAGGTGCTGCTGGGCCGTCTGTTCGACCGCCTCGGCACGAGGCGGGCCGTCACGCTGGCCTGCACCTGCACGTTCATCGGCATCATGGGCATGATCTTCTGCCGTCAGGCCCCGGCGCTGGCCGCCATCGTCCTCGGCGTCGGCCTGGGCAGCGCCTTCGGCGCCATCTGCCTGCCCATCATCTGCCAGAACGTCTTCGGCATGAAGGACTACGCCTCCATCTACGGCAAGCTGACGGCCGCCACGAGCCTGGGCGGCGCGTTCTCGCCCATCGTCAGCGGCCGCGTCTACGACGTCACGGGCAGCTACGTGCCCATCTACGCCGTCGCCGCCGTGCTGGTGGTGATCAGCATCTTCGTCCTGCGGGCCGTGCTGCCCAAACAGGACGGGGCCAAATCGGATAAGAAAGCGTGAGTCCATTGCGATCTGAAGGGAAAATCTTTTACGGCTGGGTCATCGTCTTCGCGGGCATTCTGATCATGAGCACCGTCATCGGCATCGGCTGGAACAGCTTCGGCCAGTTCATCAAGCCCGTCTGCGCCGATATGGGCTTCACCCGCCAGGCCATGAGCACCAATATGACGATCTTCTCGCTGGTGCAGATGTTCGTCAACTTCTCCTGGGGCACGATCCTCAAGCACTTCCGCCTCCACGACCTTATGCGCGTGGCGGCCATCGCGTTCCCCACGGCCTATTTCTGCTACTCCTTCGCGCAGAACATCTGGATGTTCTACGCCTGCTCCATGGTCATCGGCGTCACCATGGCGCTGCTGACGACGCTGGCCTTCTCGGTCATCGTGTCCAACTGGTTCTATGAAAAGCGCGGCACGGCCATCGGCATCGCCATGATGGGCACGGGCATCGGCGGCATGGTGTTCAACCCGCTGGCGGCCAGGCTGATCATGACCGTCGGCTGGCGCAGCACCTTCCGCATCCTGGCCGTCGTCATCTTCTGCGCGGCCTTCACCGCCGTCTACTTCCTCATCCGCGTCAGGCCCGAGGACAAGGGTCTCAAGCCCCTGGGCTGGGAAAAGGCCCACGAGGGCGAGAAGGCGAACGTGGATCTCGATCAGGAGGGCGAGCTGTTCAAGGATCTGATCAAGACCTGGCGCTTCCGCGGCGTGTGTCTGTGCGTCTGCTTCTCCACCACGGCCATCGGCACCATGACGCAGGTCATGGCGCCCCATCTGACGGACAACGGCTACGCCACCCAGACCGCGGCCTTCATGGTCTCCTTCTGCATGGCGGCGCTGGCGCTGGGCAAGATGAGCCTCGGCATCATCTTCGACCGCCTGGGCACCAAGCGCTCCACGGTCCTGTCCATCACCTGCGGCTTCCTGGGCATCACGGGCATGATCTTCTGCCGCTACTGGTTCATGCTGCCGCTGATCGTCGTGGGCCAGTGCTTGGGCTCCTCCTTCGGCACCGTGGGCGTGCCCATGATCGCCCAGAACCTCTTCGGGCGAAAGGACTATAACTCCAACTACGGCTTCATCGCCGCCTGCTCCAGCGTCGGCGGCGCGCTGTCGCCCATGATCAACGGCGCCGTGTACGATCATCTGGGCACCTACAACCCCGCCTTCACCGTGTGGGCCTGCCTGCTGGTGTGCGCGGTGGTCATCTTCTCCATCATCCTGCCCGGCGAAAAGAAAAAGAACGCGTAAAACTCGGTCGAAATAAATCAATCATCTGAAAAAAGGGGGCTATTATGAGAAAGATCGGTTTTGACAATGAGGCGTATATCAAAAAGCAGTCCGACCAGATCATCAAGCGGATCGGTGAGTTCGGCGGCAAGCTGTACCTGGAGTTCGGCGGCAAGCTGTACGACGACTTCCACGCGTCCCGGGTCCTGCCGGGCTTCGAGCCGGACAGCAAGCTGCGCATGCTGCGCATGATCTCCGATCAGGCGGAGATCATCATCGCCGTTTCGGCTCTCGACATCGAAAAGAAGAAGGTCCGCGGCGATCTGGGCATCACCTACGACGCGGACGTGCTGCGCCTGATCGACGTATTCCGCTCCTTTGACCTGTACGTGGGCAGCGTCGTCATCACCCAGTACAGCGGCCAGCCCGCGGCCGAAGCCTTCAAGCAGCGCATGGAGCGCCTCGGCATCCCGGTCTACCTCCATTACCCCATCCCCGGCTACCCCACCAACGTCTCGCTGATCGTCAGCGAGAACGGCTATGGCAAGAACGACTACATCGAGACCTCCCGTCCGCTGGTGGTCGTCACGGCCCCCGGCCCCGGCAGCGGCAAGATGGCCACCTGCCTCAGCCAGCTCTACCACGAGCACAAGCGCGGCATCAAGGCCGGCTACGCCAAGTTCGAGACCTTCCCCATCTGGAACATCCCCCTGAAGCATCCGGTCAACCTGGCCTACGAGGCCGCCACGGCCGATCTGGACGACGTCAACATGATCGACCACTACCATCTGGACGCCTACGGCATCACCACCGTCAACTATAACCGCGACATCGAGATCTTCCCCGTCCTGCGCGCCATCTTCCGCGAGATCTACGGCGAGTGCCCCTACAAGTCCCCCACGGACATGGGCGTCAACATGGCGGGCTACTGCATCATCGACGACGACATCGTCTCCGAGGCCAGCTGCCAGGAGATCATCCGCCGCTATTACAAGGCCAAGGCCGACATGGCCAAGGGCCTCATCGACGAGAGCATCGTCAACCGCATCGAGCTGCTGATGCAGGAGAAGGGCATCACGATCTACTCCCGCCCCGTGATCATGGCCGCGCTGGAGCGCGAGCGTCAGGAGGACGGCCCCGCCATGGCCATCCAGCTCCACGACGGGCGCATCGTCACGGGCAAGACCGGCGAGCTCATGGGTCCGGCTTCCGCGGCGCTGCTGAACGCCGTCAAGGTCATGGAGGGCATGGCCCGCCCCGTGCATATGATCTCCGCCGCCGCCATCGAGCCCATCCAGCGCCTGAAGGTGGACCTGCTGGGCGGCAAGAACCCGCGCCTGCACTCCGATGAGGTGCTGATCGCCCTCAGCGTCAGCGCCGCCACCGACAAGACCGCCGAGCGCGCCTTCCGCCGCCTGTCCGACCTCCGCGGCTGCGAGGCCCACTCCACGGTCCTGCTGTCCTCCGTGGACGAGGACATCTACCGCCGCCTGGGCATCAACCTGACGTGCGAGCCGCGGTATCAGGTGAACAGGCTCTTCCACAAATAAACAGCGCCTCCGGCGCATGGTGAAAATCTGCTGATTTTCACCATAGGAAGGGCTCGCGGGCAGAGGTGTGCGTCTGCCCGCTCGGGTCGGTCCGCTGCAGCGCACGCGCGATGCGCGCACGTTTGCGGACCGAAAGGTGTTTTTCGGTCGGCACATGTCCGCCCAAAAAACGATCAGACAGCAGATGCGATGCATCTGCGAAGAGGAGGACAGGATGAACACGCTGCTTCACGTCTGCTGCGCACCCTGCTCCATCATGTCGGTGGAGAAGCTGCGCGAGAAGGGCATCGAGCCCGTGGCCTTCTGGTACAACATCAACATCCACCCCTTCACCGAGTACCGCTCCCGCCGGGAGGCCATGAAGGGCTACGCCGCGTCCATCGACCTGCCGCTGATCGTCGAGGACGACTACGGCCTGCGCCAGTTCGTCACGAACGTGGCGGACGACATCGACCACCGCTGCCGGTTCTGCTACACCTCCCGTCTGGAGCGCACCGCCCGGGAGGCCGCCGCGCGCGGCTTCGACAGCTTCTGCACCACGCTCCTCTACAGCCCCTATCAGAACCGGGAGATGATGCTGGAGATCGGCCATGAGATGGCGGAGAAATACGGCGTCCGGTTCCTGCCGGAGGACTTCCGCCCCTGGTTCCGCGAGGGCCAGGACCGCGCCCGGGCGCTGGAGCTGTATATGCAGAAGTACTGCGGCTGCATCTTCAGCGAAGAGGACCGCTACCGCAAGAAGAAAAAGAAAAAGCCTGCCGAACAGCAGGACTGAAGGAGGAACGAGCATGGACCCCGTAGAGTTCATTTTTGATACCCAGCTCCTCATCGAGGGCGAGGGACTGGACGAGGACGCCATCAGCGATTACATCACCGCCACCATCGAGGGCGACAGCCTCATCGTCGCCGGCGACGACGAGCTGATCAAGATCCACTTCCACACCAACACCCCCTGGCTGGTCCTGGAGTACTGCGCCGGCCTCGGCGAGCTCCACGACATCGTCATCGAAAACATGGACCGTCAGGCCAGAGGCCTGGACGGGTGAGAAAAAGCCGCCGAAAGGCGGCTTTTTTCGTTCCTTACTTTCTCAGATACGCTTCGCGGATCTTGCCGATGTACAGGCGGTGCAGGTCGTCATCGGCGACGCCGCTGTAGTTGAAGGGCTTCGCGGTCTTCATGATGTCCTCGGGCATCTGTTTGGGGTCGAACTGGTGGTCGTACAGCTTGTCGATCACGAGGACGATCCGCGCCTCGCGGAACGCCGTCAGGCCGCCGTCCAGCGCCACGGGCGTCAGGCCGCAGCCGCTCATCTTGTCGATGTCGCGGCCGGATTCGCTGCCCAGCACGCCCAGCTCCCTGCGGTACGCGCCCTCGTCAAACAGGCAGACCGTGTAGCTGTCGCTGCGCTCCATGAAGCTGTAGGTGTACCGCGCGGGGCGCACGAACACCGTGCACACCGGCAGCGTCCACAGCTCGCCCAGCTGACCCCAGGAGATGGTCATGGTGTTCCACTTCTCCCGGTCGCCCGCCGTCAGCAGCGCCCAGCCCTTGTTGAACATGCGGATGGCGTTTCCCGGCAGCTCGTCGGGAGAGACCTTGATGAAATCGTTCATGCTCTGCATCCTCCGTTTGATTAAAATAGACGTTTTTGCGCTACTCCGTCATGCGGAGCTTCATCTCCGCCCACTGATCCTTGGTGATCAGCACGGAGCGGGGCTTGCTGCCCTCGAAGGGGCCGACGATGCCGCGCTCCTCCATGATGTCCACCAGCCGCGCGGCGCGGGCGTAGCCCAGCTTGAGCCGGCGCTGGAGCAGGGACGTAGAGGCTTCGCCGCGGTCCACAACGACGGAAATGGCGTCGATCAGCATGGGATCGTCGGCTTCCTCATCGTCGTCGTCACGGCCGGAGCCGCCGTTGTCATTGCCCTTTTCGGCCTGGCGCTCGATGTGGTCGAGGATCTTCTGGTCGTACTCCGGCGCGCCGGTGGTCTTGACGAAATCGATCACCGACTCCACCTCCTTGGAGCTGATGAAGCAGCCCTGCACGCGCAGGGGCTTGCCCGCGCCCAGAGGATTGTACAGCATGTCGCCGCGGCCGATGAGCTTCTCCGCGCCGTTCTGGTCCAGGATGATGCGGGACTCGATCTGGCTGGCCACGGCAAAGGCGATGCGGGAGGGGATATTGGCCTTCATCAGGCCCGTGATGACGTCGGCGGAGGGGCGCTGGGTAGCGATGACCAGGTGCATCCCGGCGGCGCGGGCCATCTGCGCGATGCGCGCGATGGACTCCTCCACCTCCCGGGCGGCCACGAACATCAGGTCGGCCAGCTCGTCGATGATGATGACGATCTGGGGCAGCGTCTCGCCCTCGCCCCGGCGCTTGATCTCCTCGTTGTACGCCTCCAGATTGCGGACGTTCAGCTCACTGAGCAGCTTGTACCGCCGCATCATCTCGCCCACGGCCCAGTTCAGGGCCCCGGCGGCCTTCTTCGGGTCGGTGACCACGGGGATCAGCAGGTGCGGCACGCCGTTGTACATGCCCAGCTCGATCATCTTCGGGTCGACCATGATCAGCTTGACCTCCTGCGGGGAGGACTTGTAGATCAGGCTGATGATGATGGAGTTGATGCACACGGACTTGCCGGAGCCCGTGGTGCCGGCGATGAGCATATGGGGCATCTTGGCGATGTCGCCCACGATGCACTGGCCGGCGATGTCCTTGCCCACGGCGAAGGCCAGCTTGCTCTTGGCGGAGGAGAACGCCTTGTTCTGCAGGATGTCCCGCAGGCTGACGACCTCCTGGATATCGTTGGGCACCTCGATGCCCACGGAATTGTTGGCGGGGATGGGGGCGATGCGGACCGACGCCGCGCCCAGCGCCAGGGCGATGTCGTCCGCCAATGACGTGACGCGGGCGAACTTGATGCCGCGCTGGAGCTGCAGCTCATACCGCGTGACCGTGGGGCCCTTCGTCACGTTGACGATGGTCGATTCGATGTTGAAGCTGCGCAGCGTGTCGACAAGCCGCTCGGCGCAGCGGACGATGCTCTCGTGGTCGGCGCCCATGCCGGGGTCGCCGGGGGCCAGCAGCGACAGGGGCGGGTAGATGTATTTGCCCGTCTCCTGCTTGGCGGCGGCATTTTCGATGATGCCGCTGACGTCGTGCTCCTCGGCGGCCTTTTCGTGGGCCTCGCCCGCGGCCTGACGCTTTTCGTCAAGGCTCAGCTCCGCCGGGGGCGGGTTGTCCTCGGTGAAGATGTCGAACTCCGTGCCGCTGAGGGCCACGCGCATGGCGGGGTCCTTGTCGTCGTCCTTGGACGTGTAAAGATCCTCCCAGGGGGCGATGGGGTCCGTGCCGTCGTCGGGCAGCGGGTCCACATTGCGGAACTCCTCGGTGATCTTGTCGATGTCATACGCCTCCGGCGAGAAGGGCTCCTGGGGGTCGAAGGGCGGGACGTCCTCCACGGTGAACGTGGGCGTCACGGGGTCCGTGGGGTCCTTGCGCGTCTTTTTCTTCACGGGCTTCTTCTCGGGCGTCTCGGGCTTGTCCTTGCTGAAAAAGTCGACGAAGACGCCCCTGAACGGATGGTCCGGGGTGGTGGGGACGTTCTTCGCCGCGGGCTTCGCGGGCTTTTTCTCCTCGGCGGGGAACTCCACCAGCACGCCGCTCATCTCCTTGACGCGCTTGTTTTTGGCGGGCAGGGGCGCGGGATCGTCCTCCTCGGGGGCGGGCGTCAGCCGCTTGAGCAGCGCCGTGGGGCTGATGCTGGCCGCCGCGAAGGAGCACACCAGCAGCAGGCCGAGGCACAGGATCGCGCCGCCCGCAGGCGACAGCGCCGCCGCCAGCACCCGGCCGATGCTCCCGGAGATCAGCCCGCCGGAGGTCATGGCGCGGCCCGTGTAGCTCATCATGCGGAAGCCCTCGATGCCCTCGGGGTAGACGGTGCGGTCGCGGACGATGTGGGCCATGGCGCCGAACAGCACAGGCAGCATCAGGATCGCCGCCTCGCGCAGGCGCACCTTGCCCCGGCGGTGGGGGATCAGCAGCAGCGCGGCCAGCAGGAACGCCAGCGGCAGCACGTAGTAGCCGAAGCCCAGGAACGAGCCGAACAGATAGCGGTACCAGTCGATGAGGAAGCCGCTGACGTCGAACATGCTCAGCACGCCGATGAACGCCAGGAACAGGTACACCCCGGCGCGCACCGTGCGGTGGATGGCGCGCTTCTGGGCCGCCGTGGCTTTGGTCGTCGTTTTCTTTTTGGACGCGGAGGACGAGCGCTTCGCGCCCGTGCTCCGCTTGGGCGGAGAGGATCTCTTCTCACTCATAGGATCACCCCTTGATCATGGACACCGCCACGGTCAGCAGACCGACCGCGGCGCAGTAATAGGCAAAGTAGACGAACGCGTCCTTCTTCATCAGCAGCCGCACCAGCCGGATGGCCAGCAGGCCGCAGACGAGGGCCGAGCAGAACCCCGCCAGATAGGGCAGCGGCGAGGCGCTCAGCGTCCCGGCCCGGATCATGTCGGGCAGCTTGAACACGAAGGACCCGGCCACCGCCGGGATCGACAGCAGGAACGCGTAGCGCACCGCGAAATCCCGCCGCAGGCCGCAGAACAGCCCCGCGGAGATCGTGGTGCCGGAGCGCGACACGCCGGGCAGCAGCGCGAACAGCTGCGCCAGACCGATCCTGACGGCGTCGGAGAACGGCGCGTCCTGGGCGGTCTTCGTGCCGTCGCCGTGGGTGGTCTCGGCGGCGTAGAGGATGAAGGAGGTGATCAGCAGCCCCAGGCCCACGTAGAGCGTCCTGCCGAAGAAGCGGTCCACCGTATCCTCCAGCAGCGCCCCGATGACCAGGGGCAGCGTGGACAGCACCAGCATGACGACGAGACGGCGGTTGAACTGGTCCCGGGTCCTGAAGCCGTCCAGCAGCAGCCCCAGCGCGCCGCGGATCAGCCGCACCACGTCCTGACGGAACGCGATCAGCACGGCCAGCAGCGTCGCCAGATGGACGACGACCGTGAACGTCACGTCGCCGGGCACGTCCATCAGAGCGGAGACGATGGCCAGATGGCCGGAGGAGGACACGGGCAGGAACTCGGTCAGGCCCTGCACGGCGCCCAGCAGGATAGCTTGCAGAAGGGTCATGGTCGCTTTCACCTCGTATGTAGTCGCGGATGGTTGACTATTACTTCATTATACCACGGTCGAAGCGCTTTTTCCACAGGAAAACCGCGAGCAGACCGCAGCACACGCCGATGATCAGCCCCGCCAGCACGTCGGTGGGGTAGTGGACGTAGAGATACAGCCGCGACAGCGCCATGATCGCCGCGAAGGCGACGGCCAGCGTGTGGGCCTTTTTCCCCATCACCGACGCTCCCGTGGCGAAGGCGAAGGCGATGCCCGTGTGGCCCGAGGGGAACGAGAAGTCGTGGGGCGCGCTGCCCAGGATCGTCACGGCCGTGTTGATGTCGTAGGGGCGGATGCGCGCCACCAGCGGCTTGATCGTCACGTTGACGCTCAGCACGTCGAACAGGATCGCCGTGGCGCAGACGATCCCCGCTTTGCGCGTGGGCTTGTAAAGCAGCAGAAGCAGCGTCAGAAGGATGAACACCTCGCCGTTTGCGGCGATGGCGCCCAGAAACACCGCGAGCCTGTCGAGCACGGGATTGTGCAGCGTCTGGAACCAGTCCAGGATCGGCAGCTCGGCATAAGAAAGAGACGTCAGCATGGAAACTCCTTTTACAGTTGACAGTGAAGGGCGAATTGACAATGGACGATTGTTGTGCCTGCGGCGCATTGGGTACCGCCTGACGGCGGTAGGCACATGGCCCCGGACGGTGGTCGTCGTAGGGGCGACCTTCGGCCGCCATGACTGGCTCGCGCACATCACGGCCCCGGGTGTGTGCATCCCGGGACGGTCCCCCCTCAGTCACGGCGAAGGGCATCGCCGTGCCAGCTCCCCATTCCGCGCGAAAGGCCCAGCCGCAGGCTGGGACACGCGTGCTCAGACGGAGGGGGTGCCGAGGAACGGGTCGTCGCAGGGTCGCGCGCCCGCCTGCCCGGCGCAAAAGGGCGGGCTTGCGCCCGCCCTATCGTATTCTTTGTATGACTTACTTATGCGCTTTGAGATAATTGACCACGAGATTGCAGAACGTGGCGACGCCGTAGGGCATGCAGTGGGCGTCGAAGTGGATGGCGGGGTTGTGCGCGCCGTAGATGTAGCCGTCGGCGGGGACGCCGGCGCCCAGGGTCATGATGACCGAGGGGACACGATCGGCGATCCAGGCGTAGTCCTCGGAGCCGAAGGACAGGGGCTCGGGGGCGGTGAAGTAGTTGTCGCCCACCACGTCCGTGACCCAGGGCTTCATCTCCAGGGACAGATCGACGTTGTTGTACACGGGCGGGACGGCGTTGTCGCCGTATTCCACCTCGGCCTCGCAGTTCATGGTATGGCAGGTCTCCTCCATGATCTGCTTGAAGCGGCGGCGGCAGATCTCGCGGGTCTCGTTGGAGAACGTGCGGATGGTGCCGTGGAGCTCCACCTCGTTGGGGATGACGTTGAAGACGGTGCCGCCCGCGATCTTGCCGAAGGTGATGACGGCGCGCTCGGCGGCGGGGACCTCCATGGCGATGATGTGCTGCACCAGCGTGACGGCGGCGCAGGCCGCGGTGACGGGGTCCTTCGTCTTGTGGGGCTGGGAGCCGTGGCCGCCCATGCCCCTGACGACGACCTTGAAGTTGTCGGCGGCGGAGTAGGAGACGCCCTGGCTCCAGATGACGCGGCCCACCGTGTCGCGGTCGGAGCCGGCCTCGATGTGGATGGCGAAGGAGGCGTCCACGTCCGGGTTCTCCAGCACGCCGCTGTCGATCATCAGCTTGCAGCCGTGGGTGGCTTCCTCGTCGGGCTGGAACATCAGCTTGACCGTGCCCTCCAGCTCGTCCTCGTGCTCCTTCAGCACCCGGGCGGTGCCCAGCAGCATGGCGGCGTGGTGGTCGTGGCCGCAGCTGTGGCAGCTGTGGTTGGTGGCGGCGTAGGGCAGGCCGGTGATCTCGTCCTGGGGCAGAGCGTCGTAGTCGGCGCGGAGCAGGACGGTCCTGCCGGGCTTTTTGCCCACGGTGGCGACGATGCCGCACTCGCAGATCTCCTGGGGCTCCAGGCCGATGTCCTTCAGCTCTTTGATGATCAGATCGGCGCTGGGGCGGACGTCAAAGCCCACGCCGCCGTACTGGTGGATCGTCTGCTGCAGCTCCTGCAGATGGGGAAACAGCTCCTGCGCGCGCTCCAGATACTTGTTCATACTCATTTTTCCTCCTTGAAAGAAGTCTTGTGGATCCGGTCGTACAGCCGATCGGCCTCCCTGGCCTCTTCCTTCGTCACGTCGCTGTCGGTGTAGCGGGCCTTGCGGTACAGATCCCGCAGCTGCGTCAGCGGCGCGCCGGGGAAATAGTGCTCGGCCTCCGCGGCGATCTGCTGGGTGTCAAAGTCGGGCGTGATGGCAAAGCCGCGCTGCAGGCACTCCTTGAGGAACCGGCGGTAGCTGTGGCGCACCTTGTCGCGCTCGTCCCGGCGGGCGAAGGGATTGCGCCGGGGCTCGCTCTTGACCTCGATGGTCTGCCGGTCCATCCGCGCCCCGCTCCGGCGGTCGAAGCGGCGGTTGCGCCCGGCCAGGGCCCGCAGGCCCCAGAACACCAGCGCCAGCGCGCCGAGGATCAGCAGGCCCGTGAACACCCAGGTCAGCAGCGCCGGCGTGTGGGTCTCCACGTCCTCGAAGATCATCTCGTCCATATTGCCGGCGATCCAGTCCTCGCCGTCGCTGTAGAACTTGACCTCCCGGTGGAAGATCAGCTTGAACAGCCACGCGAACAGCGACAGGAACCGCGCCATGCCGTAGACGAATGCCATCAATATATTTATTATAACCTTATCATAAATAAAGTACAAGCCCGAACCGATGCCGCCCAGCAGCGTTTTGCTGCTGGCCAGCAGCGCCAGCGCGCACACGAAGGCCACCGTGAGGATGTTCGACGCCTTGAAGGACGCCGAGTCGATGACGTCCCGGCTGTGGCGCAGAATGCGCATGAGCAGGATGCCGCTGACGGCGGTGATCAGCACGAAGGGCAGCACCAGCTCGCTGAGCCGCGTCCAGGACATGGTGACGGCCGACAGGATCACGGGCAGGATGCAGGCGAACACGGCGCGGCTGAACTGATCCTTGAAGTCGCCGTCGTCGTTGAGGAACATCTGGTTTTTGACGATATGGAACAGATAGACGCACAGGACGGCGACCAGCGCCCGGTCGCCCCAGGTGGCGCAGAAGAAAAGCCCGCCCAGGCCGATCAGCACCGGCGCGAAGCGCAGCGCGGCCGATCGCTCCCGCGTCAGGTACGCCAGCCCCGCGCCCAGCGCCGCCAGCAGCGCCGGGACCGTCAGCCCCGTGACCGGGGTGAACAGCGACAGGATATACCCGGCGGCCTCCAGAAAGATGGCTGCGTCAAAGAGCATTTTCAGAAAGACGGTCAGCTCCATTCAGGCGTTCCCTCCTTCCATCTGCGACACGTCGAAGGTGAACACCTTGCCGCCCTTCAGCGCGCTCAGACGCGAGAGCAATGCGCGGTATTCGTCCGTCATGCAGGGGGTGATGACGATGTAGTACCGCCCGGCCTCGTCCCGGCGGACGGCGCCCTCCACGATGGCGGCGAAGCGCCTCGTGGAGCTGTGCGTGGCGCGGCCGAGACCCTCGAGGATCGTCATCAGGTGGTTCTGGCCCAGACCGTCGCCCACCTGGCTCCAAAGGCCGATGGCCCCGGCGGAGGTGGCGTTGGTCACCATGCCGTACTTGATCTTGCGCTCCTCCAGCACCTCGCACACGGAGCGGGCGCAGGAGAAGCAGTCCTCGATGCGCTGTCCGGCGTTCTCCAGCCCCTCGGGATGCTCCACGTTGAGGATGAGCGTCACGGACAGGTCCAGGGTGTGGTCGTAATTCTTGACCATGACGCGCCCCATGCGGGCGCTCTGGGTCCAGGAGATGGCGCGCTGAGGCTCGCGGCCCGTGTAGTCGCGGAAGCCGAGCGTCAGCACGGGGTCCTCCATGATGAAGCGGTTCACCGACACGTCGCCCAGGAAGTCGCCCAGGGTCTGGCGCACCGTCACGCCGGGCATGGCCTTGGGCAGCACCACGACCTCGCGGTTGACGGGATAGTAGTCCGTCACCGTCCGCATGCCGAGGAAATCGCCGCCCGCCAGCACGGCCCCGCGGAAGAAATACCGCCCGCGGTGATCGATGTACGCCGTGAAGGACCGCGTCAGCTTCTGCTTCGGCTTGAGGAACGTGGTGGTGGTCAGCCGTGTCACCTCCGGGTCACGGCGCAGGGGCAGCTCGTCCGCCGCTTCGATCTCCAGCGGCAGCGTCTCCTGCACCTTGAGGAACGACACGGGCAGCCGCTTGGCGTTGGCGATCTCGGTGATCACCTCGAAATGCTCCCCGGGATCGACGGTGGTGCGGCTGGGGTGGGTGTCGTAGCTGACGCCGTCCAGCGCGTGGCGCAGGGTGTACTGCTGCACCAGCGCCGCCGCGATGGCGAAAAACAACAGATAGAGCAGCATAAGCTCAGCTTTCCAGCGGCACGGCCACGCTGCCGATGATGCGCTCGATGTACTTGACCGCGTCCTCGGAGGACAGCGCAGAGCCGCTGACGATGCGGTGGGCCAGCACGTGGGGGGCCACCTTCTTGACGTCCTCGGGCAGGACGTAGTCGCGGCCCGCGAAGGCCGCCGTCACCTGGCTCGCCTTGTACAGCGCGATGGCACCGCGGGTGGAGACGCCCGTGACGAAGGCGCTCTCCCGGCGGGTGCCCTCGATGATGTCCATCATATAGTTCGCCACGGACTCGTGGACCGCGACGTCCGTGTAATTCTTGCGGACCCAGGCGGAGTCCTCCGCCGTGACGGCGGGCACCAGCGCGGCGATCAGGTCGGTGGTGCTGACGCGGGAGATGACACTCAGCTCCTGCTCCCGCGTCATGTAGCCCAGCTTGAGCCGCATGAAGAAGCGGTCGGTCTGCGCCTCGGGCAGGGGGAACGTGCCGTAGGACTCCACGGGGTTCTGGGTGGCCATGACCATGAACGGCTCCGACAGCCCCATGGTCACGCCGTCCACGGAGATCTGCTTCTCCTCCATGGCCTCCAGCAGGCTGGACTGGGTGCGGGGGGTGGCGCGGTTGATCTCGTCGGCCAGGATGATATGGGAAAACAGCGGGCCGGGCCGGAACTCGAACTGGCCGCTGTGCTGATTGTAGAAGTTGATGCCCGTCAGGTCCGAGGGCAGCAGGTCGGGGGTGAACTGGATGCGCTTGAAATCGCTGCCGATGGTCCTGGCAAAGGCGCGCAGCAGCATGGTCTTGCCCGTGCCCGGCACGTCCTCCAGCAGCACGTGGCCCGAGCAGACGAAGCACGTCAGCACCAGCTCGATCACGTCGTTCTTGCCCACGATGATCTTCGAGCAGTTTTCAACGACCCTGTTTTTGTACTCCGTAAAGCGTTGGATATCCAAATGGCATCTTCCTTTCGCGTCAAGCGTTTAATGATTTACTATTATATAATAAAAGGGCACGTCTTGGCAATGCAAAAAAGATGAATAAAAAAGCCGGTCTTGCAGAGCAAGACCGGCTTCAGTCTGTAGCCAATGTTTGCTTTTTTGCATTGCGTGCGCAAACGATCTGTATGGAATCGTTTTTCGGCGGACATGCGCCGCCAAAAAACTCCTTTACAGCGAGCATAGCGAGCGCTCGCGCCGACCAAGCGGAACGAAGTGAAGCGCGATAAGCGCGAGGAATCTCGGAGGAAGACCCAGCGAAGCGGTCTTCATCCGAAGCGTGTCGTGTTTGTCGACACGCAAAAGCTGGTCTTGCAGAGCAAGACCAGCTTTTCGTTTGTACGTTCGTTCAGCGGTGAGGAGTATGGATTATTCCTCTTCGATGGCCTGGACGGGGCACTGAGCCGCGCAGGCGCCGCAGGAAACGCAGACGTCGGGGTTGATCTCGTACTTGGTGCCGGCGTCGGAAATCGCCTCGACAGGACACTGAGCCGCGCAGGCGCCGCAAGCTACGCAGTTTTCACCGATTTTGTATGCCATAGTAAACATACCTCCTACATGATTTGTACCCTTATTGTAACATGAAAATCGCAAAATGCAATGCAAAAAGAAAAAGAACTTGAGACGATTTTGTTAACAATATTGACGTTAGACGCGGCAAACTAAGCAAAAAACAGCCGAAATGAATAAGAAATCCGCAATCATGGAAGAATAGGGAAAAGAGCGGCACAGCCCGCGCCCATCAAGGCCCGTTCCCGATATCCCGCGCCTGTCGCCGGATCTTCAGATCCTTCGACTCCGCTTCGCTCCGCTCAGGATGACACCTTCCGGGAACCAGCCGCCGTGATCACCACGCCGCGAAGCGGCGGTATCCAATTCACCGCAGGCACAACAATTGTCCATTGTCCACTGTTCACTGTCAACTGTCCAACAAGGAGGTCCCCATGCGTCCCAAACCCCAGAATCCACTCGCACCCTTCGGCAACGACGTCCAGATGTCCACCGAGCACGAAAACCGCTTCGATACGCCCCGGGCGGAGGATCGGCCATGAACGACAGCGCGTTCTCTCTCCCGGCCCGCCGGGCGCTGGCGTCCGCGTTCACGGCGGCGCGGTCGTTCTCTCACAGCGTCGTCTGCTCCGACCACCTGCTGCTGGGCCTCATGCGTCAGGACGACCGCATCGCCCGGCTGCTGTCGGGCCGCGGGATCACCCGCGCCGCGCTGGAGGGTCAGCTGGTCGCCCGCTACGGCCGCGGTGAGCCCGGCGTCTACGCCGCGGAGATCAGCCGTGAGGCCGCCGACGTGCTGGAGCGCGCCGCGCGTCTCTCCGGCGGCAGCCTCATCACCTGCGACAACGTCTTCGACGCCATGCTGGATGAGCCGGACTGCCGCGCCGGCAGGCTTCTGACGAGCCTCGGCGTGCGCCCGGCGGACCTGCGTCCCGCGCCGCGCCCGCGGCCGCGGGCCAGGGAGCCGAAGCTCCTGCTCCAGTACGGCCGCGACATGACGCGCCTGGCCGCCGAGGGCGCTTTCGACCCGCTGATCGGCCGGGAGGAGGAGCTGCAGCGCGTGATGCGCGTGCTGTGCCGCAGGCGCAAGGCGAACCCCGTGCTGCTGGGCGAGGCCGGCGTGGGGAAGACCGCCATCGCCGAGGGCCTGGCCCGCAGGATCGCCTGCGGCGACGTGCCGCCCGTGCTGCGCGACGCGCGGCTCTACGGCCTCGACATGGCCGCCGTGGTGGCCGGGACAAAGTACCGCGGCGAGTTCGAGGACAAGCTCCGGGGGCTGCTGGACGAGGCCTGCGCCTGCCCGGGGACGATCCTGTTCATCGACGAGCTGCACACCGTGGCGGGCGCGGGGGCCGCCGAGGGCGCCATCGACGCCGGGAACATCCTCAAGCCCGCGCTGGCCAGGGGCACCCTGCGGCTCCTGGGCGCCACGACGCCCGCCGAGTACCGCCGCCATATCGCCGCCGACGCCGCGCTGGAGCGGCGCTTCCAGCCCGTGGACGTCCGGGAGCCGGACCGGGAGGCCACGCTGGCCATCCTCCGCGCCGACGCCCGGGCCTGCGCCCTGCACTACGGCGTGGAGACGGGGGAGGAGCTGCTGCCGGAGATCGAGCGGCTGTGCCGCCGGTTCCTGCCCCGCAGGCGCTTTCCCGACAAGGCCGTGGACGTGCTGGACGAGGCCTCCGCCATGGCGCTCACCGAGGGCTGCCTCCGGGTGGAGCGCAGCCATGTCCGGCGGGTGATCGGCCAGATGAGCGGCCTGACGACGCTGGGCGTGAAGACGCGCCTGACGGCGGCGGAGCTGGAGGAGACGCTCTCCCGGGACGTCGTCGGCCAGCGCGAGGCCGTGCGCGCCGCCGCCTCCGCCGCCGCGGCTGCCCTGGCGTTCCCCGCGGGGCGCGACCGGCCCAAGGGGACCATGCTCTTCTGCGGCCCCGGCGGCACGGGCAAGACGCTGCTGGCCAAAAAGCTGGCGCTGGCGCTGTTCGGCGACGAGAGGGCGCTGCTGCGCTTCGACATGAGCGAGTACCGGGAGCCCCACTCCGTCGCCCGGCTCATCGGTGCGCCGCCGGGATACGCGGGCAGCGAGCGGGAGGGATTGCTGACGGGCGGCGTCAGCCGCAGGCCGTTTTCCGTGGTGCTGTTCGACGAGGCGGAGAAGGCCTGCCCCGAGGCGCTCAACCTGCTGCTGCAGCTGCTGGAGGACGGGCAGGTGACGGGCGGCGACGGCGTGACCGCCGATTTCCGCAGCGCCATCGTCATCCTGACCTCCAACGCCGGGACCGACAGCCGCGCCGTGGGGTTCGGCAGCGATGCGCAGGACGCGGGAAAGGCGCTGCGCACCGTCTTCGCCCCGGAGCTGCTCAGCCGCATCGATCGGGTGATCCCCTTTCACCTGCCGGGACGCGACGATCTGCGGCGCATGGTGCTGCTGCGGCTGCAGGACCTGCAGAGCCGCCTGGCCGACGAGGCCATCGCCCTCAGCTGGCAGGAGAGCGCCGCCGACCTGCTGCTGGAAAACGCCCGCGACGGCCGCGCCGTCCGCAGCGCCGTGGACCGTCTGGTGGAGGAGCCCCTCGCCGCCCTCTGCGCCGACCACGACGTCGAACACGTCGTCCTCACCGCCGATCGCGGCTGCCTGCGCCTGGAGGAGCCCGCGCGGGTGTAGAGACGGGGCGCATCGTGACGGAAGGAGCTGCCCCGGCGTCAGAGCATTTCGGAGACGTGTGCTGCAGGGAGCCGGGGCGCTCCATTCTTCTTTCCCGGCATTTTCACCTTATTTCTGTTGCCTTTATCGCAGGATTGTGGTAAAATTCAATCAAATATCAAGCATTGAAAGGAGCCCCAACGCATGAAGTACAACAAAGACCTGTTCATCGAGCACCTGTCCGGCATGGTCAGGATCCCTACCGTCTCCAGCGCCGACCCCGAGAAGACCCGGGTCGAGGAGTTCGAGAAGCTGCACAAGTATCTCGAGAAGGCGTATCCCCTGGTACATAAGACCCTCCAGCGCGAGATCATCGGCAAGTGCGCCCTGCTGTACAAGTGGACCGGCACGGGCAAGTCGGGCAAGCTGCCCCTGCTGATGACGGCTCATCAGGACGTCGTCCCCGAGGGCGACCACGCCATGTGGAAATATCCTCCGTTCTCCGCCACGCTGGATGACGAGGGCGTTCTGTGGGGCCGCGGCACCACGGACTCCAAGTGCAACATCCAGGCGTATCTGGACGCCATCGAGCTGCTGATCGCCGACGGCTTCACCCCCGACTACGACCTGTACCTCGCCTTCGGCTACAACGAGGAGATCATGGGCGGCCCCGGCGCCGCGGGCCAGATCATGCACGACGAGCTGAAGAAGCGCGGCGTCCAGTTCGGCATGGCCATCGACGAGTGCGGCGGCATCGCCTATGTGGGCGACAAGCCCGTTGCCACGATCATCGTCTGCGAGAAGGGCTACGCCGACTACGAGTTCTATGTGGACGATCCTGGCGGACACTCCGCGTTCCCGCCCGTGCACAACGCCCTGGGTATGCTGGGCAAGGCCATCTGGGATCTGGAATGCAACCGCATGGACACGAAGCTCATCGCCCCCGTCATCGCCGAGATGAAGGACCGCGCCGAGTTCATGACCGGCCATGACGCCGAGATCTACGCCGATCCCGAGGGCCACTGGGACGAGATCAAGGAGCTGGCCGAGACCCAGAAGGTCTACAACCAGCTGACCCGCACCACCACGACCCCCACCATGGCCAACGGCTCCGCCCAGGCCAACATCCTGCCCGAGCACGCCACCGTCGTCACCAACAGCCGCCTGCTGCCCGGCGAGACGCTGCAGGATCTGGAGGCTCACTTCGCCAAGGTCATGCCCGAGAACGTCAAGTTCCGCCTGGTCAAGGGCCACAATCCTCCTCCCGTCCAGACCACCGACAGCTACGGCTATCGCCTGATCAAGAAGATCATCAGCGAGAAGTACCCCGGCGTCAAGTTCATCCCCTCCATGCTGGCCGGCGGCACTGATTCCCGCTACTACTGCGACCTGACGCCCACCAACAGCGTCTATCGCTTCACCGGCATCCTGTCCAGCGCCAAGACCGCCGGCGCCCATCAGGTCAACGAGCACATCGACACCAACATCCTCTGCGACAACGTGGACTTCTACGTCCAGCTGTTCAAGGGCTACGGCGACGCTGAATAAGCGCTTCGCGCCATGATGAAAATCCGTCGATTTTCATCAAAAACGGATCGGTTACCGCTTGCGCGGTAAAGAGCATGCGTACGCGGGCGGCTTCGGCCGCCCGCGTTTTACGCGTTTTTTATGGGAGATAGCGTATGAAAAAGAAACTGACGATCCTGCTGGGCGTGCTGCTGGCGGTGCTGGCGGCGGTGTATTTCCTCTGGGGCCGCACGTACCTGACGCGCCACTTCACCGAGGTCCGCGTGGACGACAGCGCCCTGGAGGGCGTCGGCGCCCATGACTGGGGCCGGACGCTGACAGTCTATTTCACCCGCGTGGGCAACAGCAACTTCGCCCCGGACGTGGACGCCGTGTCCTCCGCGTCTTTGATGACCGACGGGACGCAGCTCATCGGCAACAGCCAGCTGCTGGCGCAGATGATCCAGAAGGGCGCGGGCGGCAGCCTGTACGCCATCGAGACGGAGAAAAAGTACCCGTCGAGCTACAACGACACCGTGGCCGAGGCGCAGAAGGAGATGCGCGACGGCGCGCCTCTCGCTCTGACGGGCGAGCTACCCGCCCTCGACGAGTACGACACGATCGTCCTCGTCTACCCCCTGTGGTGGGGCACGATCCCCAAGGCCGTGGAGTCCTTCGTGCAGCAGGCCGGTATGGCCGGGCATGAGGTCCGCGTGGTCGTCTCTCACGGCGGCAGCGGCGCGGGCAGCAGCGTCCGCGACCTCGAGGCCCTGGGCGTCACTGTGAAGGCTCCCGTGCTGGAGGTGTTCGACCGCGACACGGTCGCCGCCGCCGGGAGCGTGGAAACGTGGATGAGCGCGGTGGGCAATTGACAGTTGACAATTGAGGAGTCGGCCTTCGGCCGACGATTCAATACCGCCGCTGCGCGGCGTGAGGCCGCAGCGGCGGCCTGCAGTCGCCCGGCCGTTCCGCGCACATCACGGCCCCGGACAGTGGTCGTCGTTGCGGGGAGCTGTGCTCGCCATATCCGGCCTGCGCATATCGCGGCCCCGTCAGCGCGGCCCCCGGGACGACAGTGTTGGGGACCGCACCGTCCCGCCCTTGCGGTTTTCAAACCGTAAGCGGTGGCTAACCTATATTTTTCCTTTAATTTATAGGTTTTTTGAAACCTTTTGTAACCAAAAACAGTTTACATTGCGGTTCTCATCTGCTAAAATATATACGATTAAGGACTTCTATTTATTAAGTGTCTTAATAAATTTTATAAGGAGGAGAAATTCCACTCATGGCAAGACAAATGCAAACAATGGATGGTAATACGGCTGCGGCGCACGTATCCTATGCGTTCACCGACGTAGCCGCCATTTACCCCATCACGCCCTCTTCGCCCATGGCTGACCTGGTGGACCAGTGGTCCGCCAACGGACTGAAGAACATCTTCGGTCAGCAAGTCAAGGTCGTCGAGATGCAGTCCGAGGGCGGCGCCGCGGGCGCTGTTCACGGTTCTCTGGCTGCCGGTGCGCTGACCACCACGTACACCGCTTCCCAGGGCCTGCTGCTCATGATCCCCAACATGTACAAGATCGCCGGCGAGCTGCTGCCCGCCGTCATCCACTGCTCGGCCCGCGCGCTGGCCTCCCACGCTCTGTCGATCTTCGGCGATCATCAGGACGTCATGGCCTGCCGTCAGACCGGCTTCGCGATGCTGGCCTCCACCAACCCGCAGGAAGCCATGGACCTGGGTGCCGTCGCTCACCTGGCCGCCATCAAGGGCCGCGTTCCCTTCCTGCATTTCTTCGATGGTTTCCGCACCTCTCACGAGATCCAGAAGATCGAAAAGTGGGACTACGAGGATCTGAAGGAAATGGTCGATATGGACGCTGTCAAGCGCTTCCGCGACCACGCTTTGAGCCCTGAGCATCCCGTCCAGCGCGGCACCGCTCAGAACCCCGACATCTTCTTCCAGGCCAAGGAAGCCTCCAACTCCTTCTACAACGCGCTGCCCGCCGTCGTCGAGGAGTATATGGACAAGGTCAACGCCAAGATCGGCACCAACTATGCCCTGTTCAACTACTACGGCGCCGAGGACGCCACCGACGTCATCGTCGCCATGGGCTCCGTCTGCGACACCGCTGAGGAAGTCATCGACTACAAGCTGGCTCACGGCGAGAAGGTCGGCCTGCTGAAGGTCCGTCTGTTCCGCCCGTTCGTCGCCGAGAAGTTCGCCGCCGCGCTGCCCAAGACGGTCAAGCGCATCGCCGTTCTCGACAGGACGAAGGAGCCCGGCTCCCAGGGCGAGCCTCTGTTCCTGGACGTCGTCACCGCGCTGAGTACCCAGGGCGTTCACGTCGACCTGGTCTGCGGCGGCCGTTACGGTCTGGGCAGCAAGGACACGCCTCCCTCCAACATCTTCGCGGTTTACGACAACCTGCGCGCCGAGAATCCCAAGAAGCAGTTCACCATCGGCATCAACGACGACGTCACCCATATGTCCCTCGAGCTCAAGGATTGCCCCGACACCGCCCCCGAAGGCACCGTGGCATGTAAGTTCTGGGGTCTGGGCGGCGACGGTACGGTCGGCGCCAACAAGAACTCCATCAAGATCATCGGCGACCACACCGACAAGTATGCTCAGGCCTACTTCGCCTATGACTCGAAGAAGACCGGCGGCATCACCGTTTCCCACCTGCGCTTCGGCGACAAGCCCATCAAGAGCCCGTACTACATCACCAAGGCCAACTTCGTGGCCTGCCACAACCCCTCTTATGTCGGCAAGTACGACATCGTCCAGGACGTCAAGCCCGGCGGCACGTTCCTGCTGAACTGCCAGTGGACGCCTGAGGAGCTGGAGCAGCACCTGCCCAACAAGATGAAGGCCTATATCGCCAGGAACCACATCGAGTTCTACATCGTCAACGCCATCGACAAGGCCCGCGAGATCGGCATGGGCAAGCGCACCAACACCATCCTGCAGTCCGCGTTCTTCAAGCTGGCCAACATCATCCCCATCGATGAGGCTGTCGATTATATGAAGGCCGCCGCCAAGAAGTCCTACGGCAAGAAGGGCGACGACATCGTCAACATGAACTACAAAGCCATCGACGCCGGCGTTGACGCTCTGGTCAAGATCGACGTGCCCGCTGCCTGGGCCGATCTGGAAGACGACACCAAGGCCCCCGAGGTCAAGGGCAACCGTCCCGAGCTGGTCAAGTTCGTCAAGGATATCCTCATCCCCGTTTCCGCGCAGCACGGCGACGATCTGCCTGTTTCCGCTTTCACCGGCGGCCGCGAAGACGGCACCTTCCCCTCCGGCGGCGCTGCTTACGAGAAGCGCGGCGTGGCCGTGGATGTTCCCACCTGGAACCCCGACAACTGCATCCAGTGCAACCAGTGCGCCATCGTCTGCCCGCACGCTGCGATCCGTCCTTACGCTCTGAACGCCGAAGAGGTCGCCAATGCGCCTGAGGCTCTGAAGAGCAAGAAGATGGTCGGCAAGGGCTGCGAGGAGTATCAGTTTGCCATGACCGTCTCCCCGCTGGACTGCATGGGCTGCTCGCTGTGCGCCAATGTCTGCCCCGCTCCCAAGAAGGCCCTGACCATGGTGGCTCAGGAGAGCCAGCTGGATCAGCAGCCTGTTTACGATTACTGCTTCGAGAACGTCACCAAGAAGGAACTGCCCTTCAAGGCCGACACCGTCAAGGGCAGCCAGTTCAACCAGCCCCTGCTGGAGTACTCGGGGGCCTGCGCCGGCTGCGTCGAGACCATTTATGCCCGCCTGATCACCCAGCTGTTCGGCGACAGGATGTATGTGGCCAACGCCACCGGCTGCTCCTCCATCTGGGGCGGCTCCGCGCCTGCCATGCCTTACACGGTCAACAAGGAAGGCAAGGGTCCCGCCTGGGCCAACTCCCTGTTCGAGGACAACGCTGAGTACGGTCTCGGCATGGCTGTCGCCGTCAAGCAGATGCGCAACCGCCTGAAGAACCAGCTGACCGAGCTGGCCGAGAAGACCGACAACGCCGACACCAAGGCTGCCGCTCAGTGCTGGATCGACAACATGATGGACGTCGAGAAGTGCAAGGCTGCCACCGCCGCTCTGCTGCCGCTGCTGGAGAAGGGCGCTGCCGACGGCTGCGGTCTGTGCAAGACCATCCTGGAGAACAAGGACTTCCTGAACAAGAAGACCGTCTGGATCTTCGGCGGCGACGGTTGGGCTTATGATATCGGTTACGGCGGTCTGGACCACGTCCTGGCCTCCGGCGAGGACGTCAACGTCTTCGTCTTCGATACCGAGGTCTATTCCAACACCGGCGGCCAGGCTTCCAAGTCGTCGAACATCGGCCAGGTGGCCCAGTTCGCCGCTTCCGGCAAGAGCATCGCCAAGAAGGATCTGACCGGCATCGCCATGACCTACGGCTACGTCTACGTGGCTCAGGTCGGTATCGGCGCCAACCAGCAGCAGACCGTCAAGGCTCTGGTCGAGGCCGAGAGCTACAACGGCCCGTCCCTGGTCGTCGGCTACGCTCCCTGCGAGATGCACGGCGTCAAGGGCGGCATGAGCAATTCTCAGGCCGAGATCAAGAAGGCCGTCGAGGCCGGTTACTGGCATCTGTTCCGCTATGATCCCAGAGTCCAGGATCAGGGCAAGAACGGCTTCGTCCTCGACAGCAAGGCTCCCACGGGCTCCTATCAGGATTTCCTGAACAACGAGGTCCGTTACACCGCTCTGACCCGCACCTTCCCCGAGAGGGCCAAGGTCCTGTTCGAGCTGGCTGAGGAGACCGCCAAGAAGAAGTACGAGCGCCTGGCCAAGAAGGCCCAGCAGGACTAATTCTTCTGCAGCTTCGATAACGTGATATTCGCCCGCCGCCGGGTTCCCGGCGGCGGGCGATTCTTTTTTGAGTTGACAGTTGACAGTTGACAGTGAAGGTGTCGGCTTCGCCGACGATTCGATACCGCCGCTGCGCGGCGTGAGGACATGGCCCCGGATGCTGGCCGTCGTAGGGGCCGATGCCCACATCGGCCCATGATCACACCCGCGTTACGTGGTCTTTGCAGCGGCGACCTGCGGTCGCCATGACTGGTCCGCGCACCACACCATGGCCCCGGACGGTGGTCTTCGTAGGGAACGGTGCCCACACCGTTCCGCACCGGTTCGCGCACATCATGGAACCGGGCATGTGCATCCCGCTGCAACTCCCTCAGTCAAACGGCCCTGCCGTTTGCCAGCTCCCTCACGGAGGGAGCCAAGGAAGGGCGGGCTGGTCCGCGCAGATCACGGTGCCTTCAACGTCAAAAAAACGCGCGGCGGACGCCGCGCGCTTGGTTTTCATTCATTTTTACTGTTCCAGCTGATACGCCCGGTACTGGATCGCCTCGGCGATGTGCTCGGGCAGCAGGGGGTCGCTGCCGGCCAGATCGGCGATGGTGCGCGCCACGCGCAGGATGCGGTCGTAGCTGCGGGCAGTGAGGCCCAGGGACGAGAACGCCATGCGCAGCAGCGCCTTGCCCTCCTCGTCCGGCTCGCAGAACCGGCTCATCAGCGACGGCGGCAGCTGGGCGTTGCAGGTGACGCCCAGGCCCGCGTAACGCCTGTACTGGATGGCTCGGGCGGCCTCCACGCGCTTCAGTATCTCGGACGACGGCTCCTGGGCCACCCGCTGCTCCAGACTGCCGACGTCCACGGCGGGGACGTTGACGTGGATGTCGATGCGGTCCATCAGCGGCCCCGACACCCGCGACAGGTACCGCCGCACCGCCTGATCCGTGCAGGTGCACCGCCCGCCCGGCTGGCCGTAGTAGCCGCACTTGCAGGGGTTCATGGCGCACACCAGCATGAAGCGGCTGGGGTAGCTGTGGCTGCCGGAGGCGCGGGAGATCGTGATCCTGCCGTCCTCCAGCGGCTGGCGCAGCGCCTCCAGCGTGTCCTTGGCGAACTCGGGCAGCTCGTCGAGGAAAAGGACGCCGTTGTGGCTCAGCGAGATCTCGCCGGGCCGCGGGATGCGCCCGCCGCCGGACATGCCTGCCGAGGAGATCGTGTGATGGGGCGAGCGGAAGGGCCGTGAGGTGACCACGGGCATGGACTCGTTCAGCAGCCCCGCCACGGAGTAGATCTTCGTCGTCTCCATGGCCTCCTCCGCCGTCAGATCGGGGAGGATCGAGGGCAGCGCCTTGGCGATCATGCTCTTGCCGGAGCCCGGCGGGCCGATCATCAGGATGTTGTGTCCGCCCGCGGCGGCGACCTCCATGGCGCGCTTGACGGCCTGCTGGCCCATGATGTCCCGGAAATCCGAGGAGACGCCCCGGGTGGGCGTGAAGGGCACGGAGGCAAGGGGCCGGATGGGGTCCTCGCCCCGCAGGTGGCCGATCAGCTGGGAGATGTGCTCCACGGGGTAGAGCTCCGCGCCCTGGGCGAAAGCGGCCTCGCCTGCGTTGTCCTTGGGCAGGAAGATCCTGTTGACGCCGCCCTCCACGGCGGCCAGTACCATGGGCAGCGCGCCGGACACCGGGCGCACCTCGCCCGTCAGCGACAGCTCGCCCAGGAAGCAGCAGTCGGCCCCGGGCGTTCTGATCTGGCCCGAGCAGGCCATGATGCCGATGAGGATCGCCAGATCGTACACCGGCCCCTCCTTCTTGAGATCGGCGGGGGCGAGGTTGACGGTGATGCGGCGGTAGGGGTAGGCGTAGCCCGCATTTTTCATGGCCGTGCGCACACGGTCCCGGGCCTCCTTGACCGACGTGTCGGGCAGCCCCACGACGTCGAACTGCGCGTTGCCCCGCGACAGATCGACCTCGCAGACCACCCGCCGGCCCTCGATGCCCAGTATTCCCGCTGTGTTGACCTTGACGACCATAAAACCACCTCGCGTGATTGACTGCTTTTATTGTACTATAACAGGTGAGGAAAAACAAGGAAGGAATACGGCGCCGCGCCGCGGCCGATCCATAAAGAATCCCGCCTTGCGGCGGGATTCTTTATTTAAGCCATATTCCGTTTTGCCGTGCTGAGCATCAGCTTGATGCGGTTCAGCTGGTTGACCTCGCTGGCGCCGGGATCGTAGTCCACGGCGGCGATGTTGGCCCTGGGGTATTCGCTGCGCAGGGCCTTGATGACGCCCTTGCCCACGACGTGGTTGGGCAGGCAGCCGAAGGGCTGGATGCACACGATGTTGTCCACGCCCTCGTTCAGCAGCTCCACCATCTCGCCGCACAGCAGCCAGCCCTCGCCGGCCTGATTGCCCAGGGACAAAAACCGCTTCGTGGGCTCGGCGATCTCGAGGATCGGGTGGGGCGGCGTGAAGCGGCGGCTGGCGCGCAGCGCCTCCACGGCGGGTCTGCGCAGGCCCTCCAGCGCGTCGACGCCCACGTTGGACACGATGAAGTCGCTGAAGCTCTCGCCCAGGTATTTATACTTGTAATTGCCGTCGTAGACGCAGTTGGACAGGAAATCCATCAGGTCGGGGACCACCGCCTCGGCGCCCTCGCGCTCCAGCAGCTCCACCAGATGGTTGTTGGCCAGGGGCATGTATTTGACCAAAATCTCCCCGACGATGCCCACCCGGGGCTTCCGGAGCGTCTCATCGAGGGGCAGACTGTCGAAGTCGCGGACGATGCCCCGGCAGATGGAGCGGTAGGTGTACCCCGGCGCGCCGCCCACGGCCCAGTTCTGGCAGATGCGCTTCCACTTTTCGTGCAGCGCGTCGGCGGAGCCCGGCGTGCGCTCATAGGGCCGCGTGCGGTAGAGGCACCGCATCAGCACATCGCCGAACACCAGCGCCTGCAGGCCCTCCAGCAGCATCTTGGGCCGGACCCTGAAGCCCTCGTTCCTCTCCATGCCGTTGGCGTTCAGGGAGATGACGGGCACGTGGTCCATCCCCGCCTTGTGCAGCGCCCGGCGGATGAAGCCCACATAGTTGCTGGCGCGGCAGCAGCCGCCCGTCTGGCTCATCAGCAGCGCCAGACGGTGGGTGTCGTACCGGCCGGACAGCACCGCCTGCATCATCTGCCCTACGGCGACGATGGAGGGGTAGCAGGCGTCGTTGTTGACGTATTTCAGCCCCACGTCCACGGCCTTGTCCATGTCGTTGCCCAGCAGCGCCACGTTGTAGCCGTACTTGCGGAACACAGGGGCCATCAGATCGAAGTGGATGGGGCTCATCTCGGGCACGAGGATCGTGTAGCCCCGGTCGAACATCTCCCGGGTGAACTCCGTGCGGGGGTATTCCTCCGTGTGGACCTCGGCGCGCACGCCCTTCCGTTTCCGCATGTCCATGGCAGCCAGCAGGCTGCGCACGCGGATGCGGGCCGCGCCCAGGTTGTTGACCTCGTCGATCTTCAAAACCGTGTACAGCTTGCCTGCCTTCTCGAGGATCTCGGCCACCTGATCGGTGGTCACGGCGTCCAGGCCGCAGCCGAAGGAGAACAGCTGGATCAGCTCCAGATCGTCGTGCTTCGTCACGAACTCCGCCGCGGCGTACAGGCGGGAGTGATAGACCCACTGATCCACCACGCGCAGCGCGTTTTTGTAGTCGTATTCGATGGGCAGGCTGTCCTCGGTGAAGACGTCGAGGCCGTAGGAGGCGACGAGCTCCGGGATGCCATGGTTGATCTCGGGATCGATGTGGTAGGGCCGCCCGGCCAGCACGATGCCCCGCCGCCCGGCCTTTTTCATCTCGGCCAGCACCCGCGCGCCCTCGGCGCGGATGTCGTCCTTGGCCTGCCGCTGCTCCTGCCAGGCCAGACGCGCGGCGTTCCGCACCTCCCAGGCCGGGATGTTCCAGGTCTCCTTACAGAACTGGACCAGCCGGTCGGCGGCCGACTTCTCGTCCGTAAAGGCGATGAAGGGCCGCAGGTACTCGATCTCGCCGGAGGTGATGGCCTCCACGTTGTTTTTCAGGTTTTCGGGATAGGAGATCACCATGGGGCAGTTGTAATGGTTCTGCGCCAGCGGGTTCTCCTTGTATTCAAAATAGACGCAGGGGTGGAAGATCGTCCGCACGCCCTGCTCGTACAGCCACTGGACGTGGCCGTGGGCCAGCTTGGCGGGGTAGCACTCGGACTCCGAGGGGATGGAGTCCATGCCCAGCTCGTAGATGCTGCGCTTGGAAAACGGCGACAGCACCACCCGGAAGCCCAGCTCCCGGAAGAACACGGCCCAGTAGGGGTAATTCTCGTACATGTTCAGCACACGGGGGATGCCGATGACGCCGCGGCGCGCCTCCTGCTCGCTCAGCGGCTCGATGCCGAAGATGCGCTGGCGCTTGTACTCCACGAGGTTCGCCCCGCGCTCCGCGCCCGTGTGAGAGGGGACCTTTTTCTCGCAGCGGTTGCCGCTGATGTAGCGGCCCGAGGGGAAGGTGTTCACCGTGAGCATGCAGTTGTTCTCGCACCCGCCGCAGCGCACGGCCCGGGAGGTGTAGCGCATGTCCCGGATCTCGTCGAAGGACAGCATGGAGGAGCTCTCGCCGTCATAATTCTCCCGGGCGATCAGCGCCGCGCCGAAGGCGCCCATGATGCCCGCGATGTCCGGGCACACGGCCTCCACGCCCGCGATCTTCTCGAAGGCGCGCAGCACGGCCTGATTGTAGAACGTGCCGCCCTGCACCACGATGTGCTCGCCCAGCTCTTTGGCGTCGGCCAGCTTGATGACCTTGAAGAGCGCGTTCTTGATGACGGAGTAGGCAAGACCCGCCGAGATGTCCGAGACGGCCGCGCCCTCCTTCTGGGCCTGCTTGACGTTGGAGTTCATGAACACCGTGCACCGGGTGCCCAGATCGATGGGGCTCTCGGCGAAGACGGCCTCTTTGGCGAAGTCCCGGGCCGTGAAGCCCAGGGACGCGGCGAAGTTCTCGATGAACGACCCGCAGCCCGAAGAGCAGGCCTCGTTGAGCATCACCGTGTCCACGGTGCCGTTTTTCAGCTTGATGCACTTCATGTCCTGCCCGCCGATGTCCAGCACGCAGTCCACCTGCGGGTCGAAGAAGGCGGCGGCCGTGGTGTGGGCGACGGTCTCCACCTGCCCGTCATCCAGGCGGAAGGCGGCTTTCAGCAGCGCCTCGCCGTAGCCCGTGGAGCAGGCGCGGGCGATGCGCGCGCCCTCCGGCATGGCGGCGCGGATCTCGGATAAGGCTTCCCGGGCCACCTCGATGGGCCGACCCTGGTTGTTGGCGTAGGTGGAGTATAAAAGCTGCCCCTCCGTGCCGATCAGCGCCACCTTCGTGGTGGTGCTGCCCGCGTCGATGCCCAGGAAGCAGTCGCCCCGGTAGGCGCTCAGCTCCTCCCGGCGCACCACGGCCCGGCGGTGGCGGGCCTGAAACGCGTCGTACTCCGCCTGACTTGCGAACAGAGGCTCCAGCCGCTTGATCTCCAGCTCCAGCTCCACGCCCTGCTCCAGCCGGGCGATCAGCTCGTCGATATCGCGGCTGTCGCCCGCGGCCTCCATGGCGGCGCCGGCGGCGGCGAACAGGTGGGAGTCGGGCGGATCGACGATGTTCTCCGGCGTCAGCTTCAGCGTGCGGATGAAGGCGGCCTTCAGCTCCGTCAGGAAGTGGAGCGGCCCGCCGAGAAACGCCACGCACCCGCGGATGGGCTTGCCGCAGGCGAGGCCCGAGATCGTCTGGTTGACGACGCTCTGGAAGATGGACGCCGCCAGATCGGCGGTGGCCGCGCCCTCGTTGATCAGCGGCTGGATGTCTGTTTTGGCGAATACGCCGCATCGCGCGGCGATGGTGTAGATCTCTTTGTAGTCCTTCGCCGCTTCGTTGAGCCCGGCGGCGTCGGTGCGCAGCAGCGCGGCCATCTGGTCGATGAAGGACCCGGTGCCTCCGGCGCACACGCCGTTCATGCGCTCCTCGAGGCTGGGGCGGAAGTAGATGATCTTGGCGTCCTCGCCGCCCAGCTCGATGGCCACGTCGGTCTGTGGGTAGCTGGCCTCGATGGCGTCGGCCACGGCCACGACCTCCTGGATGAAGGGCAGTCCCAGCGCCTTGGACAGGCTGATGGCCCCGGAGCCGGTGACGCCCGCCCGCAGGCGGCAGGGGCCCAGGCGCTCCCGGGCCTCCCGCAGCAGCGCGGCCAGCGTCTGTTGTGTGTGGGCCTGATGGCGGCGGTACTCGCCGTATAGCTTCTCGCCGCGCTCGTCCAGCACCACCAGCTTGACCGTGGTGGAGCCGATGTCGATCCCGGCACGGTATTCCTGCATGATCTCACCTCCGAAAAACGCAACTTTTAACACTTATATTATAGTATGAAGCGCCTGCGTTTGCAAGGTTAGAAAAACTAAATATTGCATCATCTAACTTTCGACGATCCTCGTCAGACCCCCGATATTTTGGTTTGCGTACAGAATACATATACTGTATAATAAAAAAAGACGCCCCTCAGGGCTTTGAACAGACGACAGAACAGGAGGAGACCATGAACACCAGACGCATTATGATGGGCCTTTTGCTGGCGGTGCTGCTGTGCGCCGCCGTCCTGCCCGGGCGTGCCGAGGCCGTGACGGAATACGACCTCTGGGTCTGCGGCCAGCGGGTGACGAGCGCCAACAAGGACAGCATCGCGGGCGGCGTCACCTATGACCCGGACACCGCCACGCTCCGGCTGAACAACGCGAAGCTGACGGCAGAGTACAACGTCAATACGGAAGCTGATTTCGACGGCAGGTGCTGCGTGATCTACGCCAGGATCCCGCTGCAGCTGGAGCTGACGGGCAGCAGCACGATCACGGCCCTGGGCCGCGGCCACAAAGCCGCCGCCGTCTACACAAACGGCAAGACGCTGACGGTCTCCGGCAGCGGCAGCCTCATCGCCGAGGCCGTCTGCCGCAACAGCAACCCGGACGGCTTCAACTGCGGCAAGCTGATCCTGAACGGCGGCACCGTGACGCTCCGCGGCATCAACGAATCGGGCGCCGCCACCGTCGCCGCCTACGGCGGCTCCTTCTATGAGCTGACGGTCAACGGCGGCACGCTGACGGCCGTCGGCACCTGCAGGGCATTGACGATCCTTAACGGGTATTTTTACAGAGTCCCGCAGGGCTACCAGCTCCTGGCCGCCCGTGACCCGGAGGGCACGGACCTGCAGACGGTCAGCGCGGCCGCGTTCCTGAGCAAGCAGACTTCGGAGACCCCCGCGGAGGAGCGCTACCGTTACGTCGTGCTGTCCGTACCCGCGGACACCCGCTCCGTGACCTTCGACGCCAACGGCCACGGCACGGCCCCGGCGCCCCAGTACCTGCAGGCCGGCACCGCCGCCTACCGTCCCGCGGACCTCGAGGAGAAGGGCTATGCCTTCCGCGGTTGGTTCACGGACAAGTTCGGCACGCAGGAATACGATTTCGCAAAGCCCGTCACGGAAAATATGACGCTTTACGCCGGCTGGACCGAGCGGCTGGACGGCTTGGGCGTCTGGGTCGGCGGACAGGAGATCACCGGCCTCAACAAGAACAACATCCCCGGCCTTGCAGGCGGCTCCGGGTCCTATGACCCGGCCACGGGCACCCTGACGCTGAACGGCGCCAGAGTCCTCCCCGTCACCTACGCCTATGAGAGCGGCAGCGAAGCCCTCATCTATGCGGACGGCGATCTGACGATCCGCGGCAGCGGCGAGATCGTCTCCGAGAAGAGTGGGGTCGACGGCGTCTGCGCGGCGGGCACGCTGACCATCGACGCAAACCTGACTGTCACCGCCGCCAACTGCGGTCTCGGCGCCGATAGGCTCGAGGTCCTGGGCGGCGAGACGTCCGTCTGTGCCAGCCTGGGCACCGGCGTCAGGCCCAGAAGCGGCATGACCCTCAGCGGCGGCAGCCTGTCGGTGAAGGGCTACAGCTGGGGGATCCATATCACGGCCGGCGACGTCACGGTGACGGGCGGCCAGCTGACCGTATCGATGTACAAGCCGGAGCAATATGGCCACCACGGGATCGCGAACGATTTGCGCGGCAAGCTCGTCGTCACCGGCGGCGCCGTGGACGTCGCGGGTCGCACGGCCGCGTACGCGCTCAAAGACGGCGCGGAGCTCGGCCCCGACGTGGCCGTGCTGGAGCCTGCGGACGCCCCTCTGGGCAAGGACAGGAACGGCTATTACACCTACATGGACGGCGCGGACCCCGCCAAGCACGTGGTGATCGGCCCGAAGCTGCGGGTGATGAAGGACGTCAACGTGACGATCACGGCCCCGCTCCCCGGCAAGACCCCCGATTTCGCGCCCGTCCTGCCCGAGGGCACGGCGCTTGTGACGGACTACCCGGCGTCCGGCTATGTTCACGGCGTCCGCTGGAGGGACACGGTGACCAATGAATACCTGTCGGCGGAGGATACCTTTGAACCCAACCGCGAATACAACCTGCGCATCTCCATGACGGCGGTCGATCCTGTGCGCTTCTCCGTCAGCGGCGGCGAAAACGACGTCATCGCCGCGGTCAACGGCGTCGAGGCCGCGGCCCGCAGCCTCACGGCCGACCCGAAATACTATGATGAGAGCGTTTACATCAACCTGTCCGTCACCTTCCTCTGCCCGGACCACGAGCACGTCCCCGGCGAGACGGTGCGTGAAAACGAGGTCCCGGCCACCTGCGCATCCGACGGCAGCTATGACGAGGTCGTGTACTGCACGGTCTGCGGCGCAGAGCTGAGCCGCGGCACGAAGACCGCCGCGAAGCTGGCCCATACCCCCGGTGAAGAGGTGAAGGAAAACGAGGTCCCGGCCACCTGCACCGCCATGGGCAGCTATGACAAGGTCGTGTACTGCACGGTCTGCGGCGAGCAAATCAGCAGAACAGCGACGGCCGTTCCCACCGTGCCCCACGACTGGGGCGAGCAGGTCGTCACCAAGGAGCCCACCGATACGGAGTCCGGCGCCTTCGAGCACACCTGCAAGGTCTGCGGCACGAAGGAGACCGGCGTGATCGGCTTCACCGGCGTCAGGATCCTGATGGCTGCGGCCGTGAAGAAAGAGGGATACACCGCTGCAAAGCTCGAATACTACCGCACCGAGCCGTTCACCGTGCTTCAGGCCGCCTATGATGAGAACGGCCGCTTCCTCTCCGCGCAGAAGGCCGAGACCTACGGAGAGTTTGAAGACGAAGGGGTCTTCGTGTGCAAGTACGTCGAGGCGTCCCGGCTCGTCTTCTATGTTTACGACAGCGCGACCCACGTCCCGCTGGGCGCCTCCATGGAAGTCACGGAAGTGGTGGAGCGTTAGGGAAGCGCAGTCCCTCAAATCGATCAAAAGGCGTCGGCCACCGGCCGACGCCTTTCAGCTTGCAGCAAAGGTCAGTATTTACCGCCTGTAACGCCATGCTCGCGCAGCGAGCAGTATCGAATGGGTGTTTTTGGCGGACATGCGCCGACAAAAACACTCCTTCCGGTCTGCAAACGTGCGCCTGTAAAGGCGTGCGCTGCAGCAGACCGGCCCGAGCAGGCAGAGGCTCTTCTGCCTGCGGGCCCTTCTATGTCGAAAAACCTGTTTTTCGACAGGCACAAAGGCGCCGGCCACCGGCCGACGCCTTTTTTGCAGTTTCAGTAGGGGGTACGCCTCACTGACCTTCCTTCTCCGCCACCACCAGGCCCTTGAGCCGCGCCTCGATGGCCAGCTCGGTGCGGTTGCGGAAGCCGGTCTTCTGCAGCATGTGACGGATGTGGGTCTTGACCGTGGAGATCTCGATGAACAGACGGTCGGCGATCTCCCGGTTGGACGCGCCGGTGGTGATGGCGCGGCTGTGCAGCCGCGTGTTCTCATCCAGCAGCACGGGCGTCTCCGCAACGTCCGGCAGGTCGGGCAGCGTCTTCGCGGCGGACCGCCACAGGCGGCCCTGCCCGTCGGTGATGGCGGCGCGGACCGTGGCGTGGCTGAACAGGTCGGCGTAAGCGCCGTTGGAGGGCAGCAGGCCCGTCTGCAAGCAGCTCATCCAGAAAAACACCAGCATGGCGGCGTAGACGTTGGGGAACTGGAAGCGGAGGGGCCCCAGATTCAGCGGATGGCCGCCGTTCAGAAAGTACAGGATGAAATACGCCATGCCCGTCAGCAGCGCGCCCAGGGTATCCCGGGTCAGCCGGTAGGCGAGGCCGTGCAGGTCGTTGCTCAGAAAGCCCAGGGACAGCAGCAGGCAGGGGACGATCAGCCACCGCCAGCGGTCGATGCTCTCGTTCTGCTCCGGGTTGCGGCCGATGCCCTGAGACGCCAGGAACGACAGCATGGCGGCGAAGGACAGGGGGATCTGGTAGCCGTATTCGGCGTAGCGGTGTACGGCCGTGCCCGCGTCAGGGAAGATGTATTTGAACGTCTGCAGGAGAAAAAACAGCACCAGGAACGTGCCGCAGGACGTCAGCAGCCGCCGCACCGTGCGGTGGAGCACCCGGCGCTCGATCTCCGTCATCCACAGCAGCACCATGACCGCCGACAAGGTGTTCGACGAGCCGGAAAACCAGTGCTTCAGCCCGCCGCCGCTGAGCAGAAGGGTCATCGGAAACAGCGCGATCAGCGCCGCGCTGACACGCATCTCGCTCCGGTCCGATCTCATGCCGGTCCCTCCCTTCGATAATACTCCAAGCATCGTATAGCAGAAAACCGCGCCCGGCCACATCCCCCCCAAGGGCGTATTTCAACCGTATTGACGGCGGCAAATATGGAATGGTATAATATACTGTCTGAATATGCCTATGTGTGAAGGAGGGACGCCCATGTGGGTCGCGTCCGATTGGAAGGACTACCGGCTGCTGGACTGCGGCGGCGGGCAGCGCTATGAAAAGTGGGGCAGGCAGTACCTCGTCCGCCCCGATCCCCAGGCCATCTGGCCCCAGGCGGAGAAGTGGGACAAGGTCAACGCGGTGTATCACCGCTCCAATCAGGGCGGCGGCAGCTGGGAGGTCTTTTCCCTGCCCGAGAGCTGGCAGATCGGCTACGGCGATCTGCGCTTCAACATCAAGCCCATGAGCTTCAAGCACACGGGCGTCTTCCCGGAGCAGGCGGCCAACTGGGACTTCATCCGCCGGAGCATCGAAAACGCGCGCCGGGAGATCAGCGTCCTCAACCTGTTCGCCTACACGGGCGGCGCCACGCTGGCGGCGGCCGCCGCGGGGGCGAGCGTCTGCCACGTGGACGCGTCCAGGGGCATGGTCGGCTGGGCGAAAGAGAATGCCCGCAGCTCCGGCCTGGGCGAGAAGCCCATCCGCTGGATCGTGGACGACTGCGCCAAGTTCGTCAAACGCGAGATCAACCGCGGGCACAGGTACGACGCCATCATCATGGACCCGCCCTCCTACGGCCGCGGGCCGTCCGGGGAGCTGTGGCGCTTCGAGGACAATATTTACGATTTTGTGGAGCTGTGCGCGGGCGTTCTCAGCGATCAGCCGCTGTTCGTCATCATCAGCTCCTACACCGCCGGGGTGTCCCCGTCGGTGCCGGAATACATTTTGGGCCGCACGGTGCGCCGCCGCTTCGGCGGGCGCACGGAATCGGGCGAGCTGGGCTTGCCGGTGGAGAGCACCGGCATGGCGCTGCCCTGCGGCCACACCACCAGATGGATCGGAGAATGAGCATGGAAAGACCGATCGTTTCCGCCGAACATATCACCTACTGCTACCCGCCCGACGAGGGCAAAGCGCCCGTCCCCGCCGTGGACGACGTGACCATTCAGGTGGAGAAGGGCGAGTTCGTAGCCGTGCTGGGCCACAACGGCAGCGGCAAATCCACCTTTGCCAAGCATCTCAACGCCATCCTGCTCCCCGCGGGCGGGGCGGTGTATATCGATAACATGGACACGAAGCGGGAGGAGCTGCTGCTGGCCATCCGCGAGAAATGCGGCATGGTCTTCCAGAACCCCGACAACCAGATCGTCGCAACGCTGGTGGAGGAGGACGTGGCCTTCGCCCCGGAGAACATGGGCGTCCCGCCCGAGGAGATCCGCAGGCGCGTGGACCGCTGCCTGGAGATCGTGGGCATGAGCGAGTTCAAGCGCCACGCCCCGCACCTGCTGTCCGGCGGCCAGAAGCAGCGCATCGCCATCGCGGGCGTGCTGGCCATGGAGCCGGAGATCCTCGTCATGGACGAGCCAACGGCCATGCTGGACCCCTCCGGCCGACGCGAGGTGATGAACGTCGTGCAGCAGCTCAACCGCGAGCGCGGCATGACCGTCGTGCTGATCACCCACCACATGGACGAGGCCGCCCGGGCCGGGCGCGTCATCGTCATGCACGAGGGGCGTGTGGCGCTGGAGGGCACGCCGACGGAGGTCTTCTCCCGGGTGGAGGAGATCCGCGCGCTGTCCATCCTGCCGCCCCAGACCATGGAGCTGCTGTGGCAGCTGCGCCTGCAGGGCTTCGACCTCCCGCTGGACGCGCTGAGCGTCGAAGAGTGCGCGGACCGGCTGGAAGCGCTGCTGCGCGCGTAAAAGGAGTTGAGACTATTGCCAGATATCTTGACAGTCGAGCACCTGACCCACACCTACTCGGCTGGCACGCCCTTCGAGCGGGTGGCCGTGGACGACGTGAGCCTCCGCGTGGGGCAGGGGGAGTTCGTGGCCCTGATCGGCCACACGGGCAGCGGCAAATCGACGCTGATCCAGCATTTCAACGGTCTGCTGGCCCCCACCTCCGGCCGCGTCCTCGTGGACGGGCAGGAGTTGTTCAAATCGAAGGAAGTCACGCTGAAGGCCCGCTTCAAGGTGGGTCTCGTGTTCCAATACCCCGAATACCAGCTGTTTGAGGAGACGGTGTACAAGGACATCGCCTTCGGCCCTCGCAACATGGGCCTGGACGAGCAGGAGGTGGACCGCCGGGTCCGCATGGCCGCCGCCCAGATGGGCCTGCGGGAGGAGCTGCTGGAGGTCTCGCCCTTCGACCTGTCCGGCGGGCAGAAGCGCCGCGTGGCGCTGGCCGGCGTGTTCGCCATGGAGCCGGAGCTGCTGGTGCTGGACGAGCCCATGGCCGGCCTCGACCCCGTGGGGCGCGAGGAGATCATCCGCTGCATCCGCTCGTTCAAGGAGACCTCCGGCGCGTCGATCCTCTTCGTCACCCATTCCATGGAGGACGCCGCCCGCATCGCCGACCGGCTGATCGTGCTGTATCGGGGCCGCATCCTCATGGAGGGCACGCCCGCGGAGGTGTTCTCCCGCAGCGCGGCGCTGATCGACGCCGGCCTTGACGTGCCCATGGTCACCCGCGTGTTCATGGAGCTGAAGCGGCGGGGCCTGCCGGTGTCAGACAGCGTCTACACCGTGGAGCAGGGTGCCCGCGAGATCGCGAGACTGAAGGGGGGAGCGTCATGCTGAAGGACATCACCCTCGGTCAGTTTTTCCCCGGCGACAGCCTGCTGCACCGCCTTGACCCGCGCACGAAGATCGTCTCCGTGATCCTCTTCGTCGTCAGCCTGTTCCTGACGGGCTCCTGGGGCTACCTGCTGTGCTTCCTGTTCCTCGCCTGGTGCGTCAAAACCTCCGGCATCGCCCCGAAGATGATCCTCAAGAGCTTAAAGCCCCTGGTGATCATCCTGATCTTCACGGGCGTGCTGAACATGCTGTACACTCCCGGCGACCCGCTGTTCCATTTCTGGATCATCACCGTCACGAAGCAGGGCGTCTGGAACGCCTTCTTCATGATGTTCCGCATCGTCATGCTCATCGCGGCCACGTCGATGCTCACCTATACCACCTCGCCCATCGCGCTGACGGACGGCCTTGAGCGGCTGCTGTCGCCGCTCAAGCGGCTGCACGTGCCCGTGCATGAGTTCGCCATGATGATGACCATCGCCCTGCGCTTCATCCCGACGCTGATCGAGGAGACCGACAAGATCATGTCGGCCCAGAAGGCCCGCGGCGCGGACTTCGAGACCGGCAGCCTGATCCGCCGGGCCAAGGCGCTGGTGCCGATCCTCGTGCCGCTGTTCATCTCCGCCTTCCGCCGGGCCGACGAGCTGGCCACGGCCATGGAGTGCCGCCTCTATCACGGCGGCGAGGGCCGCACGCGCCTCAACACCCTCGTCATGCAGCGGATCGACCGTATCGCCCTGTGCGTCGTCGTGATCCTCTGCGCCGCCGTCATCGCGCTGCCGCGTCTGATGGGGTGAGCGGATGAAGAATTACGCCCTCAGGCTCTCGTATCTGGGCACGGCCTACCACGGCTGGCAGCGCCAGAAAAACGGCCGCAGCATCCAGCAGTGCATCGAGGAGGCCGTCAAGAAGACGTGCTCCGTCGACACCCATGTCTCCGGCTGCGGCCGCACGGACGCCGGGGTCCACGCCGAGGGCTACGTCGCCAGCGTCAAGATGGACTGCTCCATCCCGCTGGACCGGCTGCCCTTCGCGCTGAACGCCCGTCTGCCCGACGATATCGTCATCCACGAGGCCCACGAGGTCCCCATGGACTTCGACGCCCGCTTTTCCTGCATCCGGAAGGAATACACCTACCGCATCCACAATAGCCCTACCCGGGACCCGTTCCTCACTGACCGGGCGTACTTCTACCCCCAGCATCTGGACGAGCAGCGCATGATCGAAGCCGCCCGCCATTTCGTCGGCGTCCACGACTTTTCCGCCGTGCGGAGCATCGGCACGCCCGTGCGCTCCCCGGTGCGGGAGATCTATTACCTCGACGTGGAGCGAAGGGGCGACCTCATCGAGATCTTCGCCTGCGCCAACGGCTTCCTCTACAACATGGTCCGCGCCATCGCCGGGACCCTCGTCTTCGTGGGCAACGGCAAGCTGGACCCCGAGAGCATCCCCGCGATCCTCGCCTCGAAGGACCGCGAGCAGGCGGGCCCCACGGCCCCGGCCTGCGGATTGTATATGACCGCGCTCGATTACGGCATGGAGGCAATCAATGTCATTTCAAAGCATCGATAACGTCACCCGCTTCCGCGGGGACTTCCGGCCCGCCGTCATCGCGGCGCTGCGGACCGTGGCCATGGCCGGCATCGTGCTGACCATCGTCTACTGCATCTTCAACTTTCAGGAGGACCTGAACACCGGCAACCTCCGGCGCATCGCCAGCTACATCGAGCAGCTGACCTTCGACGAGGACCCCGTAGACACCTTCACCTTCGACGCCGGGACCGCCTCCTCCTACGCGCCCTTCGACGTGGGCGTGGCCATCTGCGCCGGGGGCAGCTTCCGCTTCGTGCCGCCCTTTGCCGATATGGAATACTCCTGCCGGATCAAGTACACCGACCCCCGGCTGGCCCCCTGCGGCCAGTTCGTCTACGTCTACGATCTGGGCGGCCGCGGCATCTCCCGGCTCAACAGCTATTCGCTGCTGGACGAGATCACGCTGGACTCCGACATCATCTCCCTGTCCGTCAACTCCTCCGGCCAGTGCGCCGTGGTGACGAACGAGGCTGGCTACCGCACGGCCGTCACCGTCTTCGGCAAGCACCTCAAGGAGCAGTTCAAGTGGCAGACCTCCGAGCATTTCGCCTTCCTCTCCGCGCTGTCCCCGGACGGCGGCACCGCCGCCGTGCTGTGCCTGGGCCAGAAGGACGGCGCGCCAAACCTGTATATCCGTTACCAGCCGACCAACGGCAGCGAGTGCAAAACCACCGTGGAGCTGGGCGACATGAACGTCTACGATATGGAATACCTGTCCAACAGCCGCCTGATGGTGGTGGGGGACAGGGGCGTGCAGGTCTTCGACAATTCCGGCAAGCTCCGGGGCAGCCTGGAGATCCGCAGCGGCACGCTGACGTCCTGCGAGCTGCGGCGGGAGGGCTGGTGCGCCCTGGCCGTCAAGGCCGAAAAGGGCGACAGCACCCGCGTCTTCGTGCTGGACGAGAGCTGTCAGGAGATGTGGAGCGGCGACGTCCGCGGCGCCGTGCGCTATATGGCGCTGTCCGACGACCAGCTGGCCTTCATCGCCCACGACGGCGTCCACCGCGTCCTGCTCCCCGAGGGGGAGGAGGCTGTGCGCGCCATGGTGGGCATGCGCGACGTACTGATCACCGAAACGGGCAGCGTGGCCGCCGTCTACAGTGACCGCGCCCAGCTCGTATCCTTTGAAGCGGAGGATTGATCATGGACATTCTGAAAATACCGTACCTGTTCGACGTCATCTTCGCGCTGATCCTGATCCTGATGATCCGCCTGGGGCGCAAAAAGGGCGCCTTCCGGATCGTGGCCGGCATGTGCGGCACGCTGTTCGCCTGGGTCGGCGCGGGCATTATGAGCCCCAACTTCACCCCGCTCGCCGCGTCCCTGGTGGAGCCTTACGCCCGCCGGGCCGTGGAGCGCGCCGCCCGGTCCATGGGCGAGACGCTGCTCAGCCAGGCGGGGGAGACCGTGGCCGTCGGCCGCTCCGGGGCCATGCCCCAGGCGCTGCAGCAGCTGGGCCTCAGCGAGCGCCTCCACGAGCTGGCGCAGAAGCTGTCCGTTCAGCAGGCCTTCGTCAAGCTGCTGGAGGGGGCCGAGGGACAGGTGAGCCCCATCGAGCTGATGACGAAGGCGGTCGTGGACAAGATCGCCCCGATCCTGACGTTTTTCGTCCTTTTCTTCCTCATCAAGCTGGCCATCAACCTCATCGCCCGGTTCCTGAGCCTGGACTGGCCCATCGTCGGCGCCCTCAACCGCCTGTCCGGTGGGCTGTTCGGCGCGCTGGGCGGCGTGCTGCTGGTGCTGGCGCTGTGCGCGGGCATCCTGCGCTACGGCTCCGACGAGCCCGCGGGCCTCACCTCGAAGCAGATGCTGTCCGAGAGCTATGTGGGCGGTTTCGTCTGCCAGCTGGCCGGATGGAGCCCGGAATCTTCCGCGCGTTCATAATACAGACATATTCCTGTGTTATCATAGACTCGGATAGAGTACGATAAAAGGAGAACACTATGAATCTGCCCAATGCGCTGTCCCTGTTCCGGCTGTTCCTCGTGCCGGTGTTCCTGTGTGTCTTTTTCTCCACGCTGCCCCACGCCTATCTGCTGGCGGCGGGCGTGTTCCTGCTGGCCGGATTGACGGATATCCTCGACGGCAGGCTGGCGCGCAAGTACAATCAGGTCACGATGCTCGGGCGGATCCTCGACCCGCTGGCGGACAAAATGATGTCCCTGTCCGTCCTCACCGGCATGGCCATGCGCCACCTGATCCCCGCGGCCGTCACCATCATTTACATCGCCCGCGAGGTGTTCCAGATGGCCGGCGGCGCGCTGCTGTTCCGGTATCTCAAGGACATGCCGCCCTCCAACAAGTGGGGCAAAGCCGCCACGGCGCTGCTGTACGTGGCGATCCTCGCGACGATCCTGCTCGACCTCCCGCAGATCGTCAAGTATTTCCTCTTCGGCTGCGCCCTGGGCGCCATGCTGATCGCGCTGCTGTCCTACATCGTCATGGGAGTCAGACTGTTAAAGGAGAACAAAACCGTATGAACGTGCCCATCTGTTCCAGATGCAAAAAGAATATGGCCGTCGTCTTTGTCACCAAGATCGAAAACGGCGAGACGAAAAACGAGGGCCTGTGCCTCAAATGCGCCCGTGAGCTGAACATAAAGCCGGTGGCCGATCTCATGGATCGCTTCGGCATCACCGACGACGATCTGGAGTCGATGACCAAGGAGCTGACCGAGGGCGAGGGCCTGGAGGGCCTGATGCAGCATTTCGCCGGCATGGACCCCGAATCCGCCCCCGACGAGCCGGAGAGCGACGACGGCGACGAGCAGTCCCGCGCGCCGTCCTTCCCGCTGTTCACCTTCGGCCGCCAGCGCATCCAGCGGGAGAAGGAGCCGGAGAAGAAGCAGCGGAACAAGCCGCCCAAGTTCCTCTCCAAGTACGCCATCGACCTCACGGACCGCGCCAGAAACGGCAAGCTGGACCGCGTCATCGGCCGCGAGAGCGAGACCGAGCGCGTCATCCAGATCCTCAACCGCCGCCAGAAGAACAATCCCTGCCTCATCGGCGAGCCCGGCGTCGGCAAGACCGCCGTGGCCGAGGGCCTGGCCCAGCGCATCGCCGCCGGGAACGTGCCCTTCAAGCTGAAGGAGAAGCAGGTATGGCTGCTGGATATGACGGCCATGGTGGCCGGGACCCAGTTCCGCGGCCAGTTTGAGAGCCGCATGAAGAGCCTCATCGACGAGGTCCGCACCCTGGGCAACATCATCCTCGTCATCGACGAGGTGCACAACCTCGTGGGCGCCGGCGACGCCGAGGGCAGCATGAACGCCGCCAACATCCTCAAGCCCGCCCTGTCCCGGGGCGAGATCCAGGTGATCGGCGCCACCACCTTCAAGGAATACCGCCAGCACATCGAGAAGGACGCCGCGCTGGAGCGCCGCTTCCAGCCCGTGACCATCAACGAGCCGTCCCTGGACGAGACCTTCGACATCCTCCGGGGCGTCAAGGGCTATTACGAGAGCTATCACGGCGTGTCCATCCCCGACGAGATCATCCGCCAGGCCGTGTGGCTGGCCGACCGCTATATCAGCGATCGCTTCATGCCCGACAAGGCCATCGACCTGCTGGACGAGGCGTGCTCGGACCTCAATCTCAAGAGCACGGTCATCAACCAGAAGGCCGCGCTGCAGCGGGAGCTGCAGGACAAGCGCGAGCAGATGGAGCAGCTGCAGAGCAGCACCCAGGACCCGCAGGAGGACATCTTCGCCCGCATCGCCGAGACGAAGAGCCGCATCCTCCAGATCGAGCAGGAGCTGGGCCGCCTGGAGGCTCAGCCCACGCCCCAGCTGTCCGTGGACGACCTGTCACGCGTCATCGAGCTGTGGACCCACATCCCCGCCAGCAAGGTCAAGGAGCAGGACTTTGAGCGCTTGACGAAGCTGGAGGAGCGCCTCAAGAAGCGCGTCGTGGGGCAGGACGAGGCCATCGAGGCCGTCGCCTCCGCCATCCGCCGCCGCAGGGCTGGCGTCAGCCAGAAGCTCAAGCCCGTGTCCTTCATCTTCGTCGGCCCCACGGGCGTGGGCAAGACGGAGCTGGTCAAGTGCCTGGCCGCCGACCTCTTCTCCACCGAGGATGCGCTGATCCGCCTCGACATGAGCGAGTATATGGAGAAGCACTCCGTCTCCAAGCTCATCGGCGCGCCGCCGGGATACGTGGGCTACGACGAGGCCGGTCAGCTCACCGAGAAGATCCGCCGCAGGCCCTATTCCGTGGTGCTGTTCGACGAGATCGAAAAGGCCCATCCAGACGTGCTGAACATCCTGCTGCAGATCCTGGACGACGGCCGCGTCACCGACGCCCAGGGCCGCAAGGTCTCCTTCGAGAACACCGTCATCATCATGACCTCCAACGCCGGCAGCAACCGCACCTCCGGCACCGTGGGCTTCGGCCAGTCCGTCACCCAGCAGGACCGCGAGAAGGCCCTCAGCGCCCTCAGCGAGATCATGCGCCCCGAGTTCCTCAACCGCATCGACGAGATCGTCCCCTTCAATCACCTGACCGAGGACAATTTCAAGAACATCGCGGGGATCATGCTCTCCGACCTGCAGAAGGGCATGGAGCGCAACGGCATGACCTTCACCTGGGACGAGGCCGCCGTGGAGTACCTGACGAAGAAGTCCTACTCCGTCAAGTTCGGCGCCCGCAACCTCCGCCGCCTCATCGAAAAGGAGGTCGAGGACAAGGCCGCCACCCTGATCATCTCCTCCTGGGAGAACCCCATCAAAACCATCCGCCTCACCTCTGACGGCGAAAAGACCGTCGTCACGGGAGAGTAAAAGAAAAAGCCGCCGAGAGGCGGCTTTTTAAATGAATAATGAAGACTGAAGAGTGAAAAGTGAAGAATGAAGGAGTCGGCTCCGCCGACGGATTCCATACCGCCTGACGGCGTGTGTAGGGGCACAGATCCTTCGACTCCGCTGACGCTCCGCTCAGGATGACAGCTTTGGGTGCGTCGTGCATCGCATGGGCCGATGACCACATCGGCCCATGATCACGCCCGCGTTATGTGGTCTTTGTAGCGGCGGCCTGCGGCCGCCATGACCGGTCGGCGCAGAACACGGCCCCGGACAATGGTCGTCGCAGCGGCGGCCTGTGGCCGCCATGACCACGCCCGCGCACATCACGGCCCCGGATGGTCGCGATGATCCCGCCGCAACGCCCTCAGTCACGGCCCTACGGGCCGTGCCAGCTCCCCATTCCGCGCGAAAGGCCCAGCCGCAGGCTGGGACACGCGTGCTCAGAATTCCGCGCGAAAGGCCCAGCCGCAGGCTGGGACACGCGTGCTCAGAATTCCGCGCGAAAGGCCCAGCCGCAGGCTGGGACACGCGTGCTCAGACGGAGGGGGCGCCGAGGGGGGGTGCTCGCTGCATCGGCCCGCGCCGCAGGCGCGCATTATATACGGCGCTTCTGCGCCGCGCCGACAGTCCGGCGCAACGATTTGCGGCGATTCACTCGCCGCAAATCTATTGAATTCTCACGGAAACCAAAAAACAAGAGTGCCGAAAAGCAAGGGCGAATAAGGAAGTAATTTCTTTATGCAGGGATGGTGCAGCCCTTTCAGGGGCTGCACCGTTTCTGCGTTCAGGCGCTGAGCCTGTACTTCTGCGGATTTGCACGGAGTTCTTCCTTCTCTTCCTCTGCCGGAAGGTCGATCGTTCCGGCTGCGGTGAAGCAGATGTCCGCCTTTACGCGGATGTGTCCGCTGGAACAGCGGGGCGTAGGTCACTCCCGGGGAATCAGAAATCGCCCTTCCAGGCGGGGCAGAGCGGGCGGCTGCTCCCGTCCACCAGGAACAGCTTATAAACCGAGCCGCTGCCGCCTGGGGTCAGGGTGTCCGTCGCCTTGGGGGAGGAGACCGTCTGCGTCCAGGTCATCTTCCCGCCGTCGTAGAGGGCGGCGATCAGCGTGGCCCCGGCGGGGGCGGCCGTCACGGTGTAGGTGAGCTTGTTTCCGCTGACCGCGCCGCTCACCGCCGCAGTCGGCAGTGCCGGGAAGGTGTACGTGACCTGGATGTTACTCATGGAAAACTGCTTCGCCGCGCTCTGGCCGTTCACCTCGGCGGCGGTGCTGTTTCTGAACGAAAAGCCCTTCTCCGGCGTCAGGCCGACCTGAACCTGGTACACGTGTCCCGCCTGAAACACGCCGGTTTCAGGATCCAGCCAGCTGGTCCTGTCTCCGGTCTTGTCGGCCCAGGCTATGCCATTGCGCCAGACGCCCGTGTTGTACTCGTCGGAGCAGTAAGGCGCGCCGGAGGGAAACTCCGCCGTATAGTCCGGCTTCGCGCCGACCGTGGGCGCGTCCAGCGTTACGGAGACGGAGGGAATATCCACCGGCACCGTGAAGGTATACCTGACATAGAGCCGATCCATCCATGTCTTCGCCTCCGCGCTCTTTGAGTTTAACACGGCGGTGGTGCTGCTTCTGAACGCGAAGCCCTCCGCCGGCTTCAGAAAGACGGTGACCTGGTACGCGTGTCCCGCCTCGAATACGCCGCTCGACGGGTCAACATAAAGATTTGTTGTTTTATCCAACCAGCCTATGTCATTGCGCCAGTTGCCTTCGGTGTAGTCTCTGGAGTAGTAGTTCGCGCCGGAGGGAAGATCCGCCGTGTAGTCCGGCTTTTTCCCGGCCAGGGGCGCGTCGATCCCGATCCTGACGGAGGGAATCAGCTCCAGCGGCGCCGTGAAGGTGTATTCGACCCAAATCTGATCGTTGTAACGCCCCACCGCCGCGCTGTTGTCGTTGATCGTGCCGGTGACGGCGCTTGTGAAGGCATAGCCCTCCTTCGCCGTCAGATAGACGGTGACGCGGTATTCGTGTCCCGACTTGAATACGGAGGAAGACGGATTCAGATTGGTCTTCTCGGTCATATCTCTCCATATGATCTCGCTGCTGTCCGCCTGGAAGTAGTGCGCGTCGGAATAGAAAGAGGCCGTGTAGTCCGGCGCATCGCCCACCACAGGCGTTGTCAGTATGACCGCGGCGGAGGAAATGCCCTCCGTCGTCGCCGGGAAGTGGTAATCGAGCCGAAGCTGATTTGAGACTTCGCTCGTGATCGCCGTATCTCCGTTCACTTTGCCCGTGGTGTCCGAAAAAGCATAACCAATCTGCGGCTTCAGGTAAACCACGGCATGGTACTTGTGCCCCAGCTCGAACACGCCGCTCGACGGATCCATCCAGGCACCTGCGGTTTCATCTCGCCATGCGACGCCGTTGAGATAATGGCTGTTATCGACCGGATCAGATAAATAGTGCACACCGGACGGCAAAGTGGCCGTATAATCCGGCTTCCCGCCCACCACGGGCGGGTCCAGCGTGACCGAGACAGAGGGGATGTTCGTCACCGTCAGCGCCGGGAAGGTGTACTGCACAAAGGCGTCACGTAAGTCTTTATTCCGAATCACTTGTGCGTTATGTCCGTTCACCGTGGCTGTGGTACTTTCCGAGAACCCCCAGCCGGCTTTCGGCGTCACCTGGATGATCACGCGATACTTATGTCCTTCCTTGAATACGTTTGTCTCTCTGTCGGGATATAAATATGCAAATACATCCTCAGGCAAAGACGCATCTTCCCACTCGATGCCATTGAGTACAATGTCATTTGAGATGTCGCGCGTATTGTAGCCGGGACCGGACTGCGCCGTGTAGTCCGGTCTTGCGCCCACCATGGGATTTTCCAGCGTTATGGCGATGTTGTCAACGGTCTCCGTCGCCAGCGCCGTCGCGGGAAGAAGACCCGCCAGCATGACAAGGGCAATCAGGATACCCAGCAGCTTTCTTGTATTGCGTTTCATTTGAGCACCTCTTTTTGTAAAGATTTGGCTTACGAAAAACAGTCTGCGCTGCGCAAAAGGAGAAAAGGCAGGTTAAACCGCTCCCCTCGAATGAACTTGTGAGGATGCTTATTTACCGTCCTCAGGAGCCGCCAGAACAAAGCGCAGTTCTTGGCAGAGGCCTTTGGCTTCCTATATCGAATTTTTGCAGATAACGCGCGAGGATTGCTTCAGGTTTTTCTCTGTCCAGTTCTTCCTCCTTCTTGACTGCAAGCGGCGGCTGACAGGAATCATCCTAACGTCATTATAAGGACAAAAGTGGGATGGGTCAAGATGTGCGAAAAAACAGCTCCGGAGAGCATCTCTGCTCTCTGGGGCTGAACTTGCCTTTGCAGCGCCGCTTATTCGGTTTTTCTGATTACTTCCTTATCAGGCTGTGGCAAAGGCGCTCTTGTTTTTGGTGATCCATCGGGGGGATTCGAACCCCGGACAAAGCCAGTCGCTGCGCGACCGACTTTGTCGAATGCCCTCGCTTCGCTCGAATACCGCTTCGCGTGGGTGTCCGGGGCCCGAATCGCGCAATCAACCATATCAGCACGAAAAAAGACTTGCTTACGCAAGCCCTTTTCCTTATATACGGCGCTTCTGCGCCGCGCCGGCAGTCCGGCGCAACGATTTGCGGCGATTCACTCGCCGCAAATCTATTGAATTCTCACAGGAACCAAAAAACAAGAGCGCCGAAGGCGCTCTTGTTTTTTGGTGATCCATCGGGGATTCGAACCCCGGACACCCTGCTTAAAAGGCAGGTGCTCTGCCTGCTGAGCTAATGGATCGTATTCAATTGGCTGGGGTAGCGGGATTCGAACCCACGAATGCCAGAGTCAAAGTCTGGTGCCTTACCGCTTGGCTATACCCCATTGAGATAACAAAAAGCCGCCATCGGCCTTTGTTCCGGGAAATGGCATCAAGCGGGTTAAAAAAGATTAAAAAAATGGGGTGGATAAACGGATTCGAACCGTCGGCCTCCAGAGCCACAATCTGGCGCTCTAACCAACTGAGCTATATCCACCGCATAGATGGCGTGCCTGGAGGGACTCGAACCCCCAACCTACTGCTTAGAAGGCAGTTGCTCTATCCTGCTGAGCTACAGGCACATGATTCAACTGTAAGTGCCCGTACCGGGTTCCTCCGGGACGCTGATATGATGCCGAACACGTTCTCCCTTCTGTGGACTGAAGTGGAGCGGGTGATGGGAATCGAACCCACGTGTTCAGCTTGGAAGGCTGACATTCTACCATTGAACTACACCCGCGCATGTCAGCTTTGTAATTTTATCATGCTGACATACGCTTGTCAAGCCCTTTTTCCGCACAAACACGCCCCTAACAGCCATTGCCCTTTTATACAAGATGATGTATAATCAGTTCGAAGAGAAAAGAACCGTAAACCGTACGGAAGGAGAGAAATCGTTTCTTATGGACAATGACAATCGACCCCTGAAGAAGATCAGACTGGTGGCCACCGGCGGCACCATCGCCTCCAAGGCCCGCACCCGCGTCTCCACCGAGGGCTACAACCCCTCTGTCATCACGATCGAGGACCTCGTGAACCAGCTCCCGGAGCTGAAGGATCTGGTGGATCTGACGGCCGAGCAGATCTTCCTGAAGCCCAGCTCCTCCATCACCGACGACGACCTGTTCAATCTGGCGGCCCGCGTCAACGAGCTGCTGGCCGGCGACGACTGCGACGGCGTCGTGATCACCCACGGCACCGACACCATGGAGGAGACCGCGTTCTTCCTCAATCTGACGGTCAACAGCGACAAGCCCGTGGTCATCACCGGCTCCATGCGCCCCAACGACGTCATCAGCGCCGACGGCCCCCTGAACCTCTTCAACGCCGTGCTGTGCGCCGCCAGCGACCAGTCGAGAGGCATGGGCGTCGTCATCTGCATGAACGACCTGATCGTGGCCGCCCGGGACGCCGTGAAGTTCAACACCTTCAAGGTCGAGACGTATCAGGGCCCGGTGTACGGCAACCTGGGCACCGTGCGCAACGGAAAGGTCACCTACGTCTACAAGCCCCTGCGCCGCCATACCGTCACCTCGCAGTTCGCCGGGAAGCGGCTGGAGCTGCCGCCCGCGGAGATCCTGTACATGTATCAGGGCTGTGACGACACGCTGTTCCGGGCCGCGCTGCAGAAGGGCGTCAAGGGCCTCGTCACCGCAGGCTCCGGCAACGGCGGCGTCATCGGCTCCATCATGAAGGCCTACCGCAGCGACGACGAGCAGGAGGTCGCAAAGCTGCCGATCCTCGTGCGCTCCACCCGCGTGTCCACCGGCGGCGTCAGCGACAGCTGGAAGAGCGGCGACCGCGTCATCGCCTCCGGCGACCTGAACCCCCATAAGGCATACATCCTCCTCCGCTTCGCCCTGGCCGTCACCGACGACCCCGCGGAGATCAGGACGATCTTCAACGAGTATTAAACAATGCGCATCCAGCCCGCCCGGCGTCCGCCGGGCGGGTTTTTTTCTGCCATCGCAGGAGTTTCACTTCGCCTCTTGACGAATGTCTACCGAAGTGGTATAGTATAGGCAGAGGTTAGCACACGCTAACCATTAGAGGAGGCATCAACATGGACCGAAACGTACTGCAGGGGGTGCTGATCCCCTTTCTGGGCACGTCGCTGGGGGCGGGGTGCGTGTTTCTCATGGCCGGGGAGATGGACCGGCGGCTGCAGCGGGTGCTGCAGGGCTTCGCGGCGGGCGTCATGGTGGCCGCGTCCGTGTGGAGCCTGCTGATCCCGGCCATCGACATGGCTTATGGCCTCGGGCGGCTGTCATTCCTCCCGGCGGCGGCCGGGTTCTGGCTGGGCGTTCTGTTCCTGCTGCTCATCGACCGCGCGGTGCCGCACCTCCACGCGGGCATCGACCAGTCCGAGGGCCCGCGCAGCGGGCTGTCCCGCACGGCGAAGCTGATGCTGGCCGTGACGATCCACAACCTGCCGGAGGGCATGGCCGTGGGCGTCGTCTATGCCGGCTATCTGGCGGGGATCGGCGGCATCACGGCGCTGAGCGCGCTGACGCTGGCGCTGGGCATCGCGATCCAGAACTTCCCGGAGGGCGCGATCATCTCCATGCCCCTGCGGGCCGAGGGCGCGGGGAAGGGGAAGGCCTTCCTCTACGGCGTTCTGTCCGGGGCCGTGGAGCCCATGGGCGCGGCGCTGACCGTCGCGGCGGCCTCCGCCGTGGTGCCCGTGCTGCCGTGGCTGCTGGGCTTCGCCGCGGGCGCCATGCTCTACGTGGTGGTGGAGGACCTGATCCCCGACATGTCTGCCGGGACCCATTCCAACCTCGGCACCGTCGCCTTCGCGGCGGGCTTTACGGTGATGATGGCCCTGGACGTGGCGCTGGGGTGAGAACTGACCCGTCAATGGGACACTTACTCTGCTATGCTGTGGTCAAAGGAGTGAAGAGCATGTTTGATTACAGGATCATCGAAGGGACCGCGGCGCGCAGGATGGACGACCGCACCACGACGCCCGAGGGGCTGGCGCAGACGCTGCGCCGCTACCGTCACGCAGCGCCCGCGCGGGTGTTGGAGGAGACGCCGCTGAGCCTGCCGTATCAGAAGGTGCTGCTGGATCACAGCCATTATCTGAGCGCCCGGGCGCGCCGGACGCTGCTGCTGCGCCTGGCCCGGGACCGCCGGTATTACGAGCCGCTGTTTTACGAGCTGTGCGAATCGTCGGACGAGGGGACGCTCCGCGAGGCGCGCGCCGCCGCCCGGGAGCGCCGGAACAGCCGCGCCGCCGCGCTGCTCTCCGATTTCCTCGGGGATGACGAGCGCCCCGACCTGCGCACCCGCGCCGTGGAGTGGCTGCTGGGACTTGCCTATTGAGCCGCGCTGTGGTACTCTTAATAAAAAAGAGGATCACGGAGGCGCTATGAAAACCGTCAACATCAAATCCCCCGGCGGGTGGGACATCCCCGCCGACTATACCATCGAGGGCCATGAGGCCATGGTCTGCGTCATCGCCCACGGCTTCGGCAGCAGCCGCAAGAGCTCCACGGCGCAGATGATGCTGGAGCACTGCAAAGCGCTGGGCATGGGCGCCGTCGCCTTCGACTGGCCCTGCCACGGCGGCAGCGAGGCCCCCTACGCTGCCCTGACCATCGACAACTGCCAGCGCGACCTGCAGGCCGTGGAGCAGTGGGCCGTCCAGCGCGCCCCGGGCGCGGAGATCGTCTATTTCGGATCCAGCTTCGGCGGCTACAACACGCTGCTGCACCTGTGCTCGGGCGTCAGTCTGGGCCACCGGGCCGTGCTGCGCTCCTGCGCCGTCGATATGGACACGCTGTTCACCATCGACACCCCGGGCGTCCGGGAGCAGATCGCGGAGAAGGGGTATTACCACTACGATCCCGGCTTCGGCCACGGCCTCGACCTGTGCGAGACGTTCTTCGAGACGCTGGCGGGCAACTCGCCCTTCAAGCTGACGCTGCCGGACGGCGTGAAGGTCCACCTGATCCACGGCATGGACGACGACGTGGTGGACCCCGCGGAGGCGTATCGCTACGCCGCGGAGAAGCGCGTGCCCATCACGCTGATCCCCGCCACCGGCCACGGCATCGACAGCGAGCTGGGCATCAGCACGCTGCTGCGGCTGACTGCGTCGTTTTACACCCAGGCGAAATAAGGTTTTCCTTGACGCGGGTATCGTTTTATGATATGATACCCGCGTTCCTAAAATTGCATAGACAGTTCGTGACCATCCTGTCGATAAACAAAACTACGGGACCTGCCGCGGCCGAAAAGAAGGGCCGGGGCTGCATCTGATGGGCGCATGGCGTCCATTTTTGCTTTTAGGAGGAAAATCAAATGAAAAGCACGAGCACCCGCAGGCTGGCGATCAGCGGCGTCCTGGCCGCCCTGTACGTCGCCCTGACCCTGAGCACCGCGTCCTTCGCCTACGGACCCATCCAGTTCCGTATCGCCGACGCGCTGTGCGTCATCCCGTTCTTCGCGCCCTACACGTCCGTCGGCCTGTTCATCGGCTGCCTGATCGCCAACATCTTCTCCACGGTGTCGGCCCTCGACATCGTCATCGGCTCCGCGGCCACGCTGCTGGGCTGCGTCGCCACGGCGAAGCTGAAAAACAAGTGGCTGACGCCCATCCCCACCATCGTCTCCAACGCCGTTCTGGTGGGCGCCATGCTGGCTTATGTCTACACCCCCGACGCCTTCCTGCAGGGCTTCATCACCATGAGCGCCCAGGTGGCCGCCGGCGAGATCGCCGTCATGCTGGCCCTGGGTCTGCCGCTGACGCTGTGGCTGGAGAAAAGCAGGCTGAAGACCCAGATCCAATAAAAACAAAGGCCGTGAAGCGGATGCTTCACAGCCCAGTCTGCAGACATGATTTGTTTTCGCTTTGTGTGCGCAAACGATCGGTATTGAATCATTTTTTGGCGGACATGTGCCGCCGAAAAACACCTTAAAAGCGAGCAAGGCGAGCGCTCGCGCCGACCAAGCGCGGCGCAGACGCGCGCGATAAGCGCGAGTAATACTCGGATGAAGACCCAGCGAAGCGGTCTTCATCCGAAGCGTGTCGCGTTTGTCGACACGAAAAGCCGTGAAGCGGATGCTTCACGGCTTGTTTTTTACGGCAGCCGGTACGTCGGGTGCTGCAGGCCCGTGGGCGGGTAATACTGCGTCCCGATCCGGCGGAAGCCCAAACGGGCGAGGACGCGGGCCGAGGCGTCGTTGTCCGGGTGATGGCCCGCCTCCAGCGCGGAGACGCCCAGCGCCTCAAAGGCGTACCGCACGACGGCCCGCCCGGCCTCCGTGGCCAGGCCCATGTGCCAGTACCGGGGCCGCAGGTGGTACCCCAGCTCCATCACGCCCTTCTCCCCGGCGGGCCGCAGTCCGCAGCAGCCCACGAGGTCGCCGCTCTCCCGGAGAAAGACCGGCCAGTACTGGACGTTGTGCGCGCGCTGATTCTCTTCCTCCAGCCGGAGCCGCGCGTCGATCTGCTCCGGTGTGAACCCCTCCGGCGCGCCGATGAGACGTGTCACCATGGGGTCGCCCCACAGCGTCCGCGCCTGTTCCCGCAGCCCGTCGTCCCAGCGGCCGAAGCCCAGCCGCTCCGTTTCCAGAAAGTACATCCCGGTCACTCCCTCTCACCTGAAATTATAGGCGGTCGGGCAGGAGAGGTCAATCGCAAAAATGGCGCTTGACAATCGCCGACTTTCGTAGTATAGTAATTCACAACGATAAAGCAATAACGACAACCGCTGAGTAGAAATAGTACCTCGGGAATCGGTCATTTCAGAGAGCCGCGTATGGTGTGATGCGGCAATGGACGGCCCGGGCGAATGGATCTATGAGGGCAGCAGGAAAGCGCGCACGCGTGAGTAATGGCTGACGGGAGCTCCGCCCGTTATCAAGGGAGGGCATATGATTGTATGCTGAAAGAGCGGACGTCTTGTACGTCAATTTGGGTGGTACCGCAGAAGCAGAGCTTTTGTCCCAGGAGGGACGAAGGCTCTTTTTTTATTCCCCCACGCTCGCCGGACGGCGGCCTTTATTGCTTGAAACAAGGAGGATATCACGATGAAAACGAAAAAGCTCCTGGCGCTGCTGCTGGCCGCCGCGCTGACGCTGTCGCTGTACGCCTGCTCGCAGGCGGAGGCGAAGACTGAGACGACGCCCGCCCCCGCGGAGGAGGCGCCCGCCGAACCGCCGACGCTGACGATCGCCATCGCCAGCGAGCCCGCCACGCTCCACCCCTTCGACCACTCCGCCGTGGTGTGCGGGTACATGAACCAGATGACCTATAACAAGCTGTTCACCACCGACCTCGACACGCTGGAGCCGATCCCCGAGCTGGTGGAGCGTTACACCTGCTCGGACGACGGCCTCGCCTGGGATTTCACGCTCCGGCAGGGCGTTTTGTTCCACAACGGCGAGGAGATGACGGCCGCCGACGCCGTGGCGTCGCTGGAGTACGCGGCCACCTTCGCCTACTGCACGCGCTACACCACCTTCTGGAAGACGCTGCAGCAGACCGGCGACTACACCTTCCGCATCACCACCGAGGAGCCCTACAGCCTCGCGCTGTACGACCTGAGCTCCAACGCCGCCTGCGTCCTGCCCAAAAGCCTCATCGAGGCGGGACACGACTTCGCCGCGGACCCCGTGGGCACCGGCCCCTTCGTCTTTGAAAACATTTCCATCGGCGACCGCATTTCTTTTACCAAAAATAACGAATACTATGATATGGCCCATTTCCCGGCCGTCGACCGCATGGTTTGGCGCGTGATCCCCGAGGGCTCCTCCCGCACCATCGCGCTGGAGACCGGGGAGGTCGATCTCGTGGTGGACGTGGAGTCCAACGACGTCCCGCGCCTGCAGGCGGAGGAGGGGATCGACGTCCTCATCACCCCGGGCACCCGGCTGTCGTTCATGACCATGAACAGCGAGCGTGCCCCCTTCAGCGACGTCAACTTCCGCAAGGCGCTCTGCGCCGCCGTGGACCGGGAGGCCGTGCTGGCCGTGGCCGTTGGCGGGCTGGGCAAGGCCGCGCTGTCCCCGAACCCCGAGGTCTACGGCGGCTCCACGCTGGAGAACGTCACCGCCTACGATCCCGCTCTCGCCGAAACGCTGCTGGCGCAGTCCGGCGTCGACACGGAGACGCTGTCGCTCACCTGCCTGTGCTACAGCGACGACACCCGCCGGGCCGCCGAGGTGATCCAGAGCTACCTGGCCGAGATCGGCGTGACCGTGGAGATCGAGAGTCTCGACTTCGCCGCCTTCCTCACCCGGATGCTGGGCGGCGACTACGACTGCGCCGTGGCCGGATACAGCTCCACCAATATGCTGACGTACATGAAGGGCCTGTGGCACTCCGACTCCATCGGCGCCTCCAATTCCTCCCGGTACATCGATCCCGCGCTGGACGAGCTGATCGCGCTGGCCGAGACGCAGACCGATGAAGCGGCGCGCCTGGAAACGCTCACCGAGATCTGCCGCCGCACCAACGATTTGTCCCTTCTGCTGCCGCTGTACACCACCTCCGTGGTTCGCGCCTGCTCCGGCCGTGTGGCGGGACTGCGCGTCAGCGCCTCCGGCGGCACCCTCTGGAACGACCTGTCCCTGCATTCATAGTGTCCGAAGCGTTTTCTGACATTTTTCACAAAAAGACGACCGGATATTTGTTATGAGTGCAATATAGGACGGGTAATTTTTCACAACCTTTCTGGCGAAAACGACGAAAATAGGGAAGATATATTCCAGAGAATCTTTTTTTACTGTATAATATTGTCAGTCATTCTCTGCCTATGGGCAGAGCCCACGACTCCGCCGCGTCATTGCACCCAAAGGAGGGAGTATTATGGCGAAGTCATCCGGTCAAAAGCTCAAGCTGATCTATCTGAAGGACTATCTGCTCCGCAGCAGCGACGCCGAGCACCCCGTTTCCATCAACGACATGATCGCCCATCTGGCGGCCAGGGGCATTTCAGCCGAGCGCAAAAGTCTGTACGACGATATCAGCGAGCTGCAGCTGTACGGTCTGGACATCGAACGCACCAAGGGAAAGACCACGGGCTATTACGTGGCCTCCCGCGAGTTCCAGATGCCCGAGCTGAAGCTGCTGGTGGACGCCGTCCAGTCGTCCCGCTTCATCACCCAGAAGAAGACCATGGCGCTGATCAAGAAGATCGAAAACCTTGCCAGCGTCCACGAGGGCCGTTTTCTGCAGCGTCAGGTGGTGGTCCAGAACCGCGTCAAGAGCATGAACGAGTCCGTTTACTACAACGTGGACATCCTGTCCGAGGCCATCGAGCGCCGGGTGATGACCACGTTCAAGTACTTCGAGTACGGCCCCGACAAGCGCCGCAAGTTCCGCCACAACGACATGCTCTATCAGGTCAGTCCTCAGTTCCTCGTGTGGGACGATGAAAACTACTATCTGGTCGCCCTGACAGACGAGGGCGAGACGCGCCATTACCGCGTGGACAAGATGTCCGACATCCGCCCCACGGGCGTTCCCGCGGAGCACGGGGACATCGACCCCGCGCTCTATACGAACAGCCTTTTCGGCATGTACAGCGGCGAGCGCTGCTCGGTCCGCCTGCTGTTCCGCAACGACATGGCCGGCGTGGCCATCGACCGCTTCGGCAAGGACGTGATCTTCGCCCGCTACGACGACGATCACTTCACCGTCAACGTGGACGTCACGGTCAGCCCCCAGTTCTTCGGCTGGCTCTTCGGCCTCAACGGCGGCGCCGTGATCCTCGCCCCCGAGGACGTCCGCCAGCAGATGAAGGACTACCTCGAAAAAACGCTCCAGGAATACTAAAAGAAAGGCCGCCCCGAGGGGCGGCCTTTTTAGTGAAGAGTGAAGAGTGAAGAGTGAAGGTGTCGGCCTTCGGCCGACGATTGAATACCGCCTTCGGCGGTGTATATCATGGCCCCGGATCGTGGTCTTCGCAGCGGCGGCCTGCGGCCGCCATGACCGGCCCGCGCAGATCACGGCAGCGGATGGCGGACGTCGTAGGGGCGGGGTTCCACCCCCCGCTCGATCGGTACCGGGATGGATTTGGCGGCGTAAAGGCAAGATCCTTCGACTCCGCTGACGCTCCGTTCGGGATGACAGCGTTGGGGAGCGATATCGCGTCGTAGGGGCCGATGACACATCGGCCCATGATCACGCCCGCGTTTCGTGGTCGTCGTAGCGGCGAGCTGCGCTCGCCATGACTGGCCCGCGCACATCATGGCACCGTCAGCATAGCCTCCCTCTCCGTCTGAACATGCGTGTCTCAGCCTGCGGCTGAGCCTTTCGCGCGGAATAGGGAGGGGTACTCACCCCGCAAAAGAAGACCTATTTGCGGGGAGCCCGAGACCGCGTCAGCGGTGGAGGGAGCTGCCCCGGGCATAGAGCCGCTCCGGAAACGCGATCATCCCGTGCCAGCTCCCTCAAGGAGGGAGCCACGCCGCGAAGCGGCGGTATCAGATGCGCCGCAGGCACAACAATTGTCCATTGTCAATTGTCAATTCGCCCTTCACTGTCCACTGTCCACTGTCAACTGAAAGAGGCCGCCCTTCCGGGCGGCCTTTTCGGCACTCATTGTTTCGCTTCCGCTTTTTCGTGGGCGGCTTTCACCTCGGCGCGCTGGTAGAGCAGCAGGCCGGCGATCATGAACGCGGCGCCCAGGAAGACGATGGGCTTGGGCACCTCGCCCAGCAGGAAGTAGGCGGAGATCGCCGTGCAGAACGGGCTCAGCAGCGACAGCACCGACACCGTGACGGACTTGATGTACTTCAGTGACCAGATGTTCAGCGAGTGGCCGATCAGCGTGCAGATCAGGCTGACGCCCAGCAGGGGCAGGATGGCTTCCTTCGGGATGTAGAAGCTGGCGCCCTGGATCAGCGCGTAGACCAGGGAGATGATGCCGGCCAGGAAGTAGCTGATGCCCATCATGGGGATCAGCTCCATGGTCTGGCGCACCCGGCGGCCGAAGATGTTGTTCAGCGCGTTGCACACGCAGTCGATGACGATGACGATCATGGCCGCGGCGCTGCCCAGAGACGAGACGTTGTCGACGCCGATGATCGTCACGCCGATCAGGCAGACGAAGATGCCGCCCAGGCTTCGCAGGGACGTCTTCTCGCGGAACAGCACGTACAGCAGCACCACCACGAAGATGGGCTGCATGTTGCTCAGCGTCGTCATGGTGAAGGCGGGCGCGCCCAGACGCAGTCCCTCGGCCCACAGGATGAAGCCGCCGGCCTTGGTGAAGCAGTAGATCAGAAACAGCACCCACACCCGGGAGGAGATGCTGTGGAGATTCTCGCGGTAGGACTTCCTCGAAAAGGCCATGGGCAGCATGACCAGCGAAACGAGGAAGAAGCGGTAGGTGGTGACCACCGACGAATCGACGCCGGTGCGCAGGATCATGGACAGGAACGTGGAGATGAACGAATTGATGACGATGGCCAGCAGCGCGCCTGCAAAGGCCTTTTTCGTGGACACTTCCATGGAGGGACCTCCCGAACTCGTTTTAATGCGTTGACGCAACAGACTTATTATAGACCCCTTTGGGAGAAAAAGCAAGTGCCGCCTTGAAACGGAGCATGCGGTATGGTATAGTAAGGAAAAAACAGGGAGGCGCATCGCTGTGATCAAAGCATTGCTGGCGCTGGGCGACCGCTACGCGGCCCGCAGCAGCTGGAAGGATTTCGCGCTCCTCAAGTTCTGCCTGTTCTCCATGGGCCTGATCGCCGGGACCATGATCCCGAAGGAGAAGAAGGGACCCGTGATCGCCGTCGCCGCCGCGATCTTCACCGCGTCTTACGTGCCGCTGATGGCGAAGGTCTTCCGCGTCGCCGCGGAAAAGGATGAATAAAAACAGCCCCGGACGGGGCTGTTTTTTTACACCGTCGGCACGACGGGCGGGAGCTCGCTCTGGGGGATCAGCACGGCCTCGTCCCGCTGGGCCTGCCGCCATACGGCGGTGAAGATCACGGCGTTCAGCGTCAGGATGTACAGCTCGAAGAAGACGTCGATCCAGCCCGTCTCCAGCCCGGCCATGAAGTCGTAGAACCCGTGCTCCAGCACGGGGGCCAGCACGGCCAGCAGCAGGCACAGGCGGCACCGGCCGCCGTTCTCGCGCCCGAACCAGACCTTGGCCTGGCCGTAGAAGACGCCCATGAGGATGCCGTCCGCGCAGTGGCCGGGGATGGCCGACAGCGCGCGGCCCAGGGCCGTCGAGAGGCCGTAGGCGTCGATGTAGAAGACGTTCTCGCAGGCGGCGAAGCCCAGCGCCACCACGGCGGCGTACACCACGCCGTCGAAGCGCCAGTTGAAGTGGGGACTGCGCCAGGTGAGCCAGTACAGCACGATGAACTTCGCCAGCTCCTCCACCAGCGCCGTGGCGAAGAAGTTGTCGGCCAGCAGATAGAACGTCGTCTCCTCATAGTCACAGACCGTGTAGAAAAAGTCGCTGAGGACCTCCTCCACGTCGCCCACGACGAACAGGCAGACCAGCGCCTCCGTGATGAACAGTTTCAGCAGCAGCCGCCTGGGCTCGTGCTCCTTGGCGTCCAGCAGGAAGATGTACACGATCAGCACCAGCACGGGGACCATCCCCACCAGCTGGGACACCATCCAGGTCGGCTCCCCGGCGTCGCTCTCGAACCACAGGGCGTTGAACAGCAGGTTGAGGCCCGCCTGCAGGATGAACAGAAGCAGCACGATCAGCACGTTGACGCCGCCCTTCGTCAGCGGGGACAGGTCGGGGCTCAGGATGCCCTTGCTGTGCCAGGGCGTCGCGCGCGGCGGGCCGGGCTTGTGGTCCGGCGGCAGGAGCACCACCGTCTCCACGGGGTGGCCGCACTCGGGGCAGAACTTGGCGTTCTCCGGCAGGGGAGAGCCGCAGTTTTTGCATACCATGCGCTATTCCTCCGGCACCCGGTACCCGCAGGCGCCGCAGAAGCGGCTGCCCGGGCGCAGACGCTTGCCGCACTTGGGGCAGTAGCGCACGGCCCTGAACAGCGGCAGCGGCCAGGGGCGCCGGGGGTCGATCAGCACCGGCAGCGCCTCCGGGGACTGGCCCTCAGGCATCAGCAGCCAGCGGACGCTGCGTCCGCCGTCGCTGGTCATGCCCAGCGCGCCGTCGGGCGAGATGATGTAAAAGCTCATGGGGTCGTTTTGGGGCGGCACGCTCTGTTCGTCCTGCTCCAGCGCTGTGCGCCGCAGCAGCGCGCCGTCAGCGCTCTGGCCGCCGGGGATGAACGTCCAGCGGGCGCAGACCTCCGCGGCCAGCTCCGCCGCCTCCGCGGCTGTCTTGGCCGTCCGCACCGTCAGATCGGGGCTCATGGTATCCCTCCGTTGCATCAGATTTCCAATACTACTATACCACAAATCGCCCGCGCCGCAAATGGGAAATCGCATCCTCCAACAGGCTGATTTTGCGCCCTGCGCCTTGACGGCGGGCGCGGGGCCGTGCTATGCTTGATTTATCAAAACGATGCAAAGGAGCGATCTTATGAGCGATATCCGCAGGATCATCATCGACAGCGACACCGGCGGAGACGACGCGGCGGCATTGATCCTGGCCGCCAAGAGCCCCACGGTGGACATCCTCGGCGTCACGGTGGCGGCGGGCAACGTGCCGTTGCCTCAGGCGGCGCAGAACGCCCTGGCCGCGCTGGAGCTGGCCGGATGCGATGCGCCCGTCTATCTGGGCGCCGACCGTCCGCTGAACGGCGAGGAGAAGGAGTGCTTCAGCGTCTACGGCAAGGACGGCATGGGCGACGCCGATCTCATCCGCCCCGTGGGCAAGCCCCAGGAGAAGCCGGCCGTGGATTTCATCCTCGACACCGTCCGCGAGAACCCCGGCGAGATCGAGATCATGGCTCTGGGCCCCGTGACGAACATCGCCCTGGCCATTCAGAAGGACCCGGAGACCATGAAGCAGGTCAAGCGCATCTGGTCCATGGGCACCGCGGGCTTCGGCCCCGGCAACGCCACGCCCGTGGCGGAGTTCAACGCCTATAAGGACGCCCCGGCCTACAAGGTCATGCTGGAGCTGGGCGTGCCCGTGACGGTCATCGGCCTCGATATGGACGACGAGCCCACATGGACCTGGGAGGACCGCCTGCAGCAGATGATGGAGGGCAGCCCCATCCAGCGCTTCGTCGCCACCTCCACCCGCAAGCTGCTGGAGTTCAAGAAGGGCAACGGCATCGCCGCCGTGGACCTGCCCGACGCCGTGGCCATGGGCTGCCTCGTCTGGCCCGATTTCGTGGAGGAGACCACCCAGTGCTACGCCAGCTGCATCACCCAGCCCGGCGAGACCTACGGCATGGTCATCTTCTACCGCGAGGGCTTCACCTACGACTCCATGCCGAAGATCGGCGCCTGCAACGTCTCCGTCGTCAGCAAGGCCAAAAAGACGGAGTTTGTAGACCGCCTCAACAAGGTTTTTGCGGAATAAAGGAAAGACTGCCGAAACAAGGCTCCCGAAAGGGAGCCTTGTCTTTTGCAATTGACAATTGACAATGGACAATTGTTGTGCCTGCGGCGCATCCGATACCGCCGCTGCGCGGCGTGGCTCCCTCCACCGCTGACGCGGTCTCGGGGTCCCCGCAAAAAGGTCTTTTTTTGCGGGGTGAGTATCCTTCCCTCACAGAGGGAGGCTATGCTGACGGTGCCATGATGTGCGCCGACCAGTCATGGCGGCCGCAGGCCGCCGCTACGACGACCACCATGCGCCGCCGCGATCCATCTGCCGCCGCAGGCGGTATTCAATCGTCGGCCGAAGGCCGACACCTTATTTTTTCACTATTCACTCTTCACTAAAAAGGCCGCCCTCCCGGGCGGCCTTTTTCCTTTTACTCCACGATCCTGATGCGCCCCTCCACGTGGGCGTCCAGGGCGTCGTTGGTGGCGAAATACTCTTCGATGATGTTGTTGACCGAGGTGGCGACCACCTTGGGCTTCATGTTCTGCTTGACCTCCTCCAGCGGCACGCCGAGGAATGCGTCGAAGTTGTTGTAGTGGTAATCCTGCAGGCCGATGCGGATGCGCATGTCGTCGGTGACGGGCTCGCCCTTGAAGGTCAGCTCCTCCAGTGTGCGGGTCGTCTTGTTGTACGTCAGGCGCAGGGCGCTGGAGAACTGGTAGAACTCCGTCTCGCCGGTCCAGGCCTCGTCCCGGAGGATGTACAGCATCATCCGGCGCAGCTGCTCGCCCGTGACCTCCACCATGTACAGCGGGCCGTCGAAGGGCGTGTTCTCCAGCATGTCCTGATACTCGATCACGGGGCCCAGCTCCGTCTTGCGGATGGAGCCGGAGCCGAACAGCATCACGTCGAAGCTGGCCTCCCAGGCCATGCAGTCGGCGTAGAGGTTGCCCATCTCGGTCTCCTGCTCCCGCAGGGGGTGGGTGAGCTTCCGGGCCCAGCGGGTGATGACGCGTTTGTACTTCGTGTCGGTCTGGGTGCGGTAGCTGTCCACCAGCTCGTCCATGATCGGGTCCACAGGGGCCGTGTCCTCGTTGATGGGCACGCATTTCCACTTGAACTGCTCGATGCGTTTGGCCTCCTGATCGTACTGGATGTCGATCTGACCGATGATGCCCGTGCCGGTGCCCGCCTGGACGATGGGCACGCCGTTGACCACCGAGGGCTCCTCCAGGAACGTGTGGGAATGGCCGCCGATGATCATGTTGACGCCCCAGTCGGGGTCCAGCAGCTCGGCCAGCTTGAGGTCGTTCTCATAGCCGATATGGGTCAGAAGCACGGTCATGTCCGTGCGCACGGTGCGGTAGTTGTCGCAGATGATGCCCACGGCCTTGGCCGCCTCCTCCAGATCGATGAACGTGCCGATGATCTGCTCGTTCTTCGTGGAGGCCAGGACCTCCTCGGTCAGCAGGCCGATGAACATGACGCGCATGCCGCCAATGTCCACGTTGACGTAGGGCGTGAACACGCGGGCGTTGTTCATGGTGATGAACAGGTTGGCGTTGACGATGGGGAACTTGGCGCACTTCTCCAGAAAGAGCAGGTGGGCGAAGCCGTAGTCCACCTCATGGTTGCCGATGGTGGCCACGTCGGGCCGCAGGTTGTTCATCAGATTGATGGTGGACAGGCCCTGATACTCGGAGTCGATGATGGAGCCGCGGAACATGTCGCCCGCGATGGCGTACAGGACGTTCTCGCGCTGGGAGCGCATCTGATTGATGTAGCCCGACAGTCGGGCCAGACCGCCGACCTCTTTGCCGTCCTCCACCTTGGGGAGGAAGTCGCCGTGCAGGTCGTTGGAGTGCAGGATCGTCAGTTTCTTGATGCTGTCTTCAGCCATGAGTCGGCCTCCTTTCCGGTATATGTACCATTATGCCAGATTATACGTCACTTTGCAATCGTGCTTTCAAAAAAGCGGGGCGCATCGCCCCGCTTTTTGAGGTAGGCTTATTCGACGCCGCTCTTGTCGCACAGCGGCGCGTAATCGCCGTCCAGGAGGAACAGGGACGCGCCGCCGGCGGGCAGGCCCGTCAGCGCGCCGGTCTGATCCGCCTCGGTCAGCGTGATCTCCTTCAGCTGGACGCCGGTCATGCGGCCGCTTTCGTCATAGACCGCGGCGATGACCGTGACCATTTTGCCCACGCTCTCCTCGTCCGAGGTGACCGTGTACTCCACGTCACCGCCGCTGCGGCGGCCGGAGACGGAGGTCTCGCTGACCCTGGTCCACAGCGCCCGGATCATCATGTCATCCGAGAGCTCGATCGGGTCGCCGGGCGACAGCGTCACGCCGTTGACGTCCCAACCGGCGAAGGTGAAATGCGCCGCGGGAATGAACTCGCAGCTCGGCAGCTGGACGAGCTCACCCTCGCGCACTTCGACGGGCGCCATCTCGCCCCTTCCGCCGTTGGCGTCGAAGGAAAGCGTGAATACGGGGATCTTCTCCCAGATCGCTTTGGCCGTCACGTTGACCATGGACGAGAAGACGTCGCCGGCGTTATAGTTTTCGCCGTCTATCTCCCAATGGGAGAAGCGGCACCCCTCGGGAGGCATGAAATTGCCCGGGTCGGGCAGGATGTACGGGTCCAGATATATCGCCGGGGGCATCTCGCCTGTGCCGCCGTTGGCGTCAAAGACGATGGTGGCCAGGATGCCGCCGGGATATTCGATCAGCAGCTCCAGCTGATCGCCCGACAGGATGTCGGTCACGGCGACGTGGAAGGAATCGCCGTAGCCGGCCGCCGCGGGCGTGCCGGAGAGAATGCCCGCGGCCTCATCCAGCGTCAGTCCGTCGGGAAGCATGAAGCCCGGCACAAGGGCCCAGGTCAGGCTGCCGGAGCCGCCGCTGACCAGCTCGCCCAGCTTCACGGGCTCGATGGCCTCGCCCACGCGCATCGCGGGGAGGTCGTACCATCTGTACCGGTAAACGCTGTCCAGCGGCTCATAGACCGTCAAGGAGAAGGACTGCTTCACCTCGTCCAGCTTCGTGCCGTCTACGTCGAACAGGGTCCAGCGGATCGTCCAGCTCCAGCTGCCGGCTGCTTCGGGCGTGCCGGCAGCGACGCTGTAGATGTCGTTGGAGTACATAAAGGGCGGCAGGCCGCCTTCGACGACCCATTCGGCCGTACAGTCGGTGTAGATGCCGTGGCCGGTGATCAAGCCGGGATACCAGTTGCCCGCAACACCAGCAGGCAGCGCGTCCACGGGGCTGCTGTTGTACAGGATCGTCAGCGCCAGCGGGTCGTTGATGTTGATGCAGATGTTCTCGTTGAAGGCGCCCGCGTCATTCGTCAGAGTGATATACAGGTCGTGACGCCAGGCCTGATTTTCCGCCGGCGTGCCGGAGATCGTCACACTGTCCGCATCATACGTCAGGCTCAGGCCCTCGGGCAGCTCATAGCCCTCCGACACCGCGGCGGTAAAGGGCAGCGGGCCGGAGTTGACGCGGATCGTGCAGCTGTAGGGCTTGCCCGTTGTCGCGGCGGGGAGATAGGTCTGCCCGTCCTTCTGGAGCAGGTCCTCTCTGACCAGCTTGGGCGGGGCGTTCACGTGGAGGGAGAGATACTGGGGATCGGATTCGTCCACCACGGTCTCGCCGTCCGCCTCCAGATAAAGGGCCCGGGCCGTCAGCGTATAATCGCCGGGCACGATCTCGGGATAAACGGTGTGATACAGCCTGCCGTACTGGAACCGGTTGGCGGTCTCCAGCCAGTCGGGCGCGCCCTCGATCCGGATGCTCGTCCGGTCGTCGAGCCCCGTGCCGCGGCTGTCGAGATATACGTCGGTTTCCGTATAGATCTGCCCGTTGCCCACTGTGACGTCGGGCAGCGCGATCACGCTGTCATCCAGCAGCGTGCCGCCCTCCGCGAAATACGTCCCCGAGCTGATGAACAGGTACGGCGATTCCTTCACATAAACGTAGATCGCCATGGGATAGCTGACGCTGACGGCGTCCTCGCCGCTGTGCTTCTGCGTCAGCGTGAGGTGCGCCCAGCCCGCGCTGTCGGGCGCCGGCGTGCCGGAGATCGTGCACTGCTCGCCGCTGCTCGTCAGCGTCAGGCCCTTCGGCAGCACGCCGTCCGTGATCACCCATTCGTCGGTGCTCACCGCGCCCATGCCGGTCAGCGTGAAGTCGTATTCCCTGCCGACCTGCCCGTAGGGCAGATGCAGCTCCTCGCCCAGCATGACCAGACGGCCGCGGGTGCTGTCCGTCAGATCGAGGGGCAGCACCTCGAAGCGGATGTGGGCGCTCAGCGCGCCGCTTTCCACCAGCCCGTCGCGCTCGTTCAGCGTGATATCGGCCTCATAGACGCCCGGGGCCAGTCCTTCCTTCGGCTGGACTTCGAAGCCCCAGCTGGCGGAGTACCTGACTTCGGTGTAGTCGCTGACGTAGTTCAGCTTGAAAGCGTCGGCGTTCGCGCCCGTCAGCACGATCCCCTCCCGCAGGAAGGCCAGGTCGAACTTCGTGTTGTTCACGATTCTGATCGGCGTCCGCCAGTCTTCGGCGTGATAGCCGGCGCCGACGGTCATGCTGACGTCCGACAGCGAGGAGACCGTGCCCATCTCGCCGATGGCGCTGACGGGGGCCTTCACGGTGCCGTCGCCCCGGAGGAAACTGCCGGTGGCATAGGGCGAGCCGACGTTATCAAGGGAGAATGTGTACGTAAAGTCGCCCGAGACGACGCTCGTGCCGTCGAACACATCCATACAGCCGGGCCGCCAGCCGGGGGCGGCGGTCATGGCATAGGTGGCGGTGTCGCCCTGCGTGTAAGGCAGGGAGTAACAGTGCCAGTTGTTGTCGAAGGCGTCGAGCGAGGCGGAAGCGCCGCTGCTTGTCTTCACCGTCATGCGGCAGCCCGCATCATAGGCCTCCGAGGTGCTGTTGTGCAGCTGAAACGTCATCGTCACATCCTCGGCGTAGGCCGTCACCGCCGTCAGCCCCAGGAGAAGGGCGCACAGCAGGAAAACGGACAGTCGTTTTTTCAGCATCGGGATCACACTCCTTATGGCAATGATTTTATTTTGACATACTTCTAATAATAACATTATACCATTCTTTCCCGCATCGCGCCCCATCCGAAAGGATAGTTTTCAAAATCGCAGTGCAGAGCGCGACCCGTTTGCAGACGCGCAAAAGCGGCCGCCCGGAGGCGGCCGCTTTCATATCCGGCAGCTTAGTCGGCGGAGCCGAGGGGATGCCAGAGGTAGCCCATGATGGTGTCGGCGTCGTCGGTGGTGGTGCACAGGCCGAGACGCAGATAGTCCTCAACGATGTCGCGCAGCTGCTTCTCGCACTCCTCGTCGGAAACGCCGCAGCGCAGGGAGGAGAAGTACTCGATGTTCTTGTCGCGGTCACCGGCGGTCAGGCCTTCCTTGAGCATCAGGTCGACAGCCTCTTCGGGGTTCTCGCCCATCCACTTGCTGGCCTTCTTGACGGCGTTGGCCAGCTTGGTGGCGGTGATGGGGTTCTCCTTGACGAAGGTGCCGTTCATGGAGATATCGCAGCACATATCGTCGATGTCCTCGTCCAGCATGGAGCGGATCTTGCGCAGGGTGCCGTCCTTGACCATGTCGTAAGCGTACAGGTCGGTCAACAGCGCGGCGTCCAGCTCGCCCTTCTGCATGGCGGGCACGCAGGCGCTCGTCTCGACCTGGACCAGATCGACCTCCTCCAGGGGGTTGATGCCGTCGGCGTCAAAGAGGCGGGCGGTGATGTTGTAGTCGGACTTGCCGATGCCGTTGGGGGTGGAGACCTTCTTGCCCTTCAGATCCTCCAGGGTCTGATAGGGACTGTCGGCCGCGACGTACAGGGACTTGCAGCCGAAGTGAGCGCCGCCCACGACGACCAGATCCACGCCGTTGGTGGCGGGGACGACCTGCTTGGCCAGATGGCCGACGATGACCTGGACGGTGTTGGTGCCGACAGCCTCGATGTCGCTGTCGCCCTTGAAGCCCTCGACCTTCAGGCCCTCATCCTCGTAATAACCCAGCAGCTCGGCGATGTTGACGGCGGAGCTGCAGCCGTCGCTGAGCATGTAGCGGAGGGTCTGGCCGTACATGGGCTCCTTCTCCCAGGCCTCCTGCTCCAGCTCTTCGGGGGTCTTCTCGGCGGGCTTCTCTTCGGTCTTGGTTTCCTCGGTCTTCGTTTCCGTGGTCGTGTTGGCAGCGTTCTGGGCAGGCTCCTGCTCCTTCTGGCCGCAGGCAGCGAAGGCGAAAGCCATGCACAGCACGAGACCCAGCGCGACCAGGCGCTTAAGGTTGTTCATGATGCGTTTTCTCCTTTATTCTTTTTTCGAAAAAGCGGCGGACCCGCTCAGACCGCCGCTTTTCAGTTTACAAGGTTCGCTTACTGAGCGTCGCCCAGCGGGGTCTACAGATGCTCGACAACGGCGTCGGCATCGGTCTCGGCCGTGATCAGGCCGACCTTGATGTAGTCCTCGACGATGCTGTGCAGCTGCGCGGCGGTGTACTCATCGCTCTGCTGGCCGAACTCCATCTGCTGGTTCAGGTCGAGGTTCATGTCATACTTGTCCTTGGGGTTCAGGCCCAGCTCCATCAGGGTCTTGGTGGCTTCCTCGGTGTGCTCGCCCTCATACTTCAGCGCGCGCTTGACGGCGTTGGCCATCTTGGTGGCGGTGATGGGGTTCTCGGCGATGAAGTCGCGGTTCATCATGATGATGCAGCACAGCTCATCGGTGCTGTTGCCGTCCTTGGAGTCGATCCTGCGCAGGGTGCCGTCCTGGACCATCTGATAGGCGAACGGGTCGCCCAGCAGGGCAGCCTGGATCTGGCCGTTCTGCATGGCGGCCACGCAGGCGTCCTGATCGACAGGCGTCAGGGTGACGTCCTCCAGGGGGTTCATACCCGCCTCCAGCAGCAGGCGGGAGGTGATGTTGTAGTCGGAAGCGCCGATGCCGTTGGGAACGGAGATCGAGCAGCCCTTCAGATCCTCGTAGTACTGATACTCGCTGTCGGCCAGAACGTACAGGGACTTGCAGCCCTTCAGCAGATGGGCGGAGCCGACGAATGTCAGGTTGACGCCGTTGGTGGCGGGGACGGTGGCCTTGGCGATGTGGCCGATGGCGATCTGAGCCATGTTGGTGCCGATGGCCTCCACGTCGCTCTCGCCCTTGAAGCCCTCAACGGTCAGGCCCTCGTCGGCGAAGTAGCCCAGATGGTCGGCCAGGTTGGTGGCGGAGGTGCAGCTGCCGCCGATCCAGTATTTCAGCGTGGTGCCGTAGGCGGGCTCCTTCTCCCAGGCCTCCTGCTCCAGCTCCTCGGCAGTCTTTTCAGGCTCCTTGGTCTCCTCGGTCTTCGTCTCCTCGGTCTTCGTTTCAGTGGTCGTGTTGGCGGCGTTCTGAGCGGGCTCTTCCTTCTGGCCGCAGGCGGCGAAGGCGAAAGTCATGCACAGCACGAGACCCAGCGCGACCAGGCGCTTGAGGTTGTTCATGTTGCTCATTCTCCTTTGTTTTTTTTCTTTATTCTTCTTTATTGCCGTAGTGCAGCATGTCAAGGATCTGATTGCGGTACGCGACAAATTGAGAACTGCTTCGGTTGCGGGGGTAGTCCAGATCGATGTCGATCTCCCCCATGATGCGCCCGGGATGGGGCTCCATCACCACGACCTTGGTGCCCATGTAGATGGCCTCGTCCACGTCGTGAGTGACCATGACGACCAGCTGGCGCGTCCTGCGCCAGATGTCCAGGATCTCGTCCTGCATATTCATGCGGGTGAAGGCGTCCAGCGCGCCCAGAGGCTCGTCCAGCAGCAGGATCTCCGGCTGGCAGATCAGCGAGCGGGCCAGCGCCACGCGCTGGGCCATGCCGCCCGACAGCTGGGCGGGATAATCGTCCTTGAAGGCCGTCAGGCCGATGACGTCCAGGATGCGCCGGACCTCGTCCTCGTGGCCCTCCAGCTGATGGCGCATGCGGAAGGAGAAGGAGATGTTCTTCTCCACGGTCAGCCAGGGGAACAGCGTGGGCTGCTGGAAGACCATGCCGCGGTCGGGGTCGGGGCCGTCAATCTCCGTGCCGTTGACGGTCAGCGTGCCCGTGGTGGGCGTGATCAGACCGGCGATCAGGCGCAGCATCGTGCTCTTGCCGCAGCCCGAGGTGCCGACCACCGAGATGAACTCGCCGTCGTGCATGGTCAGATCGATGTTTTCCAGGGCGTTGGTGATATCGTTTTTGTCCACGCGGGCAAAGCTCTTGGAGACATTGTCCAGCGTGAGAGTCAGCTTGTGCTCCGCCATTACTTGTTACCCCCGTTCTGCCAGCGCAGCGCGCGCCTCTTGATGAGCTCCAGCGCCTTGGCGACGGCGTTGAAGATGATGCAGATGACGACGATGGCGGCGAACATGCGGTTGAACATGGCCCACGCCTTCGCCCAAGTGATGTACCAGCCGAGACCGGCCTCGACGCCCATCATCTCGGCCACCATCAGGCCGATGCAGGCGGAGCTCATGCCCTGGGTCATGCCCTGCAGGATGTTGGGCACGGCGTGGGGGATGGCCACGCGGAAGATCAGCTGGCTGCCCTTGGCGCCCAGGATGCGGGCGGCGTCAAAGTAGCTGCGGTCGATGTTGGAGATGCCCGTGATCGTCGCCATGGTGACGGCGAACCAGGTGCCCAGGGCGATGATGAAGATGGAGCCCGAGAAGGGCGAGGGGAACAGCAGCATGATCAGCGGCAGCCAGGTGGCCACGGGGATGGGGCCCAGCAGCTTGACGATGGGGTTGATCCAGTAGCGGATCTTCTCGCTGTAGCCGCAGGCGATGCCCGTGACGAGACCCACGGCCACGCCCCAGAAATAGCCCAGCAGCAGCAGGCGCAGGGAGAACAGCGTGCTCTTCAGCAGCATCCGCCAGTCCGTGATGGCGGCGTTGAGGATGTCGTTGACCCAGGGGATGAACGGATACATCAGCTTGCCGGTCTTCAGCGTCAGCCAGTCGAAGGCCGTCAGGAAGACGTAGACCGCCGTCCACAGCGGCGCCATGTGCAGGATGCGCCAGTAGAGCTTCTTGTCGCCGCCGCGGTATCTGACGCGGGAGATCACCCAGCGGATCATGTAGATCGCGATGGGGATCAGCAACAGGATCGTGTAGCGCGCGGGGTTTGCGTTCCTGTATTTGTTGGGCACCAGCCAGTATTCCAGCTGGCTGGCGATGAAAGCGATCAGCGGCAGCAGCGTCACCAGCATGTCGCGGGCCAGCTGCGCGGGGGTCTTCTCCTTTTGCTCCAGCTCCATGAGCTGCTCGCGGGTGATCTTCGCGCGGGATTTCGCGTCTTCCATCAGGATCCCCTTTCTGTTCCGGTCGATCAGCGAGCCTTTCATCAAGGCGCCTCCTTCCGATTTTGCGTTTGAAATTGGCCATAGCCACCGCATATTTAATCATGAAAACCGATAAAAGTCCAACTGAAAATACAAATGACAGATAGATTATTTATCAAAAATGCAAATAAACAAAGAAAGTCCGCCCGATCGGGCGGACTCTTTGTCGATTCACGTCGATTTTGAACGAAAAAAAAACAGTGTTTGCTACGCTTCAAAAAGGAAGTCTCTGACAGCGGCACCGGCCATGCAGCCCTTGGTGTACAGGCGCAGCAGACCCTCCTTGGTGCGCTTGGTGGTGTCCACGCCGGCGGTGTCGTCGGGGGCGAGGATCAGCAGCTTTCCCTGCTCCTGCAGCTGAAAGGCCCACTGGACGGCCTCGTTGTAGCGCTTGGCGCGCAGACGCAGGCCGTGGGCGGCCATGGGATGCGTGCGGTGCAGCACGGCGGCCAGGGCGTCGTCCCGGACGGAGTCACGCTGGACGTTCGTGGGGCGGGTGAGGATCAGCACCAGCTTGTCGCAGCCCGCGTCCAGCGCCCGCCGGATGGGCACGGGATCGCTGATGGCGCCGTCGAAGTATTCGGTCCCGCCGATGACGACGGGCCTGCACACGACGGGGATGGCGGAGGAGGCCATCAGGGCCTCGTAGTGATCGGGTGTCAGGTCCTCCTTCTGAAAATAGCGCGGCTGACAGGTGGCCGCGTCCGTGGCCACCACCTCGAAGGCGGCAGGATTTTTGACGTAGGCGTTGTAATCCAGCGGGCACTCGCCGTCCGAGCGGCTCAGCGTGCCGTAGACATAGCCCAGATCGAAGAACGAGCCGTTTTTGAAATAGTTCTCGGCGCTCATGTATTCCTTGCGGAAGGAGTATTCGTAGTAAAACTTGAAGGCGCGGCACAGCTGGCCCGACAGATAGGAGGAAATGTTGGCGCTGCCCGCCGACACGCCGATGCAGTGGTCGAAGGCGATCCCGTCCTCCATGCACTTGTCCAGCACCCCTGCGCCGAACACGTCCCGCAGGCCGCCGCCCACGTCGATCAGTCCCGTTTTCACAAGCATAGTCTCCTTTGGTACAGTATAGAATAAACTGATTATACACCATCGTGGATGCAAATACTCTAAACAATTTGCAAAACCTGTCGCGCAGCGAAAAGGCGGCCCTTTCGGGCCGCCTCGGCGTGAGATTGTGGACCTGAAACAGGATCCTTAACGACCCAGCGCGGCCTGGCCGCCGTCCATGGTGACCAGAGAACCGGTGATGTGGCTGGACTTCTCAGAGGCGAGGAACAGCGCCAGCTCGGCGACCTCCTCGGGCTTGCAGTAGCGCTTGTCGGGATAGGCGGCCGCGAAGATCTTCATGGCCTCTTCCTTGGAGACGTTCTCGCCCAGAGCCTGATGCTCCAGCTTCGTCATCATCGGGGTGTCGATGGGGCCCGGGCCGATGCAGTTGATGTGGATGCCCAGCTCGGCCACCTCCAGCGCGGCGCACTTGGCGATGCCGTGGGCGGCGTGCTTGGAGCTGACGTAGGCGGACATGGTGGCGGCGCCGGTGACGGAGCCCTGGGAGGTGATGTTGACGATGGCGCCGCTCTTCTGCTTCTTCATCTGCGCCAGGGCGTACTTCATGCCGTACAGGGGGCCGAAGACGTTGACGTTGTAGACGTTCATCATGTTCTCAACGGTCTGCATATCGACGGGCAGGCTGAGGCCCTCGTAGCCGGCGTTGTTGACCTGAACGTCCAGAGAGCCGAAATGCTCCACGGTCTTCTCCACCATATTCTTGATCTGGTCTTCCTTGGAGACGTCCACGACGAAGGTCAGCAGGTTCTCGGGCTTGATGTCCAGATGGGCCAGCAGCGCGTCCAGCTTCTCCTGCTTCGTGGAGGAAATCGCCAGCTTGCAGCCCTCGGCCGCGAAGGCCCTGGTGACGGCCTCGCCGACGCCGCCGGTGGAACCGGTGATCATAACGACTTTGTCCTTCAGATTGAGATCCATAAGAAATCTCCTCCTCTTTTAGTTATCGATTACAGAGTACAGGGAGGAGGAGATTTTGTCAAGGAATATTTGATAGATAAATATCAAACTTTTTGTGGATCGCTTTTCTTAATAAACGGGCTTCGCCTCCAGGTCGTACAGGCCGTCGAAGCGGAGGTAGCGCTCCAGCTTTTCGGGCTCCAGGCGCTCAAAGAGCTCCTTCTGGGCCTTTTCGGCGTCCCGGAGGATCTGCTGCTCGTCGCAGCACAGCAGCTTGCGGTGCTCCATGACGATCTCGCCGTCCACGATGACGGTGTCCACGTCCTGGCCCTGGGCGAAGTAGACGAGCTTCAGCTCGGGCTGGAAGGTGAAGGGCGTCAGATGGGGCTGGCGGGTGTCCACGAGGATGATGTCGGCGCGCTTGCCCACCTCCAGGGAGCCCGTCAGCTTGTCGATGCCCAGGGCGCGGGCGGCGCGGATCGTGCACATCTCCAGCACGCGGCCCGGAGGCGCCAGCAGGGAGTTGTTCTCGTGCAGGCGGTGGATCACCTGGAAGACCTTCATGTCGCGCCAGATGTCGTAGCTGCGGTCGGGGGCCGTGCCGTCGGTGACGATGACCACCTCGCCGCCGGCGCGGAGGATCTCGTACACCGGGCAGCGTTTGCTGATGTTGGCGCGGGTGGTGGGGCCGTGGAACACAACGGCACCCGTGTCGGCGATGATCCTGATCTCCTCCTCCGTCAGGCCCGTGGAGTGGGTCAGGGAGGTGGTGGGGCCGAAGAACTCGGGGGTGGTGTCGTAGGTGAACTGGATGCCCTTCGTCCGCGCGTGGGTGTGCAGCGCCACGCCGTACTCACGGGCGATGCGGGCCATCTCGCGGTTCTTCCAGGCGGCGAACTCCGGCGTGTCGTCCTCCCGCGGCGTCAGGTTGCCGGGGGCGACGATGCAGAACTGCTTCTTACGTTTGCCGTTGAGGTTCTTGACGGCCCATTCGGTGTTCTCCACCACCTGCTCGGGCGTCAGCGTCTTTTCCTTGAAGACGCCGTTCTCGAACACGCGGGGATGCTTGGGCCAGGGACCGTCGCAGAAGCCGATGCCCGACAGCTCGCGGATGCCGGTCTTCAGCGCGCCGTCGAAGTGCGCCTCCAGGATCTCGATGCGGTCGGGCCGCGGGGTGGAGGCGATCATGGAGACGCCCGTGGTGATGCCGAACTTGACGCGTTCGGCCGCCGCCAGCGCCGCCTCGGCGTACCAGAAGAAGTCGTCGGTGTAGCGGAAATAGATGTCCTCGGCCATGAAGTCCCAGTCCTCATACTGGTCGCCCAGCGTCCTGGTCAGGCAGTGGCCGCCGTGGCCGTGGCCGTCGATGAGGCCCGGCATGATCGCCATGCCCTCCGCGTCGATCACCCGCGCCGCCGTCGCGTCCTCGGGCAGCTCCTCCAGCGGCCCCACGGCCGCGATGGTGTCGCCCTTCACCGCCACGTAGCCGGGCATGAACGTCCGGTGCGCCGGGTCCACGGTGATGACCGCCGCGCCCTTGATCAGCAGATCGTACATCATCAGCATCTCCTTTATCATATAATATGTGTTTATTGTAGCACAGCGGCGCCCTGCTTGACAATCGACAATTGAAAAATGACGGCCGCGGCGGCAGGGCGGGGGAGTGCCTCAAAAAATCGAATAAATGTTTGATAAATGCCCATCGATTGTGATATAATACCGGCAGAGACTACCCATCACACGAAAGGAGCTGTGTTGGTATGGGAAGCAAGGTCCTCAGCGCGAAGCGCAAGGCGATCCTGGAATACATCGAGCAATTCACGGTGGACAACGGCTACGCGCCGTCGGTGCGCGAGATCGCGGAGGCCGTGGGGCTCAAATCGCCCTCCACGGTCCACTCCCACCTGCGGGTGCTGGAGGAGAACGGCCTGCTGCAGAAGAGCAAGGGCAAGACGCGCACGCTGGCCATCTCGGGCCAGAACAGCTACCGCAACGTCCCCCTGCTGGGTACGGTCCGCGCCGGCGCGCCGATCCTGGCCACCCAGGACACCGTGGGCTATGTCCCCTACGAGGGCGGCAGCAGCGGCGAGCTGTTCGCGCTGGCCGTCCGCGGCGACAGCATGAAGAACGCCGCCATCCTGGAGGACGACGTGGTCATCGTCCGGCGGCAGCAGACCGCCGACCCCGGCCAGATCGTCGTGGCGCTGATCGGCGACGAGGCTACGGTCAAGCGCCTGCGCCTGGAGGGCGGCCATGTGTGGCTGATGCCCGAAAACCCCGATTACGACCCCATCGACGGCGACGAGTGCACGATCCTCGGCGTCGTGGTGGCCGTCTACCGCTATGACGTCCGCTAAACCCCTGACGCCCGACAGCCCCGTCTCAGCGCTGCCTGGCTTCGGCCCCAAGAGGGCTAAGGCCGCCGAGAAGCTGGGCCTTTTCCGGCTGTCCGATTTTCTGACGCTCTACCCCCGCGACTACGAGGACCGCACACACATCTACCGCCTGGCCCAGGCGCCCGAGGGCGTCAAGGCCTGTTTCCGGCTGACGGCGTCAACGGACGCCGTGCTGTCCCGGGTCAAGGGCGGCATGCAGCTGGTCAAGCTCCGCGCCTTCGACGAGACAGGGTCGGTGGACATCACGTTCTTCAACCGCCCCTACATCCGCTCCCAGCTGCGCCGGGGGCAGGAGTATATCTTCTACGGCCGCGCGGAGTGGTTCGGCACGCGGCTGACCATGGTCAACCCGCTGTTCGAGGCCGTGGGGAAGGAGGGGAGCGCCACGGGGCGCATCCTGCCTGTGTACCCCCTGACGGCGGGGCTGACGAACGGCCTCATCGAAAGCGGCGTCCGCCGGGCGCTGGAGATCTGCCCGCCCCCCGAAAGCCCGATCCCCGCCGGCGTCGAGCAGCGGTACAAGCTGCCGGACGCCGGGGAGGCGCTGCGCCAGATCCATTTCCCCGACAGCGCCGAGCAGGCCTTTCAGGCCAGCCGCCGCTTCGCCTTCGAGGAGCTGTTCGTCTACTCCTGCGCCTCCAAAAGCCTCAAGCAGCAGGCCAAGACGCGCATCGAACGCCGCCTGCGCAGCGTGGACCCCAACGAGTTCTTCGCCGCGCTGCCCTTCGCCCCGACGAACGCCCAGCGCCGCGCCGTGGCGGAGTCGTTTTTCGATATGACCGGCGACACGCGCATGAACCGGCTGGTGCAGGGCGACGTGGGCTCCGGCAAGACGCTGGTGGCCGCCGCCTGCGCGTGGCTGTGCTGGCGCAACGGCCGCCAGGCCGTGCTGATGGCGCCCACGGAGCTGCTGGCGCGGCAGCATCAGAAGACGCTGACGAAGCTGCTGGAGCCCTTCGGCATGACCGTGGGGCTGATCGTCTCCGCCATGAGCCCCCCACACAAACGGCAGGCGCTGCAGAATGCCGCCGACGGCACCTTCGACGTTATCTGCGGCACCCACGCGCTGATCCAGGGGAACGTCGCCTTCCGCGACGCCGCCCTGTTCGTCATCGACGAGCAGCACCGTTTCGGCGTCGCCCAGCGCACGGAGCTGGCAAAAAAGCAGCCGGACGGCCACATGCTCGTCATGTCCGCGACGCCCATCCCGCGGACGTTGAGCCTGATCATCTTCGGCGACCTGGACCTGTCGGTGATCGACGAGATGCCTGCCGGGCGCAAGCCCATTGAGACCTACTGCGTGGGCGAGGACAAGCGCAGACGCGTGCAGAGCTTCCTGCTGAAGCAGGTGGCGGACGGGGGACAGGCCTACGTCGTCTGTCCGCTGATCGAGGAGGGGGAGGACCCCTCGCGCCCCTCCGCTGTCCAGTACGCCGAGGACCTGTCCCGTGCCTTGCCGCAGCTGCGGGTGGGCGTGCTCCACGGCCGCATGGCCGGGGCGGAGAAGGACGAGGTCATGGCGCGCTTCGCCGCCGGAGAGCTGGACGTGCTGGTGGCCACATCGGTGATCGAGGTGGGCATCGACGTGCCCAACGCCAACCTGATGATCATCGAAAACGCCGAGAGCTTCGGCCTGTCTCAGCTCCACCAGTTCCGCGGCCGCGTGGGCCGCGGCCAGCGGCAGTCCTACTGCATCCTCATCCGCAGGGGGCCCAAGGTCCCGCGGCTGGAGGTCATCGCCAACACAAGCGACGGCTTCAAGGTGGCCGAGGAGGACCTGCGCCTGCGCGGCCCCGGCGACTTCTTCGGCCGCCGTCAGCACGGCCTGCCCGCCTTCCGCTTCGCCGACCGCGCCGCCGATCTGAACCTCTTCCGCGCCGCCGCCGCGGCCGCCGAGGACGTCTTCCGCCGGGACCCCGCGCTGGAGAGCCACCCGGTCCTCAAGGCCCGCGTGGAGGCCATGCTGTCCGACGACGGCGTGAAGCTCAACTGAAATATTTTCCAATCAGCGGCCTGACGCCTTAAAGACGGGCCGCTGACGGTATATAATGGTAATCAAATACTATATAAGGAGGCACCCCTATGGAATAGTATATCGACGTCAACGGCGTCACGCTGTGCGTTGAGGAGACGGGCGAGGGCAAGCCCCTGTTCCTGATCCACGGTCTGACGGGCAACAAGGAGACCATGGCGATCTTCCCCGAGATCCTCGGCCCCGGCCGGAAGTATATCGCGGTGGACACCCGCGGTCACGGCAAAAGCACCAAGCCGGAATCGTACACCCTGGCCGACCACGGCGAGGACCTGGCCGCGCTGATCAGGGCCATGGGCTATGAAAAGGCCGACGTCCTCGGCTACTCCATGGGCTCTTACATCAGCCTGTGCGCGGCGGAGAGCCATTCCGACGTCATCGACCATCTGATCCTGCTGGCCTCCAAGCCCAGCGGCGTCACCTCCTCCGTGGAGCGCATCGTCACCGCCGCGGGCTTCGACATGAAGACCATCGCGCCGGAGAAGATGTTCGAGCTGATCATGGCCGCGGCCCTGGCCCCCGAGAATCTGGCAAAGTTCGGCAGGGGCGAGCTGAAGATCGACATGACCGCCATCGCCGGCGCGCCCATGACCAACGAGGAAAAGAAGGCCGAGAGCCTGTCTCTGGCCAACTTCGACCTGACGCCCGGTCTGGGTCAGGTGAGCTGCCGGACGCTGGTGCTGTCCGCGCAGTACGACGGCATCAACCCGCCCGAGCTGGGCCGCGAGATCGCCGACGGCATCCACGGCGCCCGGTACGTCTGCATCGAGGGCGCGTCTCATCTGGTGCCCTACGAGCGCCCCGAGGAGCTGGCGCGTCTGGTGAACGGGTTCCTGGCGGAATAAAGCGAAAACGCTTTTAAAAAAAATTGTGAATTCCCTCTAAAAAAACGGCTCATCTTCTTGAAGATGGGCCGTTTTGAGCGTATAATGCTGATTGTTGCGAACAAGTGCTTTTACGCCTTGAGATCGGCGCGGTCCCGCGCCCTTTCGATCGTTTTTCGGGCAGACATGCGCCGACCGAAAAACGATCAGGCTTCCGAAAAGCGAACTCTTCTTTAGATAAAAGGGAGGAATGAGGTTTGGTTGAGATCAAGAATCTGACCAAGATATACGACGGCCACAAGGCCGTCGACGACCTGTCCATCACGGTCGAGGACGGTCAGGTCTACGGCTTCCTGGGCCCCAACGGCGCTGGCAAGTCCACGACCATGAACATCATGACCGGCTGTCTGGCGGCCACGTCCGGCAGCGTGACGATCAACGGCTATGACATCCTGCGCCAGCCCACCGAGGCGAAAAAGTGCATCGGCTATCTGCCCGAGATCCCGCCCCTGTACCCCGATATGACGCCCCGGGAGTATTTGACCTTCGTCTGCGGGCTCAAGGGCATCAAGGGCAAGGACGTCAAGGCGCAGGTGCAGCGTGTGGCGGAGATGACCCGGATCGAGGACCATCTGGACCGGCTGATCAAGCATCTGTCCAAGGGCTACAAGCAGCGCGTGGGCATCGCCCAGGCCATCCTCGGCGAGCCGAAGCTCATCATCCTCGACGAGCCCACGGTCGGTCTGGACCCCAAGCAGATCACCGAGATCCGCGAGCTGATCCGCGAGCTGGGCGGCAGGCACACCGTGATCCTGTCCAGCCACATCCTGTCGGAGATCAGCTCGGTCTGCGACAAGATCATGATCATCCGCAAGGGCAGGCTCATCGCCTGCGACACCCCCGAGGGCCTGGGCCGCGCCGTCCTGGGCGACACGGTGCTGAACGCCACCGTGGAGATCGGGAGCCTGGACGCCGAAAAGCTGCTGGGGCACATCAAGGGCGTCACGTCCATCAAGTGCGAGCCCAGCAAGCGCGACCAGGGCTGCTTCGAGCTCAGCGTCACCTACGCCCAGGGCGAGGACCTGCGCAAGCAGGTGTCCACGGCGCTGATCCAGGCCGGCGGCACGCTGCTGGCCTTCAAGGAGAGCACCCCCAGCCTCGAGGACATCTTCCTCGAGCTCACCGACTCCGACGCCCCCGAGGCGCCGGAGGAGCCTGAACAGACCGAGGAAGGAGGCGAGCAGCAGTGAGCGTCGTCTACAAAAAAGAGCTGAAGGGCTACTTCAACAGCATGACGGGCTACGTCTACGTCGCCTTCGCCCTGGCCGTCATCGGCGTTTACACCTACGCCGTCTGCCTGCGCCAGGTGTTCCCCAACTTCGAGTACGTGCTGGACTCCGTCCGGTTCCTGTTCGCGCTGCTGATGCCGATCCTCACCATGCGCACCATGAGCGAGGAGCGCCGCCAGCGCACCGATCAGCTGCTGTATTCCTCGCCGATCTCCACCTGGAGCATCGTCTTCGGCAAGTTCTTCGCGGCGCTGACCGTCTACGGCCTGCCCCTGCTCGTCAGCTGCTTCTATCCCGTGCTGCTGTCCCGCTTCGGCAGCGTCAATTTCCCCACGGCCTACGCCGGCATTTTCGCCTTCCTGCTCATGGGCGGGGCGGCCATCGCCATCGGCATCTTCCTGTCGTCGCTGACGGACAACCTGATGGTGGCCGCCGTGCTGAGCTTCGGCGCCATGCTGATCTGCTACATCATGCCCAGCCTTGCCAATATGGTCTCGGCCTCGGCCATGACGTCCGCCATGTGCTTCGCCGTGCTGGCGATCCTCGCCGGCTACTTCATCTATGAGACCAGCCGGAACCTGATCCTGGGCGGCGGCATCGCCGCCGTGGTCGTGGGCGCGCTGCTGGCCGTGTTCCGCTTTAAGCGGACGCTGCTGGAGGGCACGTTCAACAAGGCCATGAACGCCCTGTCGGTCTTCTCCCGCTTCGACAGCTTCGTTTACGGCGTGTTCGACCTCAAGGCCGTCATTTATTTCCTCACCATCATCGTCCTGTTCGTCTTCTTCACGGTGCAGACCGTGGAGAAGCGGCGCTGGTCTTAAGGAAGGAGGCGCTTCATCATGGATAACAACAAGAAGACGGGCGCCTTCCGTTCCGACGCCTTCAAGCTGGGCGGCAGCCAGACGCTGCTGATCGCCATCGCCGTGGTGGTGGCCGTGCTGATCAACCTGATCGCCGCCGGTCTGCCCGCCACGGTCACCGAGTTCGACCTGAGCCGCAACGGCTTCTTCACCCTCAGTGAGCAGTCTGTGCAGGTGTGCAGGAACCTCACGGAGCCCATCACCCTCTACCTCGTGGCCGAAAACGGCGCGGAGAACGACACGATCACAACGCTGCTGGACCGCTACGCGGCCGCGGGCAGCAACATCACCGTGCAGTACGTAGACCCGGTGCTGTATCCGGGCTTCACCACCAAATACACCAGTGAGACCGTCAGCGCCAACTCCGTCATCGTCGAGAGCCCCGAGCGCTTCAAGATCGTGGACAACACCCAGATCTTCGTGCAGGACTACACCAATTACTACACCACCGGTCAGGTGAGCTCCTCCTTCGACGGCGAGGGCGCCATCACCTCGGCCATCGCCTATGTCACGTCCGACGAGCTGCCCACCGTGTACGTCCTCGGCGGCCACGGCGAGGCCCAGCTGTCCGACAGCCTGCGCGGCATGATCCTCAAGGACAACTACACCCTCGGCGCCGTCAACCTGATGACCGAGGACGCGCTGCCTGAGCGCTGCGACGCGCTGATCCTGCTGTCGCCCCAGAGCGATCTCAGCGAGCGCGAGCTGACGATCCTGTCCGATTACCTGGAAAACGGCGGCTCCATGGTGGTGCTGGCCGACATCCTGCCCACGGCCACGCCCAACCTCGACCGTCTGCTGGCCTCCTACGGCCTGCAGCTGGAGCGCGGCATGGTCATCGAGCGCAGCGGCGACAACTTCCTCGCCGGCGGCTACTACCACTACCTGCTGCCCGTGATGGGCGAGCATGAGATCACCGCGCCCCTGCGCTCCGCGGGCCAGTACGCGCTGATGCCCATGGCCCAGGCCGTCGTGGAAACGGCCTCCCACCGCAGCACCCTCAGCATCACCCCGCTGCTTTACACCACGCAGCAGTCCTACCTGAAGCAGGACGTGGAGAACATGACCACGGCCGAGAAGGAGACCGGCGACCCCGACGGCCCCTTCATGGTGGGCGCGGCCGTCACCGAGGAGACCCCGGGCGGCACCACGCACCTGGTGGTCTACACCACCTCCGACATGCTGCAGGATTCCGTCGATTCCGTCGTCTACGGCGGCAACAGCAACCTGTTTTTGTCCACCCTGGGCTGGATGTGCCAGTATGACGCCGGCATGAGCATCCACGCGAAGCCCGTCGATCAGGAGGTCCTGGTCGTGCCCGCCTCCGCCTCCAACCTGTGGAGCCTGATCCTCGTGGTCGTGCTGCCGCTGGCCGTGCTGGCCGTGGGCGCGATCGTGACGCTGATGAGGAGGAAGAAGTGATATGCGCAAGGCGATTCTGATCCTTCTCGCCCTTCTGATCGTGCTGGGCGGCGTGTACGGCTACATGCGCTACACTGCCCCGGAGCCCGTGGAGGAGGACAACACCGCCACGGGCGGCGAGTTCGTCCTCAGCGACATCGACCCCATGACCGTCATGTTCCTGCGCTACAAGCTGGACGGCCAGGAGTTCCGCTATAAATACACCGTCTACGGCTGGAAGCTGGAGGAGGACGAGGATTTCCCGCTGAATCAGGACGTGCTGGAGCACATGGTCAGCGCCATGTGCAAGGTCACCTCCGACCGCATGCTCACCGACGACCCCGCCGCCTTCAGGGAATACGGCCTCGATCCCGTGCACATCGCCGTGGAGCTGGAGGATTCCAAGGGCAACGTCTACGATTACAACATCGGCACCAAGCACCCCACCACCAGCAAGTTCTATTTCAACGTGGACGGCGAGAAGGAGATCTACACCGTCCCCACCCTTGTGGGCCGGTACTTTGAGAATTATCCCACCCTCGTCTCCCAGATGAACAACCCCCACTTCCCGTCCCCCGATCCCTCCACGGTCTACAGCTTCAAGGTGGAGCATGAGGGCAGCGTCAAGCAGATGGTCTACGCCGACGAGGGCGACCCCTCCTGCTACACCGCCGATTACAAGTGGTTCTGGGTGGAGGGCGATGAATACCGCCCGCTGTCCGACGCGAAGATGAACGAGCTGCTGACCAACATCCAGGGCATGGGCTTCATCGAGCCCGTGGCCTACTCCGACGATCCCTCCGTGCTGGCGCAGTACGGCCTGACGGAGGAGCAGCGCTACACGCTGACCGTCGATTACAACAGCCTGGAGAGCGGCCCGTCCACCGAGATCTTCTACGTGGGCCAGGGCGACGACGGCGCGGTGTACGGCCAGCTGGACGGCAAGACCACCGTCGGGCGCTTCGCCTTCGGCCTCTCGGCCTTCGATCCCGATTATGACAGCCTGCGCCCCATCGATTTCTTCCGCATGGAGCTGGACACCGTGGACGCCATGCACGTGCTGCTGGTGGACCAGGTCATGGTGATGACGGCCGAGCGCGACGGCGAGACCGTCGATTACACCGACGTGGGCGGCCGGACGCTGGACGGCGGCAAGGTGACGGCCTTCTTCAACACTCTGCGCTCCATCACCCCGGAGGGCGAGTACACGGGCGACGTCCCCGCGGGCGTGCCGTACCTGCAGATCGACTTCGACCGCAACACCGAGTCCCACGCCAACATGACGCTCAGGTTGTGGGAGCACGACGACAGCTACTACGTCTCCCAGTTCAACGACGAGCTGCGCCTGATCAACAAGATCGACATCCGCACCCTCGTTTCCGCCCTGGAGGACGCCGCGGCGCCAATAGAATAGTATTTCGGAGGAAGACCGCTTCGCTGGGTCTTCCTCCGAGTTTTCTCGCGCTTATCGCCTTCGGCTTCGCCTCAGCTGGTCGGCGCGAGCGCTCGCTTTGCTCGCTGTAAAGGAGTTTTTTGGCGGCACATGTCCGCCAAAAAACGATTCCATACAGATCGTTTACGCACGTAATGAAAAAACTAACTTTGCCTACAAGCTAAGGCACGGCCGGGAGGCCGTGCCTTTTTGCTGTTCATTTTTCAGTCCGACGATGACGCCAGGATCACGGCGAAGCGGTCGAGGGTCCTGTCGTAGACCGTCAGGCAGAGCGTGCCCCACCACTCGCGCCCCGCGTCGAAATAGTCCGACCAGTCCGTGCTCCACTCGAATACCTCCAGCGCGTCCGTCCCGTTGGGGAAAAGCGCTTCGTTGACGCGCGCAAAGTCCCTGCCCGTGCAGCTCGTCCCGTGGGGCGGGTACAGAAAGGCTTTCCGGTAATTGAGCTTTCCCTCCCGGTAACGGGAGGAAAACAGCTCCCCGGCATCGATCCTTTTGCCGCAGGCACGCTCCGGGTCGCCCGTCCAATCTCCGCAGAGGCTGATGAAAGCCTCCCTCAGCGCGTCGCGGTGGGAGGCGTACCCCGCATAGCTCCGTTCATTTTTCACGATGCGGTAGTCCACGGCCAGGTCGGGGTACGAGGCGATCAGCGTGTAAAACGGGTCTTTCTTCGGCTTCGTTTTTTTCAGCCGGTCATAGTCCTCCCGGCTCAGATGACCGTTGAGCATCGCTATCCTTGCGTAACGGACGTATTCCCGCCCGGTGAGAACGTAATAAGCGCCGCCGCGAGCATCCTCCTCGAAGTGCTCGAGGATATATCGACCCTCTGCATCGACGCCCACCGCGCGGAAGCTCCGTTTTTCTGGATCGCGCTCCACGACGAACGATTCCCGATAGCCCCGCGGCTGCGCTTCGAGCGCATTCGTCAGCATCCTTCTCCCGGGCTCCACTTTCGCAGAGTCCGGCGCGGGCGCGTTTCCGGCCAGCGTATCGCGGACGATGGCGTCGATCAGCGCCTTGCGGCTGCCATAGCCGCAGGGGATCGATACGATGACGTACCACTTTCCCGGGTAGTCCCAATGCTCCTGAAAGTAGTCCTCCACCGGATGGCGGTCGATGACCTCTGTGAGCTGCGGACGTGTTTTCCGGACGATCGCCAGCGCCTCGCGGTGGACGCCCTCGCGGAACTCTGCCGCGTATTCCAGATCCTGTTCACTGTATTTGGGCATGATGATGCTCCTTTGCAGCTTCGTTTCGTCCATTATACAGCCGCTTCCGGTTCCGGTCAATCGCGGTACGCGGCATCGCGCAGCATCATCCTTTGGGTGGATGCGCGGGCCCGCCGTTTCGTGTATGATGACACTGTACCAGAGTGTGAGCATGGAAAGGTGTGATCCGGTGAAAAAGATCGCTGTGGATATGCCCGGCAAGCTCTATTCCAACGGGATCGAGCTGGCGCTGGGGCGTGAGGGGAAGCTGTGCAGCTTCACGCTGAACCACGCCGCGCCCGCCCGCCAGATCGAGGAGTGCCGCATCCGGCAGGCCGACGTGCTGCTGCTGGGCGTCTCGGTGACGGCCGGGTACACGGCGGTGGAGCGGCGCCCGCTGCTGGAGCTCGTCCGCAGAGAGCTGCCGGAGAGCAAGATCGTCCTGGTGGTGGACGACAGCATGTCAGAAACGCTGAACGACCAGGTCAAGGACCTCAAGCAGAAGGGCCTGGCCGATACCTTCGTCTACACCACCGCCGCCAGCTTTCCCTATCTGGCCGCGCTGCTGGAGACAGTGTGATCGTTGTAAACGCAGTAAAAGGCCCCCTGCCGGGGGCCTTTTTTGCGCGCGGAAACGCCCCGGGGCGCATCGCTCCGGGGCGTGGAAAGTGACCGGGTCAGTCGCGCTCGGTCAGCTCGATATCGTCGCGCTCGTCTGCCAGATCGTCGAAGACGACGCGGAGCTTTCTGCCGTAGTCGCCGCGCAGCATGTGGGGATAGCGCAGGACGATGCGGCAGGGGGGAAGCTCGCTGAGACAGTCGTACAGCGCGTCGAGGTTGCCGCCGTAGTAGTCCGGGAAGTCGAACAGCCCCTTGAAATAGCGGTGGGCGGCCTCCTTTGTGTCCAGCAGGCGGCAGTTGACGACGTATTCTCTCAGTTCATCCATACGACCTCTCCTTTCTCGTTGACGGTCAGCTCGGTATACGTTTCATAGTGGTCCCCGGTGTAGAAATAGAGGCCGTCGTTTGAGAATAAAAGACGCTCGGCCCCGCGCTTCTTCTGACCCAGGGTGTTGAGGTCGCACTCGGTGTAGGTGCGCCCCTCGGCATCGGGCAGCAGGCCCTCCCGGTTGCCGAAGCGGTCGCCGCCGATGGCCGCGCCCTCCCGGTATTTCTCCGGCGTGCCGCCGGACCAGCCCAGCTTCCGCGCCTCCTTCTTCGTGATGTAGTTGGAGGGCAGGCGGCCGTAGGTGTGCAGGTACAGCACCACGTGGTCCGGGTCGTAGTACCGGCCGTCCTCCTCCACGGTGAGCCTGTCCTCGGGCGCGGTCTCGGGCGGCTCAGGCTCGGGTTCCGGCTCCGGCTCCGGTTCCGGCTCCGGCACGGGGTCCGGCTCCGGCGTCAGCGTCTGCACCTGCGGCTGCGGGTCGGGGTCCGGGATCGTCACGGCGGGCGTCTGCGGCTCCGCCGGCTGCACCGGCTCGACGGTCGTCTGCTGGGGCGCGGGCGCAGGCGCGGGAGTCTCCGCTTTGCCGCAGCCCGTCAGCAGTCCCAGCGTCAGCAGCAGCGCCGCCAGCGCCAGGGCGATTCGTTTGGCTTTCATAAATGAACGACTCCTTGTTTGTAAAATGGGCCGCCCGCCGGGCGGCCCATAATTGGTCATAAAGAACGATTAACCGGAAGGACTATCACGCTCGCGCAGCGAGCGGTATTGTATCTGTGTTTTCAGCGGACATGTGCCGCTGAAAACACACCTTCCGGTCTGCAAACGTGCGCCTGTCAAGGCGTGCGCTGCAGCAGGCCGGCCCGAGCAGGCGGATGACCTTCCGCCTGCGGGCCCTTCATGGCGCAAATCCTGATTTGCGCCAAACGCATGGCCGTCCGCCGGGCGGCCCATAATTGGTCATAAGATGATTAATCGGTCGTTTCGGCTTCCTTCAGATGGATCGTCAGGATGTAGGTGGTGGACGTGTCGTCCTCGGCGGTGACGACGACCTTGACGGTCATGTCGGTCTTGCCCGCGGGGACGGTGACCTTGCGGGTCTCGCCGCGGGTGCCGTCGATGACGACCACGGCGTTCTCGTCATTGGGCGAGGCCGTGATCGTCAGGTTGCCGCCGTCGGGCTCCAGCTCGCCGATGATCTCGGCGTCCGCCTGCCCGCCGGAGATCGAGCCCAGACGCGCGCCGTAGCTGCCGCTGAGGTCGGTGACCGTCAGGGTGTCCAGCGTGGAGTCGTGGGACGTCTTGCCGGTGGTGAACGTGGCGGTGTCGGTGAGGGTCTTGCCGTTGTTGTAGGTCAGGGTGACGGTGACGCGGTACTCGGTGGCCTCCTCCAGATCCTCGATCTCGCGGGTGAAGGAGCCCTTGGCCGTCTTGGGCATGAAGTTGTCGGCCAGGACCTCGCTGCCGCAGACGATCAGGAAGGACGCGTCGTTGGCGCCGGAGTAATCATAGGTGACCGTCAGGCTGCCCGTGGTCTTCTCGCCCTTGGCCGTGACGCTCATGGTGGGCTTCGCGGTGGAGAAGGAGTAGCTGAAGGCCTTGGAGGACGCGCCGCCGGCCTTGAAGACGCCCGCGGCCGCAGAGACCTTGTACTCGGTGTCGTACAGCAGGCCGTCGTTGGGGATCAGTACGACGGTCTTGCCGCCGTAGCTGGCCGTGAAGGGGACCTTCTCGCCGTCGGCGGTCAGCGTGACGCTCTGGGCGATGTAATCGCTTGTCAGCGATGCGCCCGCGGCGGTGGTCAGGCCGGACTGGTTGAAGCTCAGCCGGATCTCATCCACGGAGGAGGAGACGTCGCGGCTCTTGTCGGCCGGCGTCATCTCCGGGGCGTCCAGAGAGGAGGCGCCGCCGGTGGTGAAGGAGTAGGACACGGCACTGTTGCCCGTGCCGGAGCCGTTGAAGAACGTGTTGCCGGGGATGTAGATGTAATAGGTGGTGCTGGGATCGAGGGCCTGGCTCATCTTCAGGCTGACGGAGGAGCCGTCCAGGGCCACGTTGGCGGAGAAGCCCACCTTCGTGGCGGAGGAGGAGTTGCTGCCCTTGCGGATCTCCACGCTGGAGACGACGGCGGAGGGCGTCATGGCGGCGCGGGAGCTGTTGCGGAAGACCTCGCCGTCGAAGCTCAGCACCACCTGGGTGGCGGTGGAGACGTTGGTCGCGCCGTCCTTGGGGCTGACGGAGGTGGGCCGGGCGGAGGTGCTGCCGCCGCCGGAGACGGAGAAGGAGAACGTGTACTCCTCGTTCATCTCCTCGTCGCTGTTGGCGATGGACTCCTCCAGCAGGATCACATAGTAAGTGGCGCCGGCGCTCAGCTCGCTGTTGGGCGTCAGGGTGACGGTCTTCTTGGAGCTGTTGATGCTGGCGGAGAAGCTGATGCGCGTGCCGCTGGCGCTGTTCTTGCGGATCTCGAAGACGGAGTTCTTCAGGTAGCTGGCCGTGACGGCGCTGCCGTCGGGCTGGTAGATGGGCTCGCTGAAGTACACGCGGATGTCGGAGGTGGCGGAGACGTTGTTCGCGCCGTCAGACGGGGTGGTGTCATAGGGCTCCAGATCGCCCACGCCGTTCTTGCCGACGGTGAAGGAGAAGCTGTACTTGGCGTTCTTCGTGCCCTTGTCGTTGCGGAAGGCGCCCTGATCGATGGTGACATAATACTTGGTGTCCTTGGTCAGATCCATCAGCGGGGTCAGGGTGATGACCTTCTTGCTGGAGCTGACGCTGGCATTGTAGGCCACCTTGGAGCCGGTGGAGCTGCCCTTGTGGATGGTGACGGCATCCTCCACGTGGCCCGCGTTCAGTGTGCCGCCGTTGGAGTTGTAAAGCGCCGTGCCGAAGGTCAGGGTGATGTCGGTGCCCTTGTCCACGCCGGTCTTGCCGTTCTTGGGCGAGACGGAGGTGGGCGTCAGGCTGCCGGAGGAGGTGGAGCCGCTGTACTCGTCGGTGGTGTACTCGAAGACGAGCTTGGGCACCTCTTCATCGTCCTCGTCCAGCAGGGACCCGGCGGCGAGGATGACGTAGTAATCGGTCTCCTCGGCCAGCAGGTCGTCGGGCGTCAGCGTGACCGTGGTGCGGTCGGAGCTGATCTTGGCGCTGAAGGAGACCTTGGAGCCGGTCTGGCTGCCCTGACGGATGGTGAAGGCGGTCTTCTGCAGGTAGGAGGCCGTCAGCGTGCTGCCCTCGCTGTTGTACATGGCGGAGGGGAAGGTGAAGGTGAACTTCGTGTCGGTGTCGATCTCGGAGCCGGATTCGGGGTCGGCCTCGGGGACGACGCCCTCGTCGGAGGACGTGGTGAAGCTGAACCACTGCTCCTCGTTCAGATCGTCGTCGGAGTCCAGCAGCGTGTCGGCCAGGACGACGACGTAATACTTCGTGTCGGTCTTGAGGTCGGAGGTGGGCTCGATGGAGATGGCCTTCTTCGTGGAGCCCACCGTGGCGGTGAAGGCCACCGTGGAGCCGGTCTTGCTGCCGCGGTGCAGCTCGATGACGTCGGAGCGCACGTAGGAGGCGGTCAGGGTCTTGCCCGTGGCCGTCAGAAGCGTGTCGTCGAAGGTCAGCGTGATCTCGGTGCCGACGCTGACGTTCTTCGCGCCGTCGGAGGGCTTGATGGACGTGACGGCGGGGCCGACGGTCTTCTTGGCCGCGACGGTGGTGAAGGTGAACGTCGTGCCGTCACAGAAGGCGCCTTCGGTGTTCTTGATGGTGCCCGCGTGGACGACGACGCTGTAGGCGGTGCCGTTCTTGAGGTTCGCCATGGGCGTCAGCGTGACGGTCTTCGCGTCGGCGGAGATCGTGACGTCAAAGGCGACCTTGGTGCCCAGGCTGCCGCCGGACAGCAGGCTGACGGCGGAGTCGCGGATGTAGGCGGCCGTCACAGCCTTGTCGGAGGAATTGCGGATGGGCGAGGAGAAGGTGAGCTTGATCGCCTTGTCCACGGCCTGATCCTTTGCGTTGTTGGCGGGATCGCAGGCCACCGTCAGCGCGGCGGGCTTGACGACGGGCGTCGCGGGAACGCCGCTGCCCGACAGGCTGGCGGGCTGGGTCTCGTAGGTGACGTCCTTGGCCGTCTGGACGGCCTTGGCGATCTTGCCGGCGCCCTGGAAGCGGGAGGCGGCGGCGACGTTGGCGGTCAAGACGTTCGTGCCGGAGGCCAGCGTCACGTTGGAGTTCGCCGCCGAGGCGCCCACGTTCAGCTCCTTGATGGAGCCCGCGGTCAGGTTGAGGGACGCGGGGGCGCTGAGGGTGACGGTGTCGAAGTCGCCGGTCAGCGTGACGTTCTTGCTGGCAGTCGCGCCGCCCACGGTGACGTTGGTGAAGCCGGCGCCCGTCAGGCTGTTCTCCACGAGGGCGGCGGGGGTGGACAGCAGGACGCTGCCGACGCTGGTGCTGCCCGCGGCGGCGATGCCCGTGGAGCCGTTTGCGTTATTGACGGTCATGGAGGCCACCGTGGTGTTGGACAGCCGGACGCCGGAGGCGCCGCCGCCGTTGACGACCATGGGGCCGAGAATGCGGCAGTTGCTGAACGTGGCGGTGCCGGAGCCCAGACCGGGGGCCAGCACGACGCTGCCCGTGTAGATGCGGTCGGAGAACGTCTGGCCGGTGGCGGTGACCGTCAGATTGGAGTTGACGACGGTCTCCTTCTGCAGCATGGTCTCGATGATCTTGACGGCCTCGCCGCGGGTCAGATCGCCCAGCGGGCGGAAGCGCTGCTGATCGTCGCCGTTGATGTAGCCCTTGGTGAAGACGATCTTCGCGCCGTTCATGGCCCAGGAGGAGATGGAGGCGCTGTCCTTCATCCTCGTGATGTCGCCCAGCGTGCCGGGGATGGGCACGAGACGGGAGATGATCACGGCCGCCTCCTGGCGGGTGATGCGGTTCTCGCCGCCGAAGGTGCCGTTGTCATAGCCGGAGATATACCCGGCAGCCACAGCCTTCTGCGCCTCGGCGTAATACCACTTGCCGGCAGTCACGTCGGAGAAGCTGATGCTCGTGGTGGCGGTCAGGCCCAGGGCCGAGTTGATCAGTTTGCAGAACTCGGAGCGGGTGATGGGGTTGTTGGGCTTGAAGGTGCCGTCCTCGTACCCGTTGACGTACCCCCGGGCCACGGCGCTCTTGACGTAGCTTTCGGCCCAATGGCCCGAAATGTCGGTCAGTTCCTTTGCTGCGGCCGAGGGGAACGCGGTCAGCGCCATCAGCACGCCCGCGATCAGCGCGGCAGCCAGCAGCCTTTGAAATCGTTTCATAGGTCCTTCCCTTCTTCTTGACTCACATTTTATGACGCCGCCCGTCCGCCGCTTGACAGCGGCTCCGGCGGGAGGTATCATACATACACAATCATTATACCACACCTTTTACGGCTTTGGTATACATTTTGACTTTCTTTCATGTCATATGTTCCGCGAGATCGGGAACTTTTTGACAGGCGCGGAGTCTAATCCGGTACAAGAGGAAAAAGGAACGCGCTGGAAAGGGGGCGGTCTGATGAGTGTCGACAAAAGGGTCGTATCGTGGCTGGAGCTGCAGAAGCTCCGCACGCAGGCGCTTTGGGGCATCTTCGGCGGCATCGCGCTGCTGATCCCCGGCGCGGCGGTCTTCATCACGGGGCGCATGGTCCCCGGGGTGCTGCTGCTTCTGACCGCCCTGGGCGCGCTGATCTGGGGCTTCACCCGCTCCAATCGCTACACGAAGAGCTACAAGGACGTCATCGTCCGCACGGCGCTGGAAAGGACCTTCGACGATCTGGTCTTCGACCCGGAGGCCGGGTTTTCCCGCGCCATGCTGGCCGAGACGCGGATGATCGCCATGGGCAACCGCTATCACAGCGACGACTTCGTGAGTGGCTCTTATCAGGGCGTGCCCTTTCAGCGGGCCGACGTGCTGATCCAGCAGGTGACCAGCACCGGCAAGACCACCACCGTCGTCACGCTGTTCAAGGGCCCCTGGATGATCTTCGATTTCGGCAAGCCCTTCCGCTGCGACCTGCAGGTCACCGAAAGGGGCTTCGGCAGCAACCGCAAGCACACGGGTCTGTTCGGCCTGGGCGCCACGATGACCGAGATCAAGACCGAGAGCGCGGCTTTCAACGAGCGCTTCCGCGTCTTCGCCGAGAGCGAGCACGAGGCGTTCTACCTGCTGACCCCCGCGCTGATGGAGCGCATCCGCACGCTGGCGGCCCACGTGGACGGCAAGCTGATGCTCTGCTTTATCGACGGTCGGCTCCACGTGGCGGTCTACAGCAACAAAAACGAGTTCGAGCCCAGCCTCTTCCGCGCCCCCGACCGGCGTGACACCGAGCGGGTGCAGGCAAGCATCGGGCTGATCACCACCTTTGTCAGTACATTGAAGCTCACCGAAAACATTATGTTATGGAAAGGCAGTGTGGAGTAAATGAAGCTCATCCTCATCCCTCTGATCATCGCAGTGATCCTGATCGTCTGGTTCATCGCCACGATGAACGGCCTGCGCCGCCGCAGGGTCCAGATCGACGAGAGCCTGTCCGGCATCGACGTGGCGCTGACGAAGCGCTACGACAGCCTGACGAAGATCATGCAGACGGCCAAGGCCTTCGCCGCCCACGAGACCGAGCTGCTGACGAAGGTCATCGACCTCCGCTCCGGCATGACCATGGCGAAGCGGCGCGAGGCCGAGGCGCTGACCAACGCCATGGCCGAGCGCGTGTCGTTCCTGGCCGAGGCGTACCCCGAGCTCCGCTCCTCCGAGACGTACCGCCAGCTCCAGCTGGCCGTCGTGGACGCCGAGGAGCACCTCCAGGCCGCCCGCAGGCTCTACAACAGCAACGTCTCCGCCTTCAATCAGGCCATCGTCTCCTTCCCCAAAAGCCTCGTGGCCGGTTTCCTCGGCATGCAGCCCCTGGACTTCTTCCGCGCCGAAGACGCCAAGCGCGAGGACGTGAAGATCGACCTGTAACAGTACATACCAAAAGGGTCTCCCTCCCGGGAGGCCCTTTTTTGATGCTGATGAATACTGAAGAATGAATAATGAATAATGAGTAATGAAGGGCGCGAATTTTTAAGTTCGGCTCAGGTATGGTTTTAACTTGCGTTAAGGATGCCCGGGTATACTGTAGCCATCCCGAAAGGAGCAAATCATTCCAAGGAGGTACGACATATGAACAAGCTATCCGATCTCAAAAAGGTCGCCGCGGCGGCGCTGGCGCTGTGCATGGCGCTGGTGCTGATGCCCGGGGAGCCCGCGCAGGCGTCTGACGTCTCCCTCAGCGGCGCGACGACGCTGACCTTCACCGATTCCGGCATCACGGCGAAGGACGGCGATTACACCGACTACGCCATCGAGGGCACTGCGCTGTCTATCAAGGGCGCGGGCACCTACGTGGTGCAGGGCTCCTGCAGCGACGGCTCCATCACCGTCAAGAAGGGCGTCACGGGCGTGACGCTGGTGCTGAAGGGTCTCGACCTGACCAGCGCCGACACCGCTCCCATCGCCTGCAACAAATCCACCGAGGTCAATATCGTCGCCTACGCGGGCACGGTCAACAACCTCACCGACACCGAGAAGAACAACGACGAGACCTATCCCGAGAACGAAAACGCCGAGAACGCCGTCATCAAGACGAAGGACGGCTCGAAGGTGACGATCTCCGGCACGGGCACCATCAACGTCAATTCCTACGGCAAAAACGGCGTCAAGGGCGGCGCCGCCACCGAGGAGGAGGGCGAATCGTCCCTGACCATCGAGGACGTGACGCTGAACATCAAGGCGACAGTCAACGACGGCCTCAAGTCCGACCAGGAGCTGAACATCCTCTCCGGCACCGTCACCGTCAGCGCCGCTGACGACGGCATCAAGAGCGACTACGTGCTGAACATCGGCGCCGAGGGCACCGCCGGCCCGACGGTCACCGTCACCGACAGCAAGGAGGGCATCGAGGGCGCCACGGTCAACATCTACTCCGGCAACGTCACGGTCAATGCCACCGACGACGGCATCAACGCCGCCAACAGCGACCTGACGAACTACGATTTCTCCTGCAATATCTACGGCGGCAAGGTCTGGGTCAACGTCACCAACGGCGACGGCATCGACTCCAACGGCACCGTCGACATCGAGGGCGGCGTCGTGGAGATCTACACCCCCAGCCAGGGCGACGGCGATCCCCTTGACAGCGACAAGGGCCTGACTATCGGCGAGGGCGCCACGGTCCTGGGCGTCGGCACCATGGGCATGGGCCTCAACCTCGGCAAGACCTCCCAGCCTTACGTCACCTTCGGCGGCGGGACCATGGGCGGCCGCACCGGCGGCATGATGGGCGGTCAGCGCCCCGACGGCATGACCCGTCCCACCGATGACGCGCAGACCGTCCCCCAGAACGGCCAGGCAGCCATGCCCGACATGCCTCTGGACAACGGCCTGACGGGCACGGGCTTCGGCCCCCGCGGCGGTATGAACGGCCAGCGCCCCGATTTCAGCCAGAACGGCCAGATGCCTGATATGAACGGCCAGCAGGGCCAGCAGTTCGGCCTGACGAACCAGTCCGGCGCGGCTGCCGTCACCGGCGGCGAGACCTTCACCATCACCGACGAGAGCGGCAAGGCGATCTACACGGCCACCGCCGTCCGCAACGCCTCCTTCGTCTTCTTCACCTCGCCCGCGCTGGAGAGCGGCAAGACCTACACCCTGACCTCCGGCAGCAGCACCGCCACGGCCACTGCCTCCGACGCGGCCTCCGGCTTCGGCGGCCGCACGGGCGGCTTCAACGGCCAGCAGGGCCAGCTGCCCCAGCAGGGTCAGAACGGCCAGACCGTCCCCCAGCAAGGCCAGAACGGCCAGACCGTCCCCGGTCAGTCCGGGAAGACCCAGGGCCGCGGCCGGTTCAGCGACGTCCAGCCCCAGAGCTGGTACGCCGCAGCCGTGGATTACTGCGATGAGAACGGCCTGATGAGCGGCGTCAGCGAGACCAGCTTCGCGCCCACCTCCACCATGAGCCGCGCCATGCTGGCCACCGTCCTCTACCGCGCCGCCAAGGCCCAGGCGCCCGCCGCCGAAGCGTCCTTCACCGACGTCAGGTCCGGCGCGTGGTACGCGGACGCCGTCAGCTGGGCCGCCGCGGAGAACATCGTCAACGGCTACCCCGACGGCGGCTTCCACCCCGACGAGCCCGTCACCCGCGAGCAGCTGGCCGCCATCCTCTGCCGCTACGCCAAGGGCGAGGGCAGCGCCGATACCCTGACGGACTACGCCGACGCCAAAACCGTCTCCGGCTGGGCCGCCGACGCCATGGGCTGGGCCGTCAAGACCGGCGTCCTCAAGGGCGCCGACAATAAGCTCAACCCCACCGGCACCGCCACCCGCGCCGAAGCCGCGCAGATGCTGATGAACTTCTTCAATTAAATAGATCCCCCCAACAGGAAGCACGGTCCCGGCATTCCGCCGGGACCGTGCTTTTTCCATGTCCCCGCGCACCTCCCACCCCCATCCCCGCGCAAAAAACCTCCCGCGCCTGCGGGAGGTTTTTGATCACATATCCGTCTTTCCTTTACTTCACCAGCTCCGCCACGCGGTCGCCCAGCTGCGAGGTGGTGGCGGTGCCGCCCAGGTCGGGGGTGAGGACCGTGGCCTCGGTGAGGACGGTCTCGATGGCGTCCAGTACCTTTTTGCCCAGCTCGGGGTAGCCGAAATGATCCAGCATCTGACTGGCGGACCAGATAGCGGCCAGCGGATCGGCCAGACCCTGCCCCGCGATGTCGGGGGCGCTGCCGTGGACCGGCTCGAACATGGAGGGATACGTCCCCTCGGGGTTCAGGTTCGCGCCTGCCGCCAGCCCCAGGCCGCCGGAGATGGCCGCACCCAGGTCGGTGAGGATGTCGCCGAACAGGTTGGAGGTGACGACCACCTGGAACCGCTTCGGGTCCTTGACGAAGAACATGGACGCCGCGTCCACGAGGAAGTGCTGCGTGGGCACGTCGGGATACTCGGCGGCCACCTCATTGAAGATCTTGTCCCAGAAGACCATGGAGTAATTGAGCGCGTTGCCCTTGCTGATGCTGGTGACGCTCTTGTGCTCCTTCCGGCCCAGCTCGAAGGCGTAGCGGATGACGCGCTCGCAGCCCTTGCGGGAGAAGACGCCCGTCTGCAGCGCCAGCTCCTGAGGCGTATCTTTGAACAGCCACTCGCCCGCGCCGGCGTACTCGCCCTCGCTGTTCTCGCGGATGACGATCATGTCGATGTCCTCGGGCTTCACGTCCTTCAGCGGGGAGTCCGCGCCTTTGAGCAGCTTGACGGGGCGCAGGTTGACGTACTGGTCGAAGGCGTGGCGGATCTCCAGCAGCAGCCCCCACAGCGACACGTGGTCGGGCACGCCGGGATAGCCCACGGCGCCCAGATAGATGGCGTCGAACTTCGACAGCGTCTCGATGCCGTCCTCCGGCATCATGCGGCCGGTCTCCAGATAGTACCTGCAGCTCCAGGGGAAAAAGGTGTACTCGAAGGCGAAGCCGCCCAGGGCAGCCGCCTTGTCCAGCACCTTGATGCCCTCGGCCAGGACCTCCGGGCCGATGCCGTCGCCGCCGATGACGGCGATCCTGTATGTTTTCATGGGTATCGCTCCTTCCGTTGATCGGTGATGGCTCTATTGTACACGTTTTTGTGAAAGCTGTACAGAGAAAACCTGCTGAAAGCGCAAAATATTTTAGCGCTTTGTGGTGCTAAAGCATCTTTACAAATCGATTTTTCGGTGCTATAATCTCATCAAACGAAAATCAAAGCGTTGAAATGCGCAGACGAAGAGAGTAGCCGGTCCCGAAAGGCGCAGAGAGCCCCCGTTTTGGTGCGAGGGGGAGCGAGTAGGGGAGGGCGAAATACACTTCCGAGCAGCGGCCCGAACGAGTGATCCAGTAGGCGTCGACGGTACCCCGCCGTTACCGGGGAGGCATTTGATGGAATGTCGTGCGTAATCAGGTGGTACAAGGGTCTTGTCCTATTACGGGCGGGACCTTTTTTGTTACCCCAAAATCGTCACGGCGAAGAAATCCCTTACGGAAGGAAGGTGGACGGGCTATGAGCATAGCCGTGATGTTTCGATACCGACTCAGCAGGTAAACACACACAATCTACTTGAATGAGAGGATATCGAAAAATGAAAAAACAGCTTGCACTTCTTCTGGCCGCGCTTCTGGCGGCCCTGAGCCTGTCCGCCTGCGGCGCGGCCGAGACGCCCGCCGCCAATGTCGCCGTGGCCGCCGGGGACCCCGCCGTCCCCGAGGAGACCACCCATCCCGACGCCATCGTCATCGCCATCGAGAGCGAGCCCACCACCCTCAACCCCTACGATCACGCCGCCGTCGTCTCCGGCTACATGAACCAGCTGACCTACAACCGCCTGTTCCGCCTGAACATCGACACTCTGGAGCCTGAGCCCGAGCTGGCGGAGAGCTTCGAGGCCTTGGACGACGTCACCTGGGTCTTCAGGCTCCGGCAGGGCGTTCTGTTCCACGACGGCACCGAGATGACCGCCGAGGACGTCAAGGCCTCCATGGAATACGCCCGTCAGTTCACGTCCTCCAACCGCTACACGTCCTTCTGGACCGACGTGACGGTCAACGACAAATACACCCTCACCGTCACCACCGACGGCCCCTACGCGCTGATCCTCAACGATCTGGCCTCCAACGGAAACACCGTCGTGCCCAAGAGCCTCATCGACGCGGGCAACGACTTCAACCAGAACCCCATCGGCACCGGCCCGTATAAGTTCGTCAGCTGGACCCTGGGCGACAATCTGACCTTCGTCAAAAACGACGATTACTTCGATCGGGACCATATGCCCACGATCACCGACCTGACCTGGCGTGTCATCCCCGAGGGCTCCTCCCGCACCATCGCCCTGGAGAGCGGCGAGGTCGATCTCATCGTCGACGTGTCCTCCACCGACGTGGACCGCCTGCGGGCAAAGGAAGAAGTCACCGTGGAGGAGGTCGAGGGCACGCGCTTCAACTTCATGGCCCTCAACAATGAAAAGGCCCCCTTCGACAACGTCCTCGTCCGCCGGGCCATCAACTGCCTGGTCGACAAGCAGGCGGTCATCGAGGTGGCCGCCAACGGCCAGGGCGCGGTCTGCACCGGCATGCTCGCCAGTCCCTTCCCCGGCGTCACCGACGAGGGCGCCGACGAGCACAACGTCTCCCTGGCCCTGAGCCTCTTCGAGCAGGCCGGGGTCGATCCCACGCAGCTGAGCTTCACCTGCATGGCCTACACCGACGCCACCCGCCGGGCGGCCGAAGTGATCCAGGGGTGCCTGTTCGAGGCCGGCATCACCATGGACATCGAGTCCCTCGACTTCGCCGCCTGGCTGTCCCGCCTGCTGGAGGGCGATTACGAGACGGCCATCGCCGGTTACTCCTCCAGCGACGTGCTGACGTGCATCAAGGGCATGTGGCACTCCTCCTCCATCAACGCTGCCAACTCCGCCCGCATCAGTGACCCGGAGCTCGACGCGCTCATCGACCGCGCCCAGCAGACCATCGACGAAGACGCCCGTCTCGCGCTGATCCGCCAGGTGTCCGTGCGGCTCAATCAGGCCTGCCCCGTGGTGCCGCTGTACACCTCCTCCGTCATCCGCGCCTTCGACAGCCGCCTGGGCGGCGCCGACGTCAGCGCCTCCGGCCTCATGCGCTGGCAGGACCTGCGCTGGCAGTAGGGTTGCAACAGCGGCCGGAATGGTGTATGATAGAGCCATCTTGAATCGACAGGAGGAGTTCCCCATGAACACGATGGAAACCATTCTCAACCGCAGAAGCGTCCGCAGCTATACGGAGGAAAAGGTCTGCCGCGAAAAGGTGGAGCAGCTGGTCAACGCCGGTCTGCACGCCCCCACGGCCATGAACCGCCAGACCTTCCAGATCACGGTCGTCGAGAAGCCCGAGCTGCTGGCGAAGCTGGCCGACGCCGTCAAGGCCGCCATGAACATCCAGAACGTCTATAACTTCTACGGCGCCAAAACGCTGTTCCTGCTGTCCGACAGCGCGGACAAGGAGCTGGGCCAGATGGACTGCGCCTGCGTCGCCGAGAACATCCTGCTGGCCGCCTATGACCTCGAGCTGGGCGCCTGCTGGATCAACCAGTTCCGCAACACCTCCGACGACCCCGCCGTCCGCGCCCTGCTCACCGAAGCCGGCGTCCCCGCCGCCCACCGCGTATGGCTGGGCATCGCCCTGGGCAACCCCACCGAATGGCCCGAAGCCAAGGAGAGAGTCGCCAAGGTCGTCTACTGCGAGTAAACCAATTAAAAAAAGCCGCCGAAAGGCGGCTTTTTTTAATTGACAGTTGACAATTGAGGTGTCGGCTTCGCCGACGATCAGATACCGCCTGAGGGCGTGGGAAAAGCATGAGGACGCACCGCCCTACCTCGCTGCCGGGATCGATTCGGCGGCGTAAGGGCGGGCCCTTCCTCGCTTCCCCCTACGGTCTGAACACGCGTGGCCCGGCCTGCGGCCGGGCCTTTCGCGCGGAATGGGAAGTCCCTCCGCAGGAGGGAATAGGGGGCGCGCGTTAGCGCGTAACCATTGCCCTTGACCGGTACGTGCAGATCATGGCCCCGTCAGCGCAGCCTCCCTCTCCGTCTGAACACGCGTGTCTCAGCCTGCGGCTGAGCCTTTCGCGCGGAATAGGGAGGGGTACTCACCCCGCAAAAGAAGACCTTTTTGCGGGGACCCCGAGACCGCGTCAGCGGTGGAAGGAGTTGCCCCGGACTTCGAGCCGCCCCAGAAACGCGTGCATCCCGCGGCAACTCCCTCAGTCAGTCGGCGGCTGCCGACAGACAGCTCCCTCGGGGAGGGAGCCAAGAAAGGTCGCGGCGCACATCCAGCCTCGTATCGTGGTCTTCGTATGGGCGACCTGCGGTCGCCCGGCCTCGCCCGCGCACAACACGGCCTCGGCTATATAGCCTCCCTCGGCGAGGGAGCCAAACCGCATCGCCCCCATAGACATAAAAAAAGAGACCGGCAAAACCGATCTCTTTTTTGGTACGCCAGAAGGGATTCGAACCCCCGACCTTTTGGTTCGTAGCCAAACACTCTATCCAACTGAGCTACTGGCGCACATCTGTGCCGTCTCTCGACTGCTTGACTATCATAGCACAACTCTTTTCAAAATGCAAGAAAAATTTATCGGCATTTTTCCTTGCCGTTATTGTGCGTTTTGGCTATAATATATCATGTATGAGTATGCGGCTCGCTTTGACCACGGAAAGGAGCGACCTTATTTGAAAAATACGAAGATGCTGGCGCTGATCATCATGCTGGTGGCGCTGGCGGCGGGCGTGCTCTATTTCTGGGACATGCTGAAGCAATTCGTGGTGGCGGCGCTGATGGCCTACCTGCTCAGCCCGCTGACGCAGTATATCATCGACAAGGCGGCGCTGAAGAAGGGCGTCGCGGTGACGATCGTCCTGTTCCTGTTCGTCTTTATCCTGATGTTCGTCATCTCCATCTCGGCCCCGGCCGTGGTCACGCAGCTGACGAACCTGCTGACTGAAATACGGCGCTACGCCTCCAACATCGACGAGCTTCTCGCCTCCGCGCAGAGCTATATGGAAAAGCTCCACCTGCCCGAGCCCGTCATGGAGACGATCATGGACATGATCTCCCAGGGCGACAGCTATATCCTCAGCTTCATCGGCTCGCTTGTCTCGTCTCTGGCCAAGCTGAGCATGCAGGTCTTCGACCTGATCATCCTGATCATCCTGCTGATCTACTTCATGCTGGACGGGGACAAGCTGGTGAACGCCGCCGTCAGCGCGCTGCCGCCGAAGGCGGCAACGAAGGTGGCCGCCATCCTGGTAGAGGCCGACGAGCTGACCTGGAAGTACCTCAGATCCCGCTGCGTCGTCTCCGGCGGCATGGCGGTGGTGACGTATATCGGCCTGCGGATCATGGGCATCCGCTACGCGCTTCTGTTCGCGCTGATCTCGTTCTTCCTCGATTTCATCCCCTACTTCGGCTCCTTCATCGCCGGGGCCGTGGAAGCGTTTTACGCATTGATCACGGGCGGTGTGTCGCTGGCTGTGACGGTGGTGATCTTCGTGCTGGTGGTCCAGCAGATCGAGGGCAACATCGTCGGCCCGAAGCTGCAGGGCGACGCCGCCGGCGTCCACCCGATCACGGTCATGTTCGCCCTTCTGGCCTGCAACAAGATCTGGGGCACCTTCGGCATGCTGATCTCCACGCCCGTGGCGGCGCTGATCAAGCTGATCGTCAAGGAGCTGTACGCCTTCGTCATCTCTCCCGACGAGCCCGACGCCCCGCACGTATCCGACCTTCTGGAACCCGTAACGGAGAACCCCGACCATGGCAGAGATATCGGTAACGCAACTGAATAAATACTTCGGCGAGCATCACGTGCTCAAGGACGTCTCCTTCGAGATCCTCCGGGGCGAGCGCGTGGGCCTCATCGGCTCCAACGGCAGCGGCAAAACGACGCTGTTCAAGATCCTCACGGGCGCCATGGACTACGACTCCGGCGAGGTGTACGTCAACCGCGAGGGCCGCGTGGGCCTGCTGGAGCAGCTGCCCGAGTACCCCGCCGACATGACGGTGCGGCAGGTGCTGATGAGCGCCTTTTCCCACCTGTTCGCCCTGGAGCGGGAGCTGCGGGAGCTGGAGCGCGACATGGACGCGTCCCCGGACGTGCTGGACCGCTACGCCCGCCTGACTGCCCGGTACGAAGCCGAGGGCGGCTACGAGTACGAGACGCGCTACAATATGATGACCAACGGCCTCGACATCCCGCCCGACATGCAGGACCGCGCGTTCATGAGCCTGTCCGGCGGGGAGAAGACGAGGGTCAATCTGGCGCGGATCATGCTGTCCGGCACGGATATCCTGCTGCTGGACGAGCCGACGAACCATCTGGACCTCGACACCATCGGCTGGCTGGAGAGCTACCTCAAGAGCTACAGGGGCACGGCCGTGGTCATCTCCCACGACCGCTATTTCCTCGACGAGGCCACCACCCGGACGCTGGAGCTGGAGGACGGCGTGCTGACGTCCTTCCCCGGCAACTACAGCTATTACGTCGATAAAAAAGAAGAGCTGCGCGAGCAGCTGGAGGCCGCCAAGAAGCGGCAGGACAAGGAGATCGCCCGGCTGGAGTTCACCGTGGAGCGCATGAAAGGCTGGGGCCTGGGCAACAAAAAGGTGATGAAGCGCGCCTTCGCCATGGAAAAGCGCCTGCAGCGCATCGAGCGCATCGAGACCATGAAGAAGCAGAAGGTGATGAAGAACCGCTTCGCCGTGGCCGACGCCTCCGGCGACGAGGTGTACAATATCAATAAGCTAAGCTTCGGCTACGATCGCGCGCTGGCGGAGCCCTTCGACGCCCAGGTGCTCAAGGGCGAGCGCATCGCGCTGCTGGGCCCCAACGGCTGCGGCAAGACGACGATGCTCAAGACGATCCTCGGCCTGCTGCCCCCGCTGTCGGGCGTGGTGCTGGAGGGCGTGGGCGTCAAGACGGGCTACCTGCCTCAGGTGGTGTCCTTCGACCGCCCGGACCGCAATCTGGTCGATACATTGCTGTTTGAAACGAACTGCTCCACCCAGGCCGCCCGGGACCGTCTGGCCAGCTTCGGCTTCCGGGGCGAGGAGGTCTTCAAGACCGTGGACGTGCTGTCCGGCGGCGAGAAGACGCGGCTCAAGCTGTGCCTGTTCATGAGCGACAGCGTCAACACGCTGTTCCTCGACGAGCCGACGAACCATCTGGACCTGATCTCCCGCGAGTGGCTGGAGGAGTCCATCGACGATTTTTCCGAGACGATGATCTTCGTCTCTCACGACCGCTATTTCATCAACCGCTTCGCCACCCGCGTCTGGCAGATGGAGGACGGGAGGCTGCTGGACTACAGCGGCAACTACGACGAGTTCCTGCGCAAGCGCGAGGTGGAGCGATTGCGGGCGCTGGCGCTGCCCAAGCCGAAGGAGGACAAGCCCGCCCCGGCGCCCAGACAGAAGACGAATCCCGGCCAGAACGCCAAGGTCAGCGAGAAGCAGCGCCGGGACCGCCGCCGCGAGATCAAAAAGATCGAGGACCGGCTGGGCGAGATCGACGAGCAGATGGCCGCCAGCCCCGACGATTATGTCCTGCTGCAGCAGCTGGTGGAGGAAAAGGATCAGCTGGAGGAGCGTCTGCTGACGCTGTACGAGGAAGAGGAGGAAGCATGAACATCCAGATCTTCGGCAAGAGCAAATGCTTTGACACGAAAAAAGCGCAGCGCTGGTTCAAGGAGCGCCGCATCAAATATCAGGACGTGGACCTGCCGCGCTACGGCCTGAGCATGGGCGAGTACAAAAGCGTCAAGCAGGCCGTGGGCGGCCTGGAGGCGCTGATCGACAAGTCGAGCCCCCTGTATGAGAGCCTGTTCATCGAGTACCTCGCGGACGACGCGGCCAGGGAGGAAAAGCTGCTGGACAACCCCGGGCTCTTCCGCACGCCCATCGTCCGCAACGGCAAAAAGGCCACCGTGGGCTATTGCCCCGAGGTGTGGAAGCAGTGGGAGGAAAGTGAAAAATGAGCGTCTTTGAGCATGTGAAGCGGCTGGTGGTCAAGGTGGGCACCAGCTCCATCACCTACGATACGGGCATGGTCAACATGCGCCAGCTGGAGAAGCTGTGCCGCATCCTGGCCGATATCAAGAACTCCGGCGTGGAGGTGATCCTGGTCTCCTCCGGCGCCATCGCCGTGGGTGCGTCGAAGCTGGGCCTGGCCGGGGGCCGCCCCGCCACGATCCCCCAGAAGCAGGCCTCCGCCGCCGTGGGCCAGTGCGAGCTGATGTACATCTACGACAAGCACTTTTCGGAGTACCACCACAAGGTGGCCCAGGTGCTGCTGACCCGGGACGTCATCGAAAAGCCCGATCTGCGTACCCACGCCGAGAACACCCTCGGCACGCTGTTGAGTCTGGGCGCCATCCCGATCATCAACGAAAACGACACCATCGCCGTGGACGAGATCCGCTTCGGCGACAACGACACCCTCAGCGCCATCGTGGCGCAGCTGGTCCACGCCGACGGCCTTGTGCTGCTCAGCGATATCGACGGCCTTTTCGAGGCCAACCCCAGCGAGGTCCCCGACGCGCCCATCATCCGCCGCGTCCGGGAGATCGACGAGCATATCCTGTCCATCGCCGGCGGCTCGGGCTCCAACCGGGGCACGGGCGGCATGATCACCAAGATCCAGGCCGCGCAGCTCTGCTTCGACTCGAACTGCGCCATGGCCATCATCAACAGTAACCGTCTGGAGGGGCTCTACGACCTGCTGGAGGGCAGGGAAGTGGGCACGCTGTTTTCGAAGGAGGACTAAATGACCGATCTGATCGCAATGGGCCGCGAGGCCCGGGCGGCCGCCGACGTGCTGGCCGTCACATCCGCAGAGAAGAAGAACGAGGCGCTGGCGGCGATCAGCCGCGCGCTGCTGGACCACCGGCAGGAGATCCTGGAGGCCAACCGCCTGGACGCCGAGGAGGCCGAGCGGAACGGCATGCGCCCCGCCATGCTGGACCGGCTGAAGCTGGATGATAAGCGCCTTGCGTCCATCGCCGCTGCCGTGATGAAGGTGGCCGGGCTGGACGACCCCGTGGGGGACGTCATGGACGAGTGGGATATGTACAACGGCCTGCACGTGCGCAAGGTCCGCGTGCCCATGGGCGTCGTGGGCATCATCTACGAGTCCCGGCCCAACGTCACCGTGGACGCCGCCGTCCTGTGCCTCAAATCCGGCAACGCCGCGTTCCTGCGCGGCGGCAGGGAGACGATCCGCTCCAATATGGCACTGGAGCGCGTCATGCGGCAGGCGCTGGCGTCCGTGGGCCTGCCCGAAGCCTGCGTCACGCTGCTCCACGACACCGACCACGCCGTGGCCCGGGAGATGATGGGTATGCGGGACTATATCGACGTGCTGATCCCTCGGGGCAGCGCCCGGCTGATCCGCACCGTGCTGGAGAACGCCAAGGTCCCCGTCATCGAGACCGGCGTGGGCAACTGCCACGTCTATGTGGACAAGTCCGCCGACCTGCAGCGTGCCGCCGAGATCATCCTCAACGCCAAGGCCCAGCGCGTGTCCGTCTGCAACGCTGCCGAGACGCTGCTGGTCCATGAGGACGTGGCCGATCAGTTCCTGCCCATGGCGAAGAAGCTGCTGGACACGAAGAATGTGGAGCTGCGCGGCGACGCGCGCACCCGCGCCGTCCTGGGCGACTGCGTCAAAGAGGCCACCGAGGAGGATTACTACACCGAATACCTCGACTACATCCTCGCCGTCAAGGTCGTTTCCGGCGTGGAGGAGGCCGTGGAGCACATCCGCAAGTACTCCACCCACCACAGCGAGGCGATCCTGACGAACGACAGGGCCAACGCCGACTACTTCACGTCCCACATCGACTCCGCCGCTCTCTATGTCAACGCCTCCACCCGGTTCACCGACGGCGAGGAGTTCGGCTTCGGCGCGGAGATCGGCATCTCCACCCAGAAGCTCCACGCCCGCGGCCCCATGGCTCTGCGGGAGCTGTGCTCGTACAAATACATCGTGGAAGGCGACGGCCAGATCCGTCAGTAAATAAAGGAGTACGACCATGAAGAAAAGACTGCTTTCGGCGCTTCTGGCGATCGCCATGCTCAGCGCCATGCTCACCGCCTTTGCCGACAAGGACGCGCGCACGCCCATCTACATCGGCGACGCCGTCACGGACGCCGTGGTGGACGATCTGCTGGACGAGATCGGCGCCCGGAACCTGACGGACGACACCGCGCGCATCCGCGCCTGCTACGACTGGATCATCAAAAACTGCCGCCGCGAGGGCGACACCGACGTGGAGTATTTCGACTTCGACGACGTGATCGCCCGCTATCCCGAGCTGACCGAGAAATACAGCGCCGAGGTCGAAGCGGGCCGCGCCGCCGTGTTCCGCAACATGCAGGTCCCCGCCCAGTTCGCCGACGACAGCAGCTACAATTCCGCCTCCTACATCGACAGCTCCGCCGGGTACATGGCCCTCTACCGTGTGGGCGAGTGCAACATGTTCGCGGGCCTGTTCGCCGTCATGTGCATGCACCTGGGCTACGAGAGCTACCTGATCCCCGGCGATTTCATCAACTCCAGCGGCTCCCGCGTCATGCACAAGTGGAACATGATCTACGTGGGCGGCGTGCCCTACTGGTTCGACATCCGCATGGACCACGCGGGCTACACGTCCTCCGGCCGCATCAGTTACACCTATTTTATGAAGACCGGCGACGACGCCTGGGCCAAGAAGCACGCCTGGACCCGGGAGTACACCGACCACCTCAAGGCTCAGCACGACCAGGGCCGCCGGGCGTACACCTTCGGCGGCGTCGATTACACCACGCTGCCCGTGCCCGACTGGAGCAAATGCTCCGCCTGGGCGCAGCCCTATCTGGTCCAGGCCCAGCAGCAGGACCTGATCCCCGACGCGATCAAGGGCATGGACATGACCCAGCCCATCACCAGGCAGGAGTTCGCCGCCGTGGCCGTGACGCTGTACCAGCAGCTTTCGGGCCAGACGGCCCGCCTCTCCGGCCAGACGCCCTTCCGCGACAGCTACGACGAGTTCGTCCTCAAGGCATACGAGCTGGGCGTCGTCAAGGGCGTGGCCGCCGACCGCTTCGACCCCAAGGGCCTGCTGACCCGCGAGCAGGGCGCCACCATGCTGGGCCGCGCCTATGAGGTCGCCGAAAACGGCGCCGTGGGCGACGGCTCGCAGCTGGACAAGACCGGCGCCCAGTCCTTCTCCGACGACGGCAGCATCGGCGCCTACGCGAAGGATTACGTCTATTTCCTCAACGCCCGCGGCGTCATCGACGGCGTCGGCGACGGCAGCTTTGCCCCGCTGGGCAATATCACCCGCGAGGCGGCCCTCAAGATCGCCGTCGTCATGGCGGAAAAACTGAAATAAGAAGCAAAGAAGGCCGCCCGGTGGGGCGGTCTTTTTTTGCAGTGGACAGTTGAAGGGCGAATCGACAATTGACGATTTGCCTTCACTGTCAGCCGTCCACTCAAACACAAGCCCCGCCTTCCGGCGGGGCTTTCTCACTTTATTCAGTCCTTCCACAGCGGCACCATGATCTCGGAGAAGAACTCCTTTCCCTCGTGGCGGAACTGGGCGGCGCCGCCGCAGCGCTCGGCGGTGGCGATGATGGACTCGAGCCCGAGGCCGGAGCCCCGGCGCTGGGTGGACAGATACCGGTCGCCGTGCATGCGCACGTGACCGTCGAAGCTGTTGACGCACACGATCATCAGCTGCGGCAGGCCGCGGGTGACGATGTGCAGCTCGATGCTCCGCTCCTCCTCAGGCACGGCCAGGCAGGCGTTCTGGGCGTTCTCCAGCACGTTGCCCGCCATGGTGCAGATATCCACGTCGGACACGCCCATGGCGTCGGGCAGCTCCACCTCCAGCTGCAGGGGGATCTTCTCCTGCGCCAGGGAGTGGGCGTAATAATTGAGCAGCGCGTTCAGCGCCGTGTTGCGGCAGTACCGCGTCACGTCGCTCTGGGGCAGGGCCCGGGCGTACTCGTCCAGATAGTGGTCCAGGGCCTCGTAATCCTTCTCCCGCGACAGCTCCTGCAGCGTGCGGATGCTCTGGCGGAAGTCGTGCCGTCGGGCGGCGGTCTCTTCCATGTATTTCTGCTGCAGCTGATACTGGCTCTCCTGCATCTCCAGGAACCGCCGCCGCTCCTCGTCCCGCGCCTGGGCCTGCAGGCCCTTGACGATGAAATACAGCAGCACCGTCAGCAGCAACATCAGCACCAGCATCAGCCCCAGGCCCATGCAGTAGTACTCCAGCACGTGCGTCGTGTAGAACGTCCGGTAGTCGTGGACGTACAGCATCAGATTGAACGCCGCGAAGATCAGCGACACCGCCGTGGTGGCGTCCCAGGCCCCGCGCATGTGGAACTCGTCCACGAGCCTGCAGCCGAACCGGTGGTACAGGTACCCCATCCCGGCGCAGGAGATCACCATCAGCCCCAGCTGGATCAGCGCCCCGGCAGCGCTGTAGGTGTCGGGCGGGGCGTCGGGGCGCAGCAGCGCGTCGAACACCGTGCCGTAGTTGCCCATGAACGACGTCAGGGCGCAGCTGTGGGCGAATACGGCGATGGACTTCCACACCGGCGTGCGCAGGTGGGACTGGTACAGCAGGAACATCGTGCCCAGAAACAGAAACTGCAGCGCCACCTCCGGCGCGCCGGGCCGGGAGGACAGATACGCCGTCAGCGGCAGCAGCACCAGGAAGCTCAGCGCCACGTCGGCCGCCGTCCGCCGCACGCCGTATTTCAGCTGGTTGCGCATGGGCGTCAGGCACAGCACCGCCGCCGGGATCAATGATGCCCAGGACAGCAGCTCCACCGTAAAGCTGTTCATCGGCGCATCCCTCCCTCGCGCACCTTATTAAATAAATAGTTGCGCCACACCTGCTCGGTCTGCCTGGCCGTGCGGACGCTGACGGGCAGCTTCCGCTGCCCGCCGCCGTACTGCAGCAGGCACGTCCCGCCCGACAGGTCGGCGATATGATCCATATTGACCAGCACCCCGCGCAGCAGCGTCAGGAACCGCCCATCCCGCAGCGTCCGTTCACACTCGGCGAACGTCATGCGCGTGCGGTACGTCTCGCCGCGCGCGTCGGTGACCGTGAGATAGTGGGCGTCGGCCTCCACGCAGACGATCTCGGAGAAGGGGAGCGAGACCTCCCGCCGGTCGGCGGTGAAGGCGAGGCGCTTTTCCGCGTCCCGGCCCCGCAGGCGCAGCAGGTCGTCCATCAGCTGAAAGACGGCCTCCTCCGGCTCGTCCTTGAGGATATAGCCGTAGGCGTGGGCGCGGAAGGCCTCGGGGCGGTGGTCCTCGCTGGTGGTCATGAAGACGAGGGCCGTGCGGTCGTCCAGCTCCCGGATGCGCGCGGCCGTCTCCGGGCCGCTGAGCCCGTCCATATACACGTCCAGAAAGATCGCCGTATACAGATACGGCCGGAAGCTCTCCAGCAGCTTTTCGCCGCTTTCGAACAGCGTCAGCCCGATCTCCGCGTTCCGCATGGCCCCGTAGCGCCGCAGGCGCTCCGCCAGCTTTTCCCGGTCCCGGGCCAGATCGTCCACGATGGCGACGTTCACGCGCGCCCCTCCCTTCCTTTTTTCTTTTATCATACCACATCCCGTGCCGAAAGTCACGGCGCGCGCGCCCCGTAGGCTGTCATTTCGTGCCAGGATCGCCGACGTTCGTGCCAGAAGCCTTGCATGGCAAAAAGGGATTTTATATACTGGTATCAGCAGACTTATACCCATGCAAATCAATAAAGGAGGTCGTCTTTATGTTGAGAAAACGGCTGCTGGCCTGGGCGCTGGTGCTGTGGATGGTCGTCGGCATGCTGCCGAACGAGCTGCCCCACGTCCACGCGGAGGGGGTGGATCCGGTCCTTGCCCTCGGCGACAACACGGTCACGCTGGAAGCGGGGCACCCAACGGAGTTCACCTTCACCCCGGAGAACAGCGGCGTTTACCGCTTCTCCGTCCCCTTTGGGGCCGGTCTGTCGGTCCGGGATCAGGCCGATTCGTCTGCAGATCCCTTGCTTGCGAAAGCCTTAGGCGATGGCGGCTCGTCCGCGGATGCATTGCTGACCGCAGGGACTTCATACGTCCTTGCGGTCACGTCCGACCATGATGGGGACGCCGTCCTCACCGTGACGTGCCCCACCCTTTCCGAGGGCGACAACACCGTGACGCTTTCCCTGTATAATTCGATGGAACTATACGATGTATATGAGTATAATTCGGATTATTACTTCATCCCGGCCGCAGGCGGGACGTACGTCTTTGAATCCGTCGGTAACAGCGTCCCGGATGCCAGCCTGAAGCGGTACGATGACAATACCCAACTCGCTTACGATGACGACAGCGGCGATGAATTAAACTTCCGCATCGAGCAGGAGCTGGAGGCGGGCGTTCTGTATGTTCTCCATATTGAGGACAAAAACAACGACACCCTCACCGTCAACGTGACGCCGCCGGCGATCGTCATGCCTGCCCTGCAGCTGGGCGACAACGACGTCACGGTCAGCCCCGACGGCAGCTCTTACTATTCCTTCACCCCGGCGGAGACCGGCTGCTATCTGTTCCGGTCCGCGTGCAGCGACGACCTTGACCCCGTCGCCGAACTGTACGAGGGCAAGACCTCTATCGCCTGGGACGACGACAGCGGCGAGGGCCTGAACTTCCTGATCAAGACGGATCTGACGGCGGGGGTCAAATACAGCCTGAACATCTGGTTTTACAGCGATCCCGACGAGGCCGTCCCGGCTGTCGTCACCGTCAGCTTCCACAACACCCATACGCTGCAGCACGTTGACGCCATGGCGCCGACCTGCGTGGAGCCCGGCAATCTCGAATACTGGAAGTGCGATGAGTGCGGCAGCTGTTTCCTCGACGCCGAAGGGACGCAGGAGGCCGATTATGCGGAGGATATCGAGCTCTACTCCCTCGGTCACAGCCGGGGCGACGAGCCAAAGGACGTCGGCGACGGCCAGCACGGCTACTTCTGCACCCGCTGCGGCGAGTTCATGACATATGATGATGAGACCGGCGAATGGATCGAGCCTGAGTTTCATACCTTCGATAACGACGGCGTCTGCACGGTCTGCGGCGCGGTGAAGCGCGTCGTGGCGACCATCGGCGCGGAGGAGTACACCTCGCTGCGCCAGGCGCTGCAGGCCTCCGTGAACGGCGACACCATCGTGATCGTCGCCGATATCGACGCCCCGGAGGTCAATGCCAGCGAGGACCTCAACAAGGCGCTGACGCTGGACCTCAACGGCCACACGGTCCATTACGGCTATATCGGCCGGCTCGAGAACTTCACCTTCACCGACACCGGGGACCCCAGGGGCTCCATCGAGTGCGGCATTTACAATGTTTCCGACAATAACGAGCCCTACACCCTCTGCTTCGACGGCGTCATCGCCACCATCGACGGCGAGGTCAGCAGGGACCAGTGGATGGCGAACAACCTCACCGTTCAGGGCGGCAGCGAAGTCACCGTGACAGGGAACGCCTTCTGGGGCAACGACAGCTTTGTCCTGACCATCGCGGACGACGGCTCGCAGATCCACGTGAAAGACGCCCGTTTCAACAGCTATGACCCCGAAACACTGGCCGAGCAGCTGGAGCGCTACGTCAGGCCCGGCTGGACCGTGGAGCTCGCGGAAGGCGGCGATATCGAGCCTGAGGAGCCCATCGAGGAGGACGGCGGTCTCGTCGTCCGCGACGAGACCGGCGCGATCCAGACCGATTACATCCTCAAGGTCTGGAACACCTACACGGTCACCGTGACGAACGGCACGGCTGACCCGGAACGTACCGAGGAGGGCACGACCGTCACCGTTACGCTGACCGAACCCGACACCGGCTGGCACTTCGTCGGCTGGCAGTCTGAGGACGTCGAACTGACGCAGGAGCAGCAGACGGCCGAGTCCTTCACCTTCACCATGCCCGCCGCCGACGTCACCATCGAAGCCGTGCTGGAGAAGGACAAATATGAGATCACCTTCAGCGACTGGAACGGCGAGACGCTCTGGACCACCGAGGTCCCCTACGGCGAGCGCTTCACCTATGGGGGCCAGACGCCCGCAAGGGACGAGGACGAGCAGAACACCTACGCTTTCGCGGGCTGGGACAACGGCGGGGACGATGTCTACGGCCTCAACGATACGCTGCCCGGCCCCACGGGCCCGGTCACCTATACGGCGACCTACACGTCCACCGTCCGCGAATACGATATCACCTTCCTCGACTGGGACGGCACGGAGCTGCTGACGGCCGCGTTCCCCTACGGCGAGAACCCGGTGTATACTGCCACGTCGATGCCGGAGAGGGAACCGGACGCGCAGTTCACTTACAGCTTCACTGGCTGGACCGACGGGGAGAGCGACTATCCTGCCGACGCGGTGCTGCCCGAGGTCACCGGCCCGGCCGCCTATACCGCGGTCTATGAGAGCTTTGTCAATTACTATGTGATCACCTTTAAGGACTGGGACGACAAGACGCTGCAGTCCGGCCGCGTCCCCTACGGCGAGATGCCCGTCTACGAGGGCGACGAGCCTGTCCGCCCGGACGATGAGCAGTATCGCTACACCTTCATCGGCTGGTCGCCCGAGATCGATACGGTCACGGGTGAGGCCGTCTATACGGCGCAGTACAGCACGGAGGAGATCCTTTACACCATCACCTTCTATGACGAGACCGGCGCGCAGATCGATCAGCAGCTGCTGCCCTACGGCGAGGACGTCGTCTATCAGGGCGAGCACGAGCTGGAGAAGCAGGACGGCCTTTACGTCGACTACGTCTTCATGGGCTGGGCCGAGGGCGGCAAGACCATGCAGGAGCTGCCCCCTGTGGCGGGCGACGCTTCCTACACCGCCGTGTATAACCTGTACTGCAGCGTCACCGTCCGCGTCGTCGACAGCGTGACGGGCGATCCGCTGGAGGGCGTTTCCGTCGACCTGAACCGCACCCGCTGGCAGACTGACGGCAATGACGTCACCGTGAGGGAGGTGTATCTCGACGCGGAGGCCGCGCTGACCGTTGTCTCGGTGCCCGCCGGTTATCTGAACCCGGGCCAGGCGGCGTTCACCGTCCATGCGAACAGCCTCGAGCTGGGCGCTGACTGGCTGGAGGAGTCGAACGGCGTCCTGCTGGTGAAGCTCACGCCGTCGAAGGTCGGCTTCCGCGTGCTGGACGACGAATCCGGAGCCCCGATCTCGGGCGTCACCGTGACGCTCGAAAACGGCGTTTCCTTCATCACCGGTACCGAAGATCATTACGTGTACGCCCTGCCCTTTGAAGACGGCAGACTGTACAGAGTCACGCTGACGTCGGGCGCGGAGGAATACGTCGATCCGGACTTCATTGCTTTCTTCCTCGAAGAAAACGGCACGATCACTGATTTCGAGGGCTGCGAGCTCGACGGCGACGTCGTCGTGATCCGCCTTGCGCCCACCGTCGTGAAGATCCAGGTCGTGGACGCCGAAACGGGCGACCCGCTGTCCGGCGTCGAGATGGAGCTCTTGGGTCCCGGCGGGGGCATCTGGACGACCGACGGGGAGATCCTCACGGTCTACCGCCTGCGGAAGAATGAGGGCTATTTTCTGGAGCCCACCGATGACGAGTATTACTCGATGCCGGAGGTCGATTTTGCGATCAGTGATGGCGGCGAGGTCAGCTGCGACTTCCTGGATAACGACGGCGTGATCGTTGTCCCGGTGACGCGGGTGAAGCATACCGTCACGTTCATCATCGACCAGGAGACCCCGCCTCTCGAGGTGAGGATCCCCCACGGCGATCCGCTGACCTATCCCGGCGCGCTCCCCGAAAAGAAACCGGACGACGATAATCACTATACCTTCATCGGCTGGACCGACGTGGGTGAGAACTTCTTTGAGAACGACGCGCTGCCAGACGTCACGGAGGATCATAACTACTTTGCGACCTTCGACGCCGAACCGCACGACTGGCGACTCGACACGGACAAGGGCGAAAACGGCTGGACCTGGGCGCAGGACTACAGCGCCGCCACGGCCCACCTGATCTGCGATGACTGCGGCCTGACCCTCGACGTCACCGACGACGAGCCCGAGCGCAGCGAGAAAACCTATGACGAGACCACCGAAAAGGTCAGCTTCACCTGCGCCGCCGCCGTCACCAAGGGCGAAAAGGAGTTCACCGACGAACGAAAGGTGGAGACCGATCCCATCGAGCGGTACTTCTATTATTATATCGTAGGCGACGAGACCTACACCGAAAGGCCTTCCTCCGTCCCGGAGACCATCAACTGCCATTATCGGGTGGACTGGTGGAGCGATCCCGAGGTCACCACCGAGATCACTCTGGAAAACGGCGAGTATTACAGGGATATCACCTCCGTTGAGACGCTGAACTACGTGGTCCAGCGATTCCTCGTCCGGAAACACGCGGCGGTGGACCCCACCTGCACGGAGCCCGGCAATCTCGAATACTGGCAGTGCCTGCAATGCGGCAAGGTCTACACCGACGCGGATGCGCTGAACGAGGTGAAGCTGGAGGCCGTTCAGCTTGACGCTCTCGGCCACGATCTGGGCGAGTGGACGGTCACCATCCCGGCCGACTGCACGAACGACGGCGAGGAGGAGAGGACCTGCTCCCGCTGCGATTACTATGAGACGCGGCACATCGGCCCCCTCGGCCATACCCCCGGCGATCCGGTCCGCGAGAATGAGACTCCGGCCACCTGCGAGGCCGAGGGCAGCTACGACGAGGTCGTTTACTGCACGGCCTGCAAGGCTGAACTGTCCCGTGAGACGAAGACCATCGACAAGCTGGCTCATACCCCCGGCGATCCGGTCCGCGAGAATGAGACTCCGGCCACCTGCGAGGCCGAGGGCAGCTACGACGAGGTCGTTTACTGCACGGTCTGCAAGGCTGAACTGTCCCGTGAGACGAAGACCATCGACAAGCTGGCTCATACCCCCGGCGACCCGGTCCGCGAGAATGAAACTCCGGCCACCTGCGAGGCCGAGGGCAGCTATGACGAGGTCGTCTACTGCACGGTCTGCAAGGCTGAACTGTCCCGTGAGACGAAGACCATCGACAAGCTGGCCCATACCCCCGGCGACCCGGTCCGCGAGAATGAAACTCCCGCCACCTGCGAGGCCGAGGGCAGCTACGACGAAGTCGTCTACTGCACGGTCTGCGAGACTGAATTGAGCCGCGAGACGAAGACCGTCGACAAGCTGGCCCACACCCCCGGCGATCCGGTCCGCGAGAATGAAACTCCGGCCACCTGCGAGGCCGAGGGCAGCTACGACGAGGTCGTCTACTGCACGGTCTGCAAGGCTGAACTGTCCCGCGAGACGAAGACCGTCGACAAGCTGGCCCACACCCCCGGCGATCCGGTCAAGGAGAACGAAACTCCGGCCACCTGCGAGGCTGAGGGCAGCTACGACGAGGTCGTTTACTGCACGGTCTGCAAGGCTGAACTGTCCCGTGAGACCAAGACCATCGACAAGCTGGCCCACACTCCCGGCGATCCGGTCAAGGAAAATGAAGTCCCGGCCACCTGCGAGGCCGAGGGCAGCTATGACGAGGTCGTCTACTGCACGGTCTGCAAGGCTGAACTGTCCCGTGAGACCAAGACCATCGACAAGCTGGCTCACACCCCCGGCGATCCGGTCAAGGAAAATGAAGTCCCGGCCACCTGCGAGGCCGAGGGCAGCTACGACGAGGTCGTCTACTGCACGGCCTGTGAAGCTGAGCTGTCCCGTGAGACGAAGACCGTCGACAAGCTGGCTCACACCCCCGGCGACCCGGTCAAGGAGAACGAAACTCCCGCCACCTGCGAGGCTGAGGGCAGCTACGACGAGGTCGTTTACTGCACGGCCTGCGAGACTGAATTGAGCCGCGAGACCAAGACCGTCGACAAGCTGGCTCATACCCCCGGCGACCCGGTCCGCGAGAATGAAGTCCCGGCCACCTGCGAGGCCGAGGGCAGCTATGACGAGGTCGTCTACTGCACGGTCTGCAAGGCTGAACTGTCCCGCGAGACGAAGACGTCGCCCGCCACCGGCCACGTCTGGGCGAACCCCGTCTGGGCCTGGACCGGCGACGACGAGACCGGCTACACCGCCGCCGAGGTCACGCTGACCTGCGAGAACGACATGACCCACACGATCACCCTCCCCGCCGAGCTGACCGTTGACGAGACCCCCGCTGGACACGAGACCGACGGCCGCCGCGTCTACACGGCCACGGCGACGCTGGAGGAGAAGACATATACCGACGACAAGACGATCAAGCTCCCGAGCCTGGGCTTCACCGCCTCCATCGACGACCGCACGGCGCAGAGCGACACGCCCGCGGAGATCGACGGCATCGCGGCGGGCGGCGTCTACCGCCCGGGCGACACCTTCACGGTCCTGAGCACCCATCCCTGCGTCGTCGCCGTCAGCTGCGACGGCGGCGAGACCTACACTGAGCTGGTCGCCGAGCCCAACGAGGACGAGGACGCGCTGTACACCTTCACGCTCCCCGCGCTGGAGGATGACTTCATCCTCGGCGTGATCTTCCTGGGCGACGCCCGCTCCGACGGCGAGGTCCAGCCCAACGACGCCCTGCGCCTGCTGCGCTGGCTGGCCAATCAGGGCGACGAGACGCCTTACGAGACCAACTGCGAGATGGACGCTCTGGCGCAGCTGGCAGCCGACTGCAACCGCGACGGCAAGGTCTCTGCCAACGACGCCACCCGCCTGCAGCGCTGGCTGGCCAACCAGTCCGGCGTCGCCGTGTATCCCACCAACAGCGATCTGGAGTGGAAGCTCCATTGATCCGGATGATAGAAAGGAGCTGTTCGTATGAATAAGATGATCAGACGCCTGAGCGCGCTGCTTCTGACCGCGCTCCTGCTGTCCGGCCTGGCGGCGCTGGCGGCCGACGGGACCCCGGTGGACGAGACCACCGTCGGCGGCCCGCTGACCCTGTGGGTCACCGATCTGGACGTGGAGGAAAGCGCTCTGCTGCAGACCCAATACCTGTATCTTCTGATGGACCGCAACGCCCAGGTGGGCAGCGGCTCCGTCAAGATCGTCCTCACCGATGGCGTGAACAACGCCATCGAGGGCGAGCTGACCGTCGGCGACCGCGCAGCGGGGGAGGATGGTCAATACGGCATGTCCACCGGCAGCGCCGAGCTGGACGTTGCCAGTGCCCTGAACCCCTTCAGCTCCATCCTCCTCTGCGCCGACGGCGCGTTCATGACCTATGTTGACGAGGAGGACGGCTACCTGCTGCTGAAGGTCCCCGTCATCATCGAGCCCGACGTCATCGGCGACTATACCGTCACCTTCACCGTCAAGCTCACCGACAGCGCCCACGGCGACGGCTACGCCCTGACGGAGGGGACCGTCACGTCCACCGTCAGCATCAAGGCCCACGTCCACACCCCCGGCGAGCCGGTGCGTGAGAACGAGGTCCCGGCCACCTGTGCTGCCGAGGGCAGCTATGACGAGGTCGTCTACTGCACGGCCTGCGGTGCGGAGCTGAGCCGCGAGACGAAGACCATTGACAAACTGGCCCACACCCCCGGCGAGCCTGTCGTCGAAAACGAGGTCCCGGCCGCCTGCACGGTCGACGGCAGCCACGATGAGGTGACGTACTGCACGGCCTGCGGCGCAGAGTTGTCCCGCGAGACCGTCGCCATCCCGGCCCTGGGCCACGACTGGGGCGAGTGGATCGTCACCACGGAGCCCACCGAGGACGAGGAGGGCGTCGAGAAGCGCACCTGCGCCCGCTGCGGCGCCGAGGAGACGCGCCCCGTGCCCCCGCTGAGCCACGTCCACACCCCGACCGCCCACGACCGTCTGGAGCCTACCTGCACCGAGGACGGCTATGAGGCTTACTGGAGCTGCGCCGGCTGCGGCCGGCTGTTCTCCGACGCTGAGGCGACCGCCGAGATCCCCGCGCCCGTCGCCATCCCGGCCCTGGGCCATGACTGGGGCGAATGGATCACGGTCCGCAAGGCGACCACCGCCCTGGAGGGCGAGGAGTCCCGCACCTGCGCTCGCTGCGGCGCCACCGAGAGCCGCTGGACGCCCAAGCTCGCCCCCACCGGCACCCCCACAGGCACGGGCCGCGTCGTCGTGGGCTACCGTCCCACCGCGCCCGCCCACGCCTGCCCCAGCGCGCCCTATCAGGATATCGACATCACCCTGTGGTACCACCTCGACCTTGACTACGTCATCGGCCGCGAGCTGATGGTGGGCGTCACCGACGATACCTTCCTCCCCGACGGGCCCACGTCCCGCGCCATGGCCGTCACGGTCCTGTGGCGTCAGGAGGGCAGGCCCGACGCGGCGAAAGCGTCGCCCTTCGTCGATCTGGAGCCCGGCAGCTGGTACGAGACCGCCGTCAACTGGGCCTGGGAGAAGGGCATCGCCATCGGCGTCGACGCTACCCACTTCGCCCCCACGCAGCAGATGACCCGCGAGCAGATGGCCGCCTTCCTGCACCGCTACGCCGCCTTCAAGGGCCTCGACGCCTCCGCCCGCAAGGAGCTGACGGACTTCGTCGACGCCTCCGACGTCAGCGGCTGGGCCCTGCCCTCGGTCCGATGGGCCGTCGCCAGGGGCATCGTCAACGGCGTCGGCGAGGGCCGCCTGGCCCCCCTGGGCGTCACCTCCCGCGCTCAGTACGCCGCCATGCTCCACCGCTACCTGACCACCTATTGATCCCACACCGGGCCCCGCCGCAAGGCGGGGCTTTTTTGCGTCCAGGCAGGCGCGTCGTACAATTTGCCGCGCACTTTTTTGCGCACACCGCAAAAAAACCATACGACTGCTCAAATTAAATAGTAACAGCTGTATTTGTACCCCCGCGATGCCGGTCAGATCGCCATTTCTTTGACATTCTTGTTGCAAATCGGCTGGAGATATGTTACACCTTTTTTATGGGTCGACATTTTTACCCCGCAGACCCGGCTCACGTATGGCGCAAGTATATATTGCCGCAAGGCTTATATAGAAAACCACAGTATAGAAAGGAAAACGAACTATGAAGAAGAATGCAGGTTTTACGCTGGTAGAGCTGATCGTCGTTATCGCGATCCTTGGCATTCTGGCTGGCGTCGCGGTACCGGTCTACAGCGGGTACATCAAAAAAGCCAATCAGGCTGCGGATATGACGCTGCTGGGATCGGTCAACACAGTGTTCGGCGCTGCGTGCATCGAGAACAGGACGAACGCGGCCAAGTTCTACGATGGTTCTGTCGATATCCTGACAGATGCCGATCATAAGGTCACGGGCGTTGCGATCAATGCGGACCCGACCATGGCCGCAGAGGCAGGCACGCTTTCAGGCGCGATCAACGAGTCCTTCAAGTAATTCTTTAAGGGCAATGAAGACACTCCCTTTAAGTATTTCTTCCAGAATGACCATGAAGTCGTCTTCAAGGACGGCGCTTTTATGGATAAGGACGTCTCCGGCGTCGTGAAGCGCGCGATGATGTATGGCGATAAGACGATCTTCTATACGAACGAAGGCGTCACGGCTGCGAAGAACTCCCGATTCTTTGACGGTGGCGTACAGGAGAAGGTCGTTTCCGACTGGACCGGAACGATCGACAATATGGTCGAGATGGTTCACGGCACCCCGATCCAGAAGCTGCTCGGCGGCGACGGTACCAATGAGTTCAAGCAGTTTTTGAGCGATAACGGCATCGATGCAAACGAGGACGACGCTTCGCTTGCGCTGGTCAGCTTTGTGGCTGAAAAGCTGTCCACGGTGGATGCGGCTGAGCTGCATTCCAAGCTGGAAGGCGATTTCACGAAAGACCTGACGACAGTCGCCAATATGATCCATGGCGGCACCGGCAGCAGCACGACGACTGACAAGGCTGTTGCGGCAGCGTTCCTCTACGGTATGGCCGGCGCTTACTCTAACTCCGAGGAAGCGGAGGAGAGCGGATTATGACAACGCGAATGAGTTGCTGAACAATGTCGCTACGATCAGCAATGCCGGTGAGTTTTACAAGGCTATGGAAGGCATCGACGAAAAAGCATATGCCGATTACGTCAAGGGCAAGAACGGCAAAGCTGACGTTGAGGCTCTTATCAGCATGATGGATATGATCGCCTCCAATGATAAAACCGTTGCAGATTTTGTTTTCGGTGAAAACAGGAACTTCAACAATGCTGATATCAATGGCCTGATCAATGAGCTGCTGAGCAAGATCGGGCAGTAATAGTAGTATTGCAGTGACGCCAAGTATGACGATTACTGGAACTGCCCGGCCACCAACCACCTGGTGCTGATCGTCGGCTGGGACGACGATTATGGCCGCGAAAACTTCAACGAGAACAATCGCCCGGCCGGCAACGGCGCTTGGCTCTGCAAGAACAGCTGGGGCAGCGGCTGGTACACCATCGAGCTGGACGAGCCCGTGCATCTGGCGTCCTCCGGCAGCTTCGCCGCCGCGGTGCGCGTGGATGTGGGCTACGCCTCGAGAAGCGCCGCCGTCGGCATCGATTACAACAACGTGATCGGCGAGGGCGAGAGCAGCTTCCTCTACAATCCCAGCCTCGGCGCTTATGAGCAGGAGCCCTCCAACAGCCCTGACGCCAATTTCAATATCAAGGCCATCGCCCGCGTCAGCAGCGACAGCAAGCTGGCGGAGGTCGCCGCGTCGCTGACTGCCGACAGCATCCTCGGCGAGAATCCGTCTGCCGAAGAGGTCACGACGGCGCTGATGCTGCCCGACGTCACGGAGGTCCAAGGCGCGGACGTCGTCTGGTCCTCCGATCTGCCCGACGTGATCGATCCTGCCACCGGCGCCGTCACGCGCGCGGCGGAGGATACGGTCGTCACGCTGACGGCCGAGATCACCCTGAACGGCGCAACGACGACAAAGCAGTTCCCGGTCACGGTCCTGCGGCTCCCATCGGGCGACGCGGAGGCCATCGCCGAGGCGCGCGCCGCGCTGACCTGGGATCTTATACGCGGGGAGAACGAGGAACAGGACAAGGTCTGGGCGGACCTGATGCTGCCTGAAGTCCTCGTCACCGACAGCGGCGCGGAGGTCGCCGTGACATGGACCTCCACCGATGAAGCGGTCGTCGATCCCACGTCCGGCGCCGTCGAGTGGCGCGACCTGTGGAAGACGGCAGACGTCGAGCTGACCGCCGTCATGACATGCGGCGAGGGAACGGCAGAGGCCGTGTTCCCGCTGACGGTCCACGGCTGTGTCGGCGGCCCGGTGGGCAGCGGCTGCGACCTGTACTGGGAGCTGAACGGCGCCACCCGCGAGCTGCGCGTTTACGGCGAGGGGAAGATGGTCTTCGACAGCGTCGACAACGGCAGCTATACGAGCATCGACAACCCGTGGCTCGATTATCTTTCGAGCGTCCGTAGTGTCGTCATCGAGGAGGGCGTCACGTCTCTGGAGCCCGACGCCTTTGCCAACGCTTCCGCGCTGCAGCAGGTTCGCCTGCCAGCCAGTCTTGAGCGCATCGGCGACTGCGCCTTTGCCGACTGTCCGAAGCTCCGCACGGTCGGTCCCGCCTGGAGCGGCAGGAGCTGCAGCATCGTCTATTCCTGGACCGACGCGATCCCGGCCAGCGCGTTCTCCGGCGCGAACAGCATCGTGGAGGCGACGGTGGGTGAGGGCATGACGGAGATCTGCGAGGCAGCGTTCCTCAGCTGTGAATCGCTGGGGACCGTTCATCTGCCCGACAGCCTCCGGTACGTCGGTCCGGACGCCTTTGACTCCTGCGACGCGCTGCAGACCGTCACGTACGGCGGCAGCCGCAGCCAGTGGGAGAAGGTCACATTCGCCGACGGCAACGTGATGCTGCGGGCGGTCGAGCCGGAATATGGCGCGTTCGACGTCGTATTCGACGCAAACGGCGGCTCCGGGTCCATGGAGGCCCAGATCATCAAGCGCGGCTGGTCGCTGATGCTGCCGGAATGCGCTTTCGCCGGCCCCGACGGCGCGTCATTCCTGCACTGGACCATCGACGGCGCGGGATACCAGCCCTATGAGTATTACGATCCGCAAGACGATCTCACCGTCACCGCCGCCTGGCGTGAAGCGCCCGCCGCGGAGGTCCGCCTTCTGCTCACGGCGTCGTCCGCTGTCGTCAGGGATGCAGACGGCGGTACCGTTGAGACTGACGCCGACGGCGTCGGCGCGCTCCGTGTGCAGAGCGGTCAGCTCAGCTTCACGATCACCTGCGGCAGAGCCTGTACAGTGCTCCTCAAAACAACAGAGAACGACGCGGAGCAGTATGAGGCTGTCCCCGCTCAGCATGTGGAAGGGAACACCTATCGCTTCACCGCTGACGTACCCGCGGGCGCGGAGATCATCGTAGCGTTGAAGGGCGACGTCAACGGCGACGGCCTGGTCAATACCGTGGATGTGACCATCCTTCAGAAAGCGGCGCTGCGTCCCAGCAACCCGAACTACGTCGCACTGAGCGGTCTGGGCCTCTTCAAGGCCGACATCAACGGCGACGGAAGGACGAACGCGGCCGACGTGACCGGGCTGCAGAAAGCGGCGCTGCGTCCGTCGAGCCCCAATTATGTGCCTTTCGCGTGGTAGCAGACGCACACGCTGCGCGAACAGCATAGAAGCGTCTATCGGATGAGGCTTGCGCAATAAGCTCGTTTTATCAGAACGTTAAGAACCGCTGCATCGATCTGCAGCGGTTCTTTTTTGATGTTTTCCGGCGCCGACCCGCGGCTGTCTCTCGGTCGGGAGCATAATGCTTCGCTTTTCGCATATACTACCACCCGTATCAGAAAAACCGCAGGAGGTTTCAAAAAATGAAAGCGACGGGAATTGTGCGGCGGGTGGACGATCTGGGGCGCATCGTGATCCCGAAGGAGATCCGACGCACCATGCATATCCGGGACGGCGACCAGTCACTGATAACATTGACAAACCGGCAGAGATTCTGCTTCGGCATGTTGGATTTAGCCAAACGGCAGGGGTGGAAGTAGTACATAGTGACGAAAAAGGATGCGCCGACCGTGCAAATCCGGAAGGGAGGATTTGGCATGAAACAGATAACATCATATCGGCCATATGAAGGCACAAAGCGAGCTTGCTCCGGGTGAAGATCGCGTCGGCGAACGGGGCCCCGCCTCGGACGGCGTTGTCAAAGCCGCCCATATGAGCGCGGATCGCAAGGATCTCCTCAGGCTTGAGCTTCATAAACTGCTGGATCAGGATGATCGACTTGTCGGCGTGGTCACCACACGGGAACTTCTCGTCGACCTCAAAAACCTCCTTGCGCTGCCACTGACCGAGCTCATCCTTGACGTTGCGGAAGCCCTTCCTGCAAAAGTTGACCTTGCAGAGGTCGTGCAGGAGGGCGACGACGGCAATGGTGTCGGGCTCATAGTTCCCGGAAACCCCGCAGGTCTCGAGCTGCTTCAAAAGACAGTCGCAGACGTTGAGGGAGTGCTCGAGGAGGCCGGATGCGTGGGCGCCATGGAAACGGGTGGAGGCCGGGGCCGTGAAAAAGTCGGATGATTCGAGCCACGCGAGAAGGTCGCCGGCGCCTTCGCGGTCGATCGAGTTGTAAAGCGCGAGGAACCGCTCTTTCAGATCAGGCGTACGGATCACCGCTTTCGTGCTGGATTTTCATGCTGCATCACTCCTTAGAAGCTCCCATAGATAAAGACGCGCCGTGGACAAGCGTCCACGGCGCGTCGTCAATCTGAGTTTTTACAGATCCATAGCACGATCATCCAGCAGAAAGTCCTCGATGCCGACATACAGGATACCGTTCTCATCGTGCCAGGGGGTGATGTTCTCCCGCACCACAACGATCTTACGGAAGGAATCTCCGATACCGGTCAGCGAGGCGGTCTCCTGTGCCCGTTTCTGCTCATCGGGAATGGCGAACGCGGATTGGATATAATACCGCTGGCTCCCCCGGTTGGCCACGAAATCCACCTCATGCTGCGTACGTTTGCTCTTGCCGTCTTCATCCCGGGAATTGACGGTCACGATCCCCACATCCACGTCAAACTCCCGCAAACGGAGCTCATTGAAGATCAGGTTCTCCATGATGTGGTTCTCCTCCTGCTGCCGGAAATTGAGCCGGGCGTTGCGCAGGCCCACGTCAGAGTAATAGTATTTCAGCGGCGAGCCGATGTATTTCCGCCCCTTGACATCATACCGCTTCGCCTGATACAGCAAAAAGGCGTCGATAAAATAGTCCAGATACCGGCTGATGGTGTCGTCAGCAATGGCGGTCCCCTTGACGGATGCAAACGTCTTCTGAATTTTGGACGGGTTGGTCAGTGAGCCCACGGAGGAGGACACGATATCCAACAGATCGTCCAGCACGATCTTCTCGTTGGCAATGTTGTGCCGAGACATGATGTCGTCCAGGTAGATTTTATCAAACAGCGTGTGCAGGTATCGGCTCTTGTCCTCGCTGGTTTTCTGTGCCAGCACCAGAGGCATGCCGCCGAAGGTAAAGTAGTCCCGCCAGGCGTTCCGCTTATCCTCCCCGTAAGCTGCATAGAACTCCTGATAGCTCAGGGGGTTGACCCGCACCTCGTCGCCCCGGCCGCGAAACTCCGTGAGGATATCCGAGGAAAGCATTTTGGAGTTGCTGCCCGTAACGTAGAGGTCCACGTTTTTGATCTTCATCAACCCCAGCAGCACATCCACAAAGCCGATCTTTTCCTCCGTTCCCGGCAGATAGGGATTGGGGATCTCCACCACCTTCTGGATCTCATCCAGAAAGACGTAATACATCTTGTCCTTATCCACCAACAGACTGCGGATATACTGCCCCAGCTCCAGCGGGTTCCTGTAGCGGGCATTTTCGTCTTCATCCAGCGCCAGCTCAATGATATGGTCGTCTGTAACGTCGTCGGCGTTCAGATACTGATGATAGAGCTCAAAGAGCAGATAGGACTTCCCGCAGCGCCGGATGCCGGTGATCACCTTCACCATGCCGTTCTCCCTGCGGTGGATAAGCTTTTGCAGATAGTGGTCGCGCCGTATGACCATTTTGCACCTCACGAATTTTCTGCGGCAATACGCAATAATATCTTATATAAAAAATAGCATACCGACAGAGAGAAATCAAGCGGATCCTGCGAATGCATAAGAATATTTTGCGGCAATACGCAATAATGTCTGCTGAAATATTGAGACATGGGCAGTCAGACCATCAACAACGATTTGAACTTTACGCAGACGAAAGGCGGCAGGGAACGATCCCTGCCGCCTTTATAAAAGAAATTATTCATATTCTATCAAGCCGGATCCACGACGTCCCGCTTGGGTCAATTTGTAAAAGGGCGAATAACGGACAGAGAAAAAGATAGAGTTCACATTGAGGAGCACGCTGATTTTCATCGCTCTATTGCGAATTAGTATTGTAACTGTCTTTGAGAAGGAGAGGTCAGAATGATTATTACGATGGATTTGCTTAGTCATTTCGACGATTACCTATGTCTCGACGAGCGGTCGCCCGCCACGCGGGAAAAATACCTCCGTCACGCTGAGCGATTCCGACGATGGCTGGACGGGGAAGAGGTGAGCAAAGAGGCGGTGATCGCCTGGAAGGCATCACTGACCGGCGCAGTCTCCACCATCAACGGCGCGATCTCCGCGGTCAACAGCTTGCTTACTTTCATCGGCCACCCCGACTGGAAGGTGAAGCAGCTCCGCACCCAGCGCCGACTCTACCGTCCCGAAAACCGCGACCTCACGAAAGACGAGTTCATTCGTCTGGTGAGAACGGCGGAAAACCAGGGCAACGTCCGCCTGGCCCGCGCCATCGAGACGATCGCCGCCACAGGCATCCGCGTTTCGGAGCTGAAACACATCACCGTGGAAAGCCTGACAGAGCGGGAAGTGAGCATCAACAATAAAGGTAAGATCAGGACTATTCTGCTGACCGCTGACCTTTGCAGAAAGCTGAAGCAGTATTGCAGAGAGCGCGGGATCGCTTCCGGCCCGGTCTTTATCACCCGATCCGGCAGGCCGATGCGCCGTACCCAGCTCTGGGCGGAGATGAAGCGTCTCTGCCATGCCGCCGGCGTCACGCCGGGAAAGGTCTTCCCGCACAACCTCCGGCACCTCTTCGCTGTGATTCACTACCGCCTCCACCGCGACCTCGCCAAGCTGGCCGATCTTTTGGGCCACAGCAGCGTCAACACCACCCGCATCTACCTGATCGAAACAGGAAAAGAGCACCATGCACAGCTCGAAGCCATGCACATGGTGCTCTGAAATCCATAGAACAGAATCGACATTCTGTTATAGTAAGGCAAGTGTACGTATGAAAAAACGGCTCTGATGAGCCGTTAAGATTACCCCTGGATGATCCCCGCTAAAGTTCGATATGACGTGGATGTTTTTTCTGTACGCTTTTTTTGATGATACCGCCAAAATGGGTAATGGATCGTCGAATATGATACATAAGGGTTAAAAAAGCCCGCACGGACCCAGAGTGCAGACCATCGGATCTGTCGGCACCTTGCAAAAGCGGTTATTTATTGTTTTGCAAGGGATGGTGGTTGCCATTTTTGGTTGCATTTTGCGATATGATGTGTTACATTTATCTATGATAATGGCTTTGCGGTTTGATTCTCAACGACAGGAATCAAACAGAATGTCAATTCTGTCCATAGGAGGTGAGCACATTTGATTGTCAAGTCAACTGATCGGCATCAGACGATGAGCATCCTCCTGCGCCAATGGGCTGAGGAGAACGGTCCACCGGATCTTTTGATGAAGGCGCCGGGCTCCAAAAAGGTCGTTCTGTGGCGCTGTGAGCGCGGCCATACATGGCGCGCGCGGATCGACGCCGTCGCCGCCGGCAGCGGCTGCCCCTACTGCGCGGGCAAAGAACCGATCCCCGGTGAGACGGACCTCTCCACGACCCACCCTGAGCTCGCCGCCCAGTGGGATCGGGAAAAGAACGGCAGCCTGACGCCTGACCATGTCACCCAGGGCAGCACGAAAAGTGTCTGGTGGCGCTGTGACAAAGGCCACAGCTATGAGGCCCGCGTTTTCAGCCGTACATCCGGCACCGGCTGCCCCTACTGCACCGGCAAAAAGGTCCTCCTGGGCTTCAACGATCTGACGGTCACCGACCCGGACCTCTGCGAAAGCTGGGATCGGGAGAAAAACGGCGAAGGCCCCGAGACCGTCAACCGCGGCTCTCACAAGGTCGTCTGGTGGAAGTGCGGCAGGGGCCACAGCTACGAAGCGCCCGTCTACGTCCGCGTCCGCGGCGCCGGATGTCCCTATTGCGACGGCAAAAAGGTCCTTCCGGGATTCAACGATCTGGCCACGACCCATCCGCTGGTGGCAAAGCAGTGGGATCCGGTCCGCAACGGCAACTTGACGCCGGAGCAGGTGACGAAGGGTTCCAACAAAAAGGTCTGGTGGCGATGTGCCGAGGGACACGTCTGGCAGGCGGCGGTCTACTCCCGCACACGCGCCCGCGCCAGCGATTGCCCCGTCTGCGCAGGAAAGGTCAAGCGCCTCGCCTGGGAGAAGACGCTCAGACCCGTCGCACTGCAGCGCCCCGCCGTTTACCAGCCGACGCTGCTGGATGAATGAGATATGCTTTCCCGTCAGTTCGGGATCATATAGAAACCATGATGAAACCATGATGAAGAAAGGAAAAACACACATGAAAAAGAACTCTGGTTTTACCCTTGTCGAGCTGATCGTTGTTATCGCGATCCTCGGCATCCTCGCCGGCGTGGCGATCCCGGTTTACAGCGGGTACATTTCCAAGGCGAACGAGGCCGCCGATCTGACGATGTTGGATTCTGTTAAGACTGCTGTTGCTTTTGCTGCTACAGAGAAGGCCATTCCCGATGCAGCTACCATTAAGACAATTACGGTCACAGCCTCCAATGGCAAAGCGACGAAGATCGAGTATACGACTGAGGAGACTCTTGAGACGGCGCAGATCGCCTCTGATGCTGAGATTCTCTTTTATCTTGGTAAGGATGCCGTCGACAAAATCGAATTCAACAGCGAACGTTTCAAAACTGGTGCAAAGTGGACTTCTACCGACAAAGACTGGGCAAGTTATACTGCTCCTACCACGCCTCCTACCACGCCTGACGAGCCCTAATCTGAATCATTAAACAATGCCCGATTTAGGTATTATGTATGTCGGGCATTCAGACCGCCCCCGTCCCCGGAGAACATCACCTGCTCCGGGAGCGGGGCATTCCCCTGTTCTCCGGTTTACTGACTGGTTCGGCATCGCGTGAGTTGCCGTGTCATGTAGATCGGAAATAAGAGATAAAGGAGAGCTGATGCAAATGAAAAGAACACGCAGAGGCTTTACCCTGGTGGAGCTGATTGTGGTCATTGCGATCCTTGGCATCCTCGCCGGCGTCGCGATCCCGGTCTACAGCAGCTACATCAGAAAAGCCAATCAGGCCGCGGACGAGACGCTGTTGGGTTCTGTAAACACAGCCTTCGGCGCAGCCTGCATGGAACATAAGATCTTCAACCTCAAAACGGCCAACGGCGCAATCGAAACGACTGGCACCGAAGGACACCTGAAGATCGAAACGGTCACGGCCAGTCCCGCGACTGCCGCTGACGAACCCGCTGTGATCAACCTCACGGAGTCTTTCATGAAGTACTTCAAGGGCAACGAGAACTCCGAGTTCAAGGTCTTCACCGCCTTCGTTTATGACACCGTCAACGGTGGCTTCAAGGGCGTCCTGCCCGACGGCAGCACTGCCACGATGTCTGTCATCAAGTCGGGGTATACATGGATCGGCGACCTGACAGGTGCCAGTACGGCCTATCAAGCGTCCAGTTATTATAACATGGGCGTCGAAGGACTGACCACGACGGTAGATAATCTGGCCGGGGCATTGACCGATCATTCGGCGCTTGGAGTTCTGAAGAATCAGCCCAACTTCCAGGCAGTATGTGAGAAATTGCATATTGATCCCGCCACTGCGGATAATGAAACCTTGGCAAACGCTGCGGTTTTCTTTGTGGCGGATCAGTTCGGCAAGCTGGACGCCGCGGGGGTTTTCGGTGCGATCGTCGAGGATGTCGTTAATGATAGCGGCAGCACATCTTTGAATGCTTATCTTAATGAAAAGGGCATTGATCCGACGTCCAACGAAGGCATTTTCCTCAGCACGGCTTTAACATATGGCACAGCTACTGCTTACGCTTATTCCAAAGACAGCGAAGGTAATCCTTACGCTTCGCAGGCTCAGATCGATGCGATTCAGGGCGTGACGCCGACCGGTCTTAGTTCCGCTTTGGATATCATCGAACGTGCGACAGGTGGCAAAGGATACATGACTTACCTCGGTGATAAGGGGCAGGACGATCTGGATGCGTTTTTCAAAATTCTCGGCGTCGTGGATGCTAACACAGAGGGTTTTTCGACGATCAGTACCAGCAATCTGTTTTCGAATCCCGATGTGATCGCAGCGATCAATTCGATTCTTGGAAATTAATTAAGGGGGCGAGTAAGGCATGAAGAATAAACTGACAGCTCTGATCCTCGTTCTCACTTTATCGTTCAGTTTGCTTTCGGGAACGGCCTGGGCTGTAGATGATGAAGACCTTACAGATGCCGGATATGTCCTGCTTGATACAGAAGAAGATTTTTCAGTGTGGACAAAAAGCACGAATACCGATGTATCTCCCAAGTGGTACGCATGGAGCGGCAGCAACGGACAGTACGATTCGGGCAACACCGGAATTAAGAACTCATTTTCCAATTTGGCGATCTTGTGCAGCAGCTCGGGTACATTGAAATTTGATTGGGTCGTGGGCAGCATTGCAAACTTTGGCTTTTTTGCCTATCGGCTCAATGCAGATCTGACTTCATCCGGTGCTGTAACGGGATTGGCGAATAATAGCTATACCGGCGATGAATCCGGCTCTGAAAACGGCATTGTTGTTGAGGAGGGGGATGTTCTCTATCTAACATTTTTTAAGAACAACTTTGACCGGCATGATCTTCTGAAAGACGGCGCGACCGTCAGCAATATCCGGCTTGTCAAGGGCGGCAATATTACCTTGCAGTCCTCCGACGATACCCTGGGTACGGTGTCGACCGCGGATGCTCTGGAGAATCTTGAAGCCGGGACAGTGATCACTGTGACGGCGACTGCTGCGGAAGGCCAGTTTGCCGGGTGGTATGAAACGATTGGCGGAACAACGCGGCTTGTTTCGATGGAGACTGTGTTCGAATATACGGTCAGCGAAGATGCTGTCCTGGAGGCGCGCTTTATCGAGCTCGCTGACAACGCCGTGGCAACCTTCAACGGAGTGGAGTATTCCGACCTGCAGGCGGCCCTGGATGCCGCGGGTGCTTCCGGAAACGCCTCCCAGGTTATCCTGCAGCAGAACGCAGCGGTTGACGATCTTGAGATCCCCGCAAATGTCACCTTGCTGATCCCTTATGCAGAGGATGATGAAGGCGTTGACTTTAATAGCCAGCAAAAGCTTGTCGAAACGGTCAAGAAAGGTTTGGCGTATCGTACGCTTACAGTCAATGGGAACTTGACAGTCAAAGGAACGATTCTCGTCAATGGCCGCCTGGGCAGTTCTTCAACTGCGCATCAGGGGTCAATTGCCGGGGATTATGGCCGGATGATCCTGAACGGCGTTACTACTGTGGAAAGCGGTGGTGCCTTTAAGGTAGTCGGCATGGTTACCGGCAACGGCGAGATCATCGCCGAAAACGGCAGCGCCGTTTATCAGCCCTTTGAGATAACGGACTGGCCCGGCGGTTCTACTGGTTTGGGTCTGTATACGGAAGGCCAAGAGTTCCCGATCAACCAGTATTACATCCAAAACATCCAGGTTGCATTAACGCTCGAATATGGCTCTTCCATGAACGCTTATGCATACCTGCTCGTGCCCAGTTCTTCTTTGGCCGTACAAGTCACTATGGAAGGCCTCATTGGCCCGACGAATAAAGCGTTCTTCCAGATGAATGAAGGGAGCAGCCTGAGCCTGGAGTATGTCCCTGATACATATCAGACCGCGGTGACTGTTCATGGTGACGTCTCGCTGAAGGCTTTTTCCATCAGCGCAGCCGGGCAAAGCATCAGCACGGAGAATGTCATTTGTCCGATCCCGGGCTCCTTTTCCATTACAGCGGCTGAAGGCGCGACAGTGAGCATCGAGAACGACTTTAAGCTTTTGCCCGGTGCTGAGCTGATCGTTGAGGATGGGGCGTCGTTGACGATTGCCGATGGTGCGACGATCGAAGTATATGGCGCGGACGATTTCACGCCGTTTTTCAGCACTTATCGAGAGGTCCCCAATACCAGTTCTGAAAGCAGGGTAACGCCGGATACCGGCGCCCACGTTGTCATTGACGGCGAGCTTATCAACAACGGCACGATCAAGGTAAGCGATACGGAAGAGGGGCTTGTGGATACAACAGATGCCGCCATAAGCGGCTCCGGTGAGATCAAAGAGACGTCTGTCGGTAAACTCGTTTTGCATTATCAAGCAAACGGCGGCGAGGGAACGATGGCGGATCAGCGCCTTACTTACGGCATGAGCGGCAAGCTGAACAAGAATACCTTCACCAAGGCTGGCCATGATTTCCGCGGTTGGAGCGCTAAGAATGACGTGGATTATAACCCGCTGAATGGTTCGGCGTCGTTGATCGATGACGAGGTCTCGTTTGCGCTGCTGCCGAATGTGCGTATCGATGAATTAACGCTGTACGCCATGTGGGCAGAGAACGGCGCGATTGTCTACACGGTCAGCTTCCTTGATGAAGATGGCGAAACCGTCCTGGTCCCCGCAAAGACAGTCGAAGCGAATGATGCTGTAGTCAGACCGGATGATCCCGAAAAGGACGGCTTTGACTTTGATGGTTGGTATAACGGTGAAACGGCGTACGATTTTGATGCGCCTGTCACCGGAAACCTGACCCTGACAGCTCATTGGACGGCTGCTGCCCCCGCTCAGTCCCTGACCGAAGAGGACTTTGTCGACATGACCAAGGCTGCTGCGGCGGTCGCGATCGATCCGGAGCAGGACGGCGTGTTCACCGTCACCTGCCCCAAGGCGTGCGTCGTGATCATCGAGACCGACAAAGGCGGCGTCAAGAGCTATGAGAAGGTTCTCTACACCGAAAAAGTCGCCGAGAACACCTACAGCTTCGAAGCCCATCTGACCGAAGGCCAGAAGGTCCTTGTGGCGCTGAAGGGCGACATCAACGGCGACGGCGGCGTCGACCTCAAGGACGCCATGCTGGCGATGCAGACCTATTCTCAGGCGTACACGGCGACGGCGCTGGAGCAGGTCATCGGCTGCTTTGCAGACGGCCCGATGTCGCTGAAGGATGCAATGATAATCATGCAGATCTACTCGAAGGCTGCGGCCCCGGGTGATCTGTGGTAAGGAGGATATTATATGACAAAGAAACGATTATTGGCGGCTCTGCTGGCAATATCCATGGTTCTTTCGAACGTGACGTTTGTCAGCGCGGCAGAACCGGCACCGTTTAAACTTGTGGTTTCCCCGACAGAAGAATTATCTGTCGGTGACACGGTTGAGGTGACAATTGTTGCGACGGGCGACTCCGAAATCGGGAATTTCGGCGGTGTGCTCGATTGGAACAGTGATTTCTTCGATGTGAAATTGAAGAAAAACGGTTCTGCAGATTATACGTTCTATAATTATTCGATAAGCACGTTCAATCCTACATCTAAAATCCTTGGCTGGGTTGGCGAAGATGGATTGAATTATCCTTGGGAAGCTGAAGAGGAGTTGGGTGTTCTCCGTTTTGTTGTGAAAGCAGTGCCAACTTCTAATTACACATTCAGCTTGCAGTTAGACAACGCATCTGATAACAACGGCGTTGATATGCCTTGGAATACGGCGGTTATCTCCACGACCATCGAGGTTGCCGGCGGCGAAGAGCCCATTGTCGAGCCCGACGCTGCAAAGCTCGAGCTCTACTATGAGATCACCGATCCGACGACCGCGGCCGAAGGCCACGAAGGCTTCGTAGAGATCGACCCCGAGGGCACCTTCACCGCAGACGTCTATGTTAAGTCTGACAGCGCGCAGAAGGTCCAGGCGTACGACATTTACCTGAATGTCGGCGAGGACGTGGAAGTCACAGGCATCACGGCCGGTGACGCCGGCGCGATCACTTCGAGCGTAGAGGGCAAGTATTTCGTCCATATCAAATCTACCTCCGGATACGACGTTTCCGAAACGCCGCTGAAGCTGGCGACCATCACCTTCAAGGCCAAGAATACGGCTGTTTATGATGAAGAGCTGAAGATCATGTTCACCGATAAGTGCCGCGTGAGCCTGAAGGGCACTGCCGAGGATGCTGCTTTTAAGACCGGCAGTCCCGACACCTCCGGCATTATGGGCGGCGTGATCCTGAAGCAGTACACCGTGACGTTCAACGCCAACGGCGGCGAAGGCGAAATGGATGACCAGACCTTCAACTACAACGTCGCGCAGAACCTGACTGCCAACGCGTTCGAGCGTGATCACTACGAGTTCTCGGGCTGGTCTACGACGGCAACCGGCGAAGTGGAGTACGCGGATGAGGCTTCGCTGACGCTGAATGACCCGGATATTGATACCCTGACCCTGTACGCCGTCTGGGATCAGACCGAGGCTTCCTATACCGTCAAGCACTTCCAGCAGAATCTGGAGGATGACAATTATACGGAAGTGACCGCCGATAAGCAGACGCTGGACGGCAAGATCGGCGATCAGACTGAGGCAGAGGCGAAAGAATACGAAGGCTTCACGGCGCAGGCCATCACTCAGGGAACGATCGCTGCCGATGACAGCACGGTCGTGAACGTTTACTACGATCGCGACACCTTCACGGTGACGTGGAAGGACGAGGATGGCACTGTCCTTGAGACGGATGAAAACGTCAAATACGGCGCCACGCCGAGCTTTGACGGCACGGAGCCCACGAAGGAAGCTGACGATCAGTATACTTACGCGTTCGACGGCTGGGATCCGGTGCTTGCCGAAGTCACGAAAGATGCGACTTACACCGCCACCTACACCGAGACGGTCAACAAATACACAGTGACGTGGATGGGCACGAACGGCACGGCCATTGAGACGGATAAGAACGTCCCGTATGGTACTGCGCCGAGCTTTGACGGCACGGAGCCCACGAAGGAAGCTGACGCGCAGTATACTTACACGTTCGCTGGCTGGGCTACGACCGCCAATCAGGAGACAGGTACAGCGGAAGCCAACCTGCCGATCGTTTCCGGCGATGTGACTTACTATCCTGCTTTCAGCAAGACGGTCAACAAATACACAGTGACGTGGATGGGCACGAACGGCACGGCTATTGAGACGGATGAGAACGTCCCGTACGATACTGCGCCGAGCTTTGACGGCACGGAGCCCACGAAGGAAGCTGACGCGCAGTATACTTACACGTTCGTTGGTTGGGCTACGACCGCCAATCAGGAGACAGGTACAGCGGAAGCTAACCTGCCGACCGTTTCCGGTGATGTGACTTACTATCCTGCTTTCAGCAAGACGGTCAACAAATACACCATCACTTGGAAGAGCCAGGATGGCACGCAGACACTCGAGACGGATGAGAACGTCGAGTACGGTGCAACCCCGAGCTTTGACGGCACGGAACCCACGAAGGAAGCTGACGAGCAGTATACTTACACGTTCGTCGGTTGGAACACCGAAGTGAACGCTACAACAGGTATTGCGATCCCCACAGTCGGCGGCGATGCGACGTATTATGCGGCGTTCAGCACCAGCACGCAGACTTATACAATCACGTGGATGGGCACGAATGGCACGGCTATTGAGACGGATAAGAACGTCCCGTACGGTACTGCGCCGAGCTTTGACGGCACGGAGCCCACGAAGGAAGCTGACGCGCAGTATACTTACACGTTCGCTGGCTGGGCTACGACCGCCAATCAGGAGACAGGTACAGCGGAAGCCGACCTGCCGATCGTTTCCGGTGATGTGACTTACTATCCTGCTTTCAGCAAGACGGTCAACGAGTACACCGTGACGTGGATGGGCACGAACGGCACGGCCATTGAGACGGATAAGAACGTCCCGTATGGTACTGCGCCGAGCTTTGACGGCACGGAGCCCACGAAGGAAGCTGACGCGCAGTATACTTACA